>Ga0268280_1001608_pt1 | contig 14724 bp, 15 predicted proteins | sample saktaG_9_FD_190139 | JGI IMG/M metagenome (GOLD analysis project Ga0268280, IMG submission 190139) | Saline water microbial communities from Sakinaw Lake, British Columbia, Canada - sak_2011_5_24_40m | ecosystem: Environmental > Aquatic > Non-marine Saline and Alkaline > Saline ... | reverse complement strand
AACGTAGATGCTGATGGGAACAGTTTAACGGCATTATTTGCTGCAATGGTAACTGGTCGGGATTCTTTTTCAGGAACATCTTCGGATGAACCCCCTCCTCCTCCTCCTCCAATTAGATTTACAGACTATCAGCGTGCCGAATTATATCCCGATGAGGGAATAGTTTTAAAACGCTCTTTGCTTGGTGATACAGGAATAGAAAATAACAATGCTTCATTTACCAAAGATTTCACACTCCCGGCAACAGGGATGAACAACTATCTCTTATCTCACTACGAGGCAAAGGACAATGTATCTATAATCAATCCAAATAAGAAGATACTGGCTTATATAGAGATTGACACCTTACATCGAATTTATGGAGTATTAGAGATACTTTCTGTTACTTGGAAGCTAAACAAGCCCGAACATTATCAGGTGGTATTCTACTCCAACGTTTCAAGCCTTAAAGCCACAATAGGCAGTACATTGTTATCCGATATTGATTTGACTGAATTTGATTTTAGCTGGTCAAGTAATACGGTTGTAAATAGTTGGTCGGGAGCAGTCAATTCAGGAAAAGTCTTTATCCCTATCATAAGTTGGAAGCGTTGGTATCGTTGGTACAATGTAAGCACAAGTCATCCAGACGATATTAACGGAGCAACAACAGGGGTTTTGGTAAATGAGTTAAAGGTGGGTTTATTGCTTAAAGATTTCATCAAGGCAATAGGCAATCATTTTGGGATCACATTTAACCTTGACACCAAGATAGATGATTTTATGGATGGCATGTTTCTTATACCTGCCAAAAAGGACGATGCACACAGCCAACAGAACCTTACTGACTTTGCAACAGATGTACAAACCAGCACACCATTGAGTATTGTTACCACTGGAAGGACATTATTAACGATGACTCAGGAAAATGCAGACCCTAAAAATCGGTGGAACGGTGCAAGTCTTTATACCCCCGAATTTACAGGTACTTATACCTTTGAAATTCAAATGACACCTACCATTACCTTATCAGTGCCGCACACTATTGATGTTATCTGTGTTCGGAATTCTGACAATGTGGACATTGAAACAGATACGGCACCTTTAATCAATGGAACATCAACGGCAACGATAAGGATAGACTTAACAGCATCAACAGCCTATAGGTTCGAAGCTATCATAACCGATGGCACGGATGTAACACTTAATGCAAGGCTCAGTACTTATGAAATCCCCATTAACATCTATACAACGGATTACTCGGCAGCGATACACATGCCGGAAGTAAAGGCAATAGATTTTTTAACAGGGTTTTTAAAGTCTTTCAATTTGATTATCTACAAGGTTAACGAAACAACATTCAATATAACCGACAATTTTACTTTGTTTTCGGGTGGCGAGGTTTACGACCTTTCGAAATATGTTGACAATAAACTTTTGACCTATAATAAGGTAAGTGTTAATAGCCTTATCGAATATAAACACAAGACAGGGGAGGATGCTCCTAATATCTTATTTGAACAATTTGCTTTAAATGAATTTGGTCGCTTTGCATTCCGTCCTGATGTTGATTTTTCAGAGGGAGAAAACACCTACGAAAGCCAGTTTAACATTTTCCCTCCCGGTTATATATCGAATTATGATACGGATGATTTGCCCATTGGGATAACTGACCTTAGGCACCATTACCAACTTAGCAACGAATCACCCCCCAAGCCTGTGCCTATCAACTTTATGCTTTTATATAATACAGGGGAAGTTGGTACTGGTTATACATATTTTTTACAAACGAGTGTTTCAGCAGGTGCGCCAGTTTTTAGCGTTCAAGCTACGTATGGCAGTTATTCACAGGTGCAGAACTATACAAGCCTTTCGACAAGTAACACGCTATCATATAACCTTGAAAATCCTTATTCGGGAGCAGTAGCTGAAAAGACAATTTACAAGCAGTTTTTTTATGAATGGATTTCGCAGCTATATGTTAAGACTGCTTATCGGTTAGAAGTTTCATTTCCTATTAGTCTGCCTGTGTTTTTAAAGATTGAGGAGAATGCTATCATTTATCTAAATGGCTTTTATCACTTCATTGTGTCGTACCAATATGATACAGCAAAAGGAATTATCACACTAAATTTATTACGCTATGACAAATAAAAGAGTAGAAATAAAAATACCTGAAACGCTGAATGATTTCACACTTGAGCAGTATATCGAAATATCGAAACTTGACGAGATTAAAGACGCTGGTGAACAGTTCTACACTGACAGGGTGCTAAGTATTGTTTTCGGGTTGAATGACATTAAAACGCTTAATTTAAAGAACAAGGATATTTCCCTGATGATTGATTCGGTCAGGGAAGTATTGACGCAAGAACCTAAATTTGAGAATAGGTTTTCAATGAGCGGTATTGATTACGGGTTCATCCCTAACTTGGATGAGATTACATTTGGTGAGTTGATAGACTTGGACAAATTCTCCGAGGACAATCAGATTGATAAGATAATGGGTGTGCTGTATAGGCCTATCATTGGTGAGCAACAGGGCAAACGCTATGAGATAAAGAAATATGAGGGTAATCCCGACTACGTTGCACGCAGGCAAATGCCTTTAGGGATAGCACTTGGGGCGTTGGGTTTTTTTTTGACTTTAGGGCTGCAATTAATAGACGCTATCCAGAGGTCTTTGACAGCGGAGGAGGTGGAACAAATACGGAGCAAAATTTTGGGAAAAAATGGGGATGGTACTCCTCACTCTATACATTGACGGATGGAAACATAATGAACTTGGATAAGGCAACGGAATTAAATATAAATCAGGCATTGACTTGGCTGGCTTATAAATCAGATTTGGTGAGATTACAGGATTCTCTAAATAAAAAATAAAGGATGATAACACAAGTAATTAAACTACTGCAGACCGATGACTGGTATAACGTGTCGAATGAAGTAGAGATAGCAAAGGGCAGATATCAGAGGATAACGAAATTCAGGCATTTTAAAACACAGGTAAAAAGAATGATAAAATCCAAAAACTTTTATAAATGAAAAAGTATATTGTTGATGTAGATGTAAGGGGAACTGAAAAGGTTGAAAAGTTAAACCAATCTTTAGAGCAGACAGCTAAAAATACAGGACTTGCCGACACTAAAATTGGCAAGATGGGAATGGAATTTGTTGATTTTGGTAAAAAGGCAATTTCTTCTTTTCGTTCTTTGGGTACTGCATCCGATGGAACATTCTCAAAGATTAGATTGGGGATTGCATCTACTGGTATAGGTTTACTATTATTGGCAATTACAGCAGTTGTTAAATACTTTACCAAAGGCGAGGAGGGAAGTAATAAGTTAAAGGTGGCAATGGCAGCACTCGGGCAGGTGGTTAGCGTTGTAGTTGATTCGGTAATGGCATTAGGGAAGTTTTTAGGTAAAATAGGAAGTATCATCGGAGGAGTTGTTTCTGGAAGTACATCATTGGGCGAGGCATGGGTTAAAACAAAAGAAGCAGCCAAGGGATTAGCCAACGAAGTAACTAATTTAAGCAAATCAATTCAAAATGCTATTGACCTTGAAAAAAGAGCGCAACAGTTAGCCATTGACAAAAGAGAAAATTTAGTAAAAGAAGCAAAGCTATCTGTTGAACTTGCACGGGCAAAAGAGCAAATAGACAATCAGGAATTGTCAGCGCAAAAAAGAATTGAATTATTGAATAAAGCATCTGATTTACAAAACCAAATAAGTGACGAAAAAATAAGACTTGCAAAAGAGGAGTTTGAAATTCAAAAAGGATTAAATGGGTTATCGCTAACAAGTGCAGAGGAGAAAGAAAAACAGTTACAATTAGAAGCAGACGTAATATTGTTGGAGGCCGAAAGGGCAGACCGACAAAAAGAGTTCACAGCTAAGCGCTCGGCCCTATTAAAATCTGAAACAGATAAAAAGGCAGCAGAAATAAAAGCACAGGCAGACCTTGACCAAAAAGCATTGGATGAGAAAGCGGCAGCACTGCAAAAAGAGTATGAATTGGCAGAAGCCTTTATCAACAAAGAACTTGACTTAAACCGTAAATTCAGGGATGCACTACGCTCACTTGAACAAGAGAACTATCTTAGTTCAATATCAGATGACTTTGAACGACAAGCAGCAAAGATACAACAGGACGAGGACAATTTTAATGCAGACCTACAACGTAAACTCCTTAATGAAGAAATAACACAGGAGGAACTATTAAAGCTACGTGAACAAGGCGAGATTAAATTTGCCTATCAGCGTGAAAAAGCCATACAGGATGACATTGATAAGAACAAAGAAAAAAACAAAACCAAACAAGAGGACGAAAAGGTTACAGCGCAAGTTGGATTACAAATAGCAGGTGCAGCCTTTGGGGCATTGGCTGATTTGTCGGAGGGAGATTTTGAAAAGCAAAAGAAATTCAGGATTGCACAGGCGGTAATTTCAACGATATCAGGTGCTATTGATGCTTATAATTCAGCTGCAAAGTTCGGGCCAGCCGCTCCTTTTATTGGTGCTGCATTGGCTGCTATTGTAGTCGCTTCGGGCTATGCCAATATAAAACGAATCCAAGCATCGACCCCAAGTTCGGCAGGTTCAGCAGGTGGAGGCCCTTCATCGGGTGGAAATGCCTCAACATCAAATCAACAAAATTCCGCTCCAAGTCTTTCCCTTGTTTCTCCTTTGGGATTAGGACAGGTCAGTAAGACAAGCCAAGCCAATCAACCTTTAAAAACTTATGTGATAGGCTCGGATGTTACAACCCAACAGGCATTGGATAGGAAGATTGAATCACAGGCTAAAATCTAAATAAAACAAAAAGCACCTTTTGGGTGTTACATTTAAAAAGAATAAAATGAAAGTATACGAAGTAATATTGGACGAGGAGAATATAAATTCAGGTGTCAATGCCATTTCATTGGTGAACAGTCCTGCAATGGAACTGGATTTTATTACACTATCCAAAAACGAAGAACAAAAAGCTATCAATATAAAACTTGCAGACGAGGATAGGCACATCCTTATGGGCGCAGTCCTGATACCAAACAAGCCTATTTACCGTAAGCTTGAAAGTGAGGAGTTTTATATTCTTTTTTCCAAAGAGACAATTCGCCGTGCATCGGAGTTGTATTTCATGCGCAACAACCATCTAAAATCTACCTTAGAACATAACCAATCCATTAAAGGAATTACAACCGTAGAAAGTTGGATTGTTGAAGATGCGGAAATGGACAAAAGCAAGATGTACGGTTTCAGCGTTCCATTGGGAACTTGGATGGTAAGCCAAAAAGTTGAAAATGAGGAGGCATGGCAGTTGGCAAAGTCAGGAGAGTTAAAAGGCTTTTCAATCGAGGGATATTTCATGCCTGAATTTCGGGAGCAATTGAACAACCTTACAAAGGCAGGGCCTATTGATGACTACGAGGCAAAACTGGAATCGGTGCAGGAACTATTAAAACAGATTTATGAGTAAAGATTTTTTCGAAGTACCCAATAATGTAAACAGGCGCAAGGCAGTTTTAAATGTGGGCCGTGATACATACAGCCCATTGTCAGAGGTGGAGGGCAAACAGCCTTATTATACTTATCAAGGGATAGGAAAAACAAAATCAATCATAAAAACAGATTTAGTAGTTCATCAATCAGTACAAGTCCAACATAATTCTATTGACGTGTCTCATTCGGCGCCTGCATAGGTTCTGGATTCTTTGTTCATAATGTGTAATTTTGGTTAGGTAGTCGGTGTTTGTGGTGTTCATCGACTACCTTTTTTTATGCCAATTTACAACAAGCCCTAATAGGTGCGTGTTACATTTGTGAACAAACTATAATAATTAACTTTTGTAAAAAATGAAAGAAAAAGCAAAGGCAATTCTCGATAGGATAGCCAAAATTGTATTAAATGATGGGCCTGTACAGCTTGCAGAGATGAAGCTCGATGATGGCTCTACTCTTTTTGCTGCGGTATTCGAACCCGGCGAATCAGTGTTCATCATAGATGGTGAGGACAGGTTGCCCTTGCCCATTGGTGAATATACACTTGAGGATGGGTCAATGCTTATAGTAACATCCGAAGGCGTTATCGATTCAATAAATGCAGCCCAAAATCAAAGTGCAGAAGAGCTGGAATCAATAGAAAAGAAAGTAACTGAAATTAAGGAGGAACTTTCAAAAGTAAAACAGGAAAACGAACAATTAAAATTATCACAACTCCAAAGGGCAACAAAAGGCATAAAACATTCGCCCGAAGGAAAAAACCTTAAAGTGGAAATGGAAAAAACTCATAAAGTAAAAATCTCTGAACTCCGAAGCATGAGTACAGGGGAAAGGGTGGCACAGGCGATGCTTAACACTCCTTTCTATAACAACGTAAACCTTACTACTTCGACCTCCGTTACTTCGACCTATGCAGGTGAGTTCGCAGGCCAGTACATTGCAGCGGCAACGATGCAAGGCACTACATTGGGAGGTAGTTTAATCACTATCAAACCAAATGTTAAATACAAAGAAGTTGTAAAAGTTCTTAGCGCTTCTTCTTTATTGGCAAATGGTACTTGCGATTTCACACCCACGGGAACGGTGGCAGTAACTGAAAAGATACTGACCCCTAAAACTTTGCAGGTAAATTTGGAGCTTTGCAAATCGGATTTCCGTACCGATTGGGAAGCCATCGCAATGGGTTACTCTGCTTATGATGTTCTTCCTCCAAGCTTCCAAGCGTTCTTCGCCCAAAAGATGGCGGAAATTGTAAACGCAAGTATTGAAACAGGCATTTGGGTTGGAACAGACACGGCAGGACAATTTGAGGGATTAACAGTTAAGATGTTGGCAGATGCAACCGTATTGGATGTTGCAAGCACAACCTTATCTGCATCGAACATTATAGCCCAACTTACTGCTATTGTAGCTAAAATTCCTACATACTTATTGTATGAGCCTGATATGACCATTTATATCAGCCCGACAGCAGCTATGTTCTATCAGCAAGCCGTTGGTGCATTAGGTGGCGGCGGTTATATGAACCAGACATACATCGGTGCGAAACCCCTTGACTTCTTAGGGATTAAAATGGTTGCCGTAAATGGACTGACTGCAAACTTAGCAGTAGCAGCAAAAGCAAGCAACTTATGGTATGGCACAGGATTGTTCGGGGATGAGAACGAAGTGAAGATTATCGACATGGCAGACATTGACGGAAGCCAAAATGTAAGGTTCGTAATGCGGTTCACAGCTGGTGTTCAATATGGAATTGGCTCTGACATTGTCCTTTATGCCCCTACTCATTAATAAATTATAAAAACATGGGGTGCGAACTAACAAAAGGGAGGCTCGAACTTTGTAAAGATGCGGTCGGTGGGATTAAGAAGATTTTCTTTTTTAATCCTCCGATGACCGTTACCGAAACAGCAGACGATATAATCACCTCGCTTGGGGTGGTCACTGCTTATCAGTACGACACAAAGGACGTGTCTAACCTAACAGAAACAATAACTACCAGTCGTGAAACAGGCACTACTTTTTTTGAACAGACATTAAATGTGACTGTTAAGAAATTGGATGCGGTAACACGCAAGGAGTTAAAGCTGATGACCTATGGCAGGCCTATTGTCGTAGTAATGGATAACAATAATAATTTATTGCTTTGTGGTAAAGAAAGAGGGATGGAAGTAACGACAAGCACAACAGCGACAGGAACTGCGCTGGGTGATTTATCAGGATATACTTTCACGCTGGTAGGTAGGGAATCCGAACCTGCCTGCTTCTTAACTCCCGGCTCATTGCCAACAGAAGCAGACTATCCATTCGACAATATGACGGCAGCAGTCACAGTAACTAAGGGGACAGACCCACCTGCTTAATTAAAAAAATACTAAGGATATGACATGTACAATCAGTAAAGGACGGTTAGAACTCTGTAAAGATTCAATCGGTGGCATTAAAAAAGTATTTTTTATTAATGCAGGCGCAAACGTAGTAGTCTCAAGCGACATAATTACGGACATAAACGATGGGGCAGGAACTCCGGGAGCAATTTCAGTTTATCAATATGATACAAAAGATGTATCTAACTTTGTTGAAACTGGAACAAGTTCACGGGAAACAGGCACATCGTTTTGGGAGCAAGTTCTTTCATTGACGCTGAAACAGATGAACTCGTCGACACGCAAGGAATTGAAGATTATGGCATTTGGCTCTTATCGTATCGTAATAATGGATAATAACAATAACCTGTTCATGATGGGCAAGGACAGGGGGTGTGATGTGACGGGTGGCACTATTGTAACGGGAACGGCACTGGGTGACTTATCGGGTTATACATTGACGCTGACAGGCAGAGAAGCACAACCGGCAAACTTCTTGTTCACGACAGCAACTAACCCGGCGGCAACAGGTTATCCATTTGATAAAATGACAACAGTGCCAACTATTGTTGTTGGAACTTAAAAGATTAATTCCTTATATATTTAAAAAGTTCACTTCATTAAATTGGGGTGGGCTTTTTTTTATTAAAACAAAACCTTTACCAAAGTGTTATATTAGTATGATAATACTAAAACCGATTTCGACAGAACAAACTTTGATGTTCTATGCTAGACAGCATACTACATTAACTTATTCTGTAAATTTGACGGATGAATCCACAACGAAAGAAACGACATACGCAATAACAGGAACTTATGTTGATGGGCTTTGCACGATTAAATTAACACACCCTTTTAAGGAGGGCAGGTTTTATATCCTAAAAGTATTCAGTTCAACAAGTCTTATATCATATCAACGGATATATGCAACAGCGCAAACATCATTCGATTCATATAGTGTGTTGGATTCATTCTATACACCTATCCAAAAAGAAAAAACTACCTATACAGTAAAAGCATGAGCAGACAGAACAGACCCAATAAAGAGAAAACATTTTCAGAGCCTATATTTTTGGAGATGAGCAATTATTCATCTCCTGTGGTGTCAGAGGTGCAGGGCAAACAATGGATTTCGTATGGTAGTGATAACAACTATTTCAGCTATTTATTAGATAGGTATCGTGGTTCACCGACCAACAACGCTATCATCAATGGAATGGCGGACGCTATTATTGGGGAGGGTATAACAGTAAAAGGGAAGCAGACAGACGTAATGGCCTACACAAAACTAAAGTCTTTATTCAGGGATGATGAATTACGAAAGTGGGCTTTTGACTTAAAATGTTATGGATTTTATGTGCAGGTTATTATACGTTCCGAAGACCTATCTACCATTGCAGCGATTGATTATACACCTGTGCAGAATTGGAGGTCGGGCAAGGCGAATGAAGATGGCGAAGTATTGCAGATGTTCTACTCTGATGACTGGACGCGAATAACAAAAGCACAATACAAGCCTGTTGCGTATTCCGTTTATAACACTAATATAAAAGTAGCTGAAAGTGTATTGGTGGTCAAGCCTTATCGGTCAGGCTCTTTTTATTATCCATCGGTTGATTATCAGGGAGCATTGCAATATGCACACATTGAGGAGGAGGTGGCAAATTATCACTTGAACAATATAATGAACGGACTGGCACCCGGAATGCTGATTAATTTCAACAATGGCGATCCCGGACAAGAGCAAAGGAACTTAATTGAGCAACGGATAAAGGCAAAATGGGGAGGTAGTTCCAATGCCGGGAAATTCATTCTTTCTTTTAATGACAATAAAGATGTAGCGGCAACGATTGAGGCTGTGCAAATCCCGGAACTTGACAAACAATACCAATTTATTTCAGAGGAGGCAACTAAAAAGATAATGGTAGGTCATCGGGTTACTTCACCCTTGTTTTTCGGTATCAGGGATTCAAGCGGTTTAGGCTCAAATGCCGATGAGATTAAAAACGCATGGTTGTTATATGAAAGAACCGTATTACGACCTTATCGTATTTTAATGCTATCTAATATTGACTTTGTCCTATCTCAAATCGGGATTAATTTAGATATAGATTTTGTTTCTTTAACTCCTATTGAATTTAAAAAAGAACCAACAAAACAGGAACAATTATGTAACCATAAAACGGGTGCTGAATTGTTAATCGACTTAGGCGAGGAGATAGATTTGGATAAATGGGAGTTGATAGATGAGGGTGAGGTGGATTATGAGTTGGAATTGGCAAGCATGGGAACAGCAAAACCAAACGCAAAAAGCGACCAAGATAGGAAAATCGATGATATAAATTATAAAGTTCGCTATGAATACGGTGGGAGCGAAACCCCTCAAAGAGAGTTTTGTCAAAAAATGATGGCCGCTAAAAAGTTATATCGAAAAGAGGATATTATGGCAATGGAAAGTCAGGCAGTTAATCCGGGATGGGGCGTCAATGGTGCTGATACTTATTCCATTTGGTTGTATAAAGGTGGAGGCGATTGCCACCATAAATGGATTCGCAAGACCTTTGTAAGTAAAACAGGCATTGATGTTAATAGTCCTAATGCCCCAACGATTTCGACAAATAAGGCACAAAAGGAGGGTTATCGTATTGACAATCCTACGGAGGTTTCAATGATGCCAAAGGATATGCCTAAACATGGATTTGTAAACAAGTATAAGTGATGAGCGAAGTACTACTAATCAACAGGGATGACATTATGCGCCTTACAGGGCTTAATGGGAATATAGATGAGGATAAAATATTGCCTCATGTGAATACTGCTCAAGATATACATTTGCAACCAATAATCGGTACTAAATTACTTGAGAAATGTAAACAGTTGATTGAAGATGATGAGTTGGATGATTCAGGCAATGAATATTACAAAGCACTTATTTATAATTATATTACCCCGATGTTGGTTTTTTTGGTGATGTGGGATTTTATGCCTTTCATGATGTACGAGATTGCCAATGGTGGAATATTTCAGCATAATTCAGATAATGGCAACAGTCCAACAAAGGAGGAGGTTGATAGTTTGATTCAAAGATTTAAGGATAAAGCGGATTTTTACGGCAACAGATTAACGGGTTATTTATGTGATAATTCAAATAGGTTCCCGGAGCTATCACAAGGCACATCACAGGGAGAGTTATCGAATAGCGGACAAGACATATTTTTTGGATGGAACTTTTAAAGAAAATGAGAAAGACAAAATACGCCCCTAAAAAGGAGAACTTAAAGAAACTGGAAATTTATCTAAAAAAAAGGGATAAAGAACTTAAGATAAAAAGCGATGGCAATAATTCAAATTGATACAACCCGAACTTTGGTGAACGGGATTGAGCAAAAGAAACAGTCTGAAAAGGTTGAAGTGAAAAAGCAAAAAGTACAACAAAAAAAAATAAATAATCATGGGAACATTAATTAGAAATTGCACAGGTGGTCGATTTATTGATGACATTATGGATATTCCAGTAGGAACGACTACCCTAACATTAACCGATGCTTACAGGGCAAAGGTATTAACAGTAAATTATGATGCTTTGGCAATAACTACATCCGGGTTAAGGGATGGGTTCTTTTGTACTATCAAAAGGGCAGTTCCCGGATGTGCAACAGTGATAATTGACACAGTAGAATATAATACCGATACTGATATCGTTATCAGCGTTACAGCCGGAGCAACAGAAATAGCAGGCGAATTAGAGCCTCAAGAACAATAATATTTAAAAACTAAAAAGATGGCAATAACACAAATTGACACTACTCACAGCGAGAGTGGTATAAGATACAGGATTCCAAGAGATTTATCCGAATTAACGGATGTTGATGCTTTGATTCCTGATGATGTTTCGGACTTAACGGATACGACAGGGATAGTTCCAACAGATGTAAATGATTTGGCAGATACAGACCATTTATTGACCCTTTATCCTATCGTGGTTGATGCACCTGTTACTGTTGAGGCAATCGCTTTGGCAGATGCTTCTGATGGTTATCTTTATACTATCAATTTCAATGCTTGTGCAATCACAACTTCTGGATTGACGAAAGAGGGTTACTCGGTAACATTGCGCAGGGCAGTTCCAACAGTATTGACCATATTGGTCGACACGGTTGCTTATGACATGGATAATGATGTAACGATAACCTTTAAGGGTAGCACGGTTAAGATTGCAGGTGAATTAGAACCGGGTGAATAATTATTTTAATATTAAAAGACAATGGCAGAAAGAGAATTACAGGACATAAATAGTTCAGGTGAATTAACGGAGATTAAACTTGGTGGGACTTCAGCAGGTAAAAAACTATTGACCTCCGATGAGATTGAAACCAAGATAACCGATAAGAACTATGTTCCGGCAACAAGGACGGTAAATGATAAGCCATTATCTACTAATATTGAAATCACAAAAGCAGATTTAGGCTTAGGCAATGTTGATAACACAACCGACCTTGGAAAGCCTATCAGTACCCAGACACAGGATGCTCTCAATGAAAGGGTCGATAAAAATGCGCCTATTGTGGGGGCAACAAAAACCAAGATAACCTATGACATAAAAGGATTGGTAACCAATGGTGATGATGCTACTACCAATGACATAGCGGACTATACCAACAAGCGGTATATGACCGATGCCGAAAAGAGCAAGTTATCAGGGTTAAGCAATCAGGTTGGGGATGGTGTTACGGTATTAGGAGCTGGAACACTCGCAGACCCATTTGTATCCGTGCCGGGTGCAAGTGGTGTATATGGCCCGGCAAGTTCTGTTGATGAACGAATAGTATTGTTTAATGGTGTTGATGGGAAGTTAATAAAGGATAGTGGTAAATTGATATCAGATTTACAACCTGCAGGATCGTATGAACTAACAACAAATAAAGAGAACACAACGCTTGATACTTCAACTACTAAATATCCAACAAATAGATTGGTAAAAGAATATGCGGATGCTTTGGTCGTTGGATTACTTGATTATCGGGGGGCTTTCGATGCTTCTGTAAGTGCTTATCCGATAACAGGGGGCAGTGGAACGGCAGGGGCTATATTGAAGGGTGATATGTGGATTATTTCAGTCGGTGGCACAATGGGAACGGCAGTCGTTCAGGTTGGGGATTCCGTAATAGCGAATGTTGATACGCCCGGACAGACCGATGCAAAGTGGAACGTATTAAATAGTAACATATCCTATGTGCCGGAAGATTCAGCTAACAAGGTTACTTCACTTTCGGCAGGTTCAACAGACGTACAATATCCAAGTGCTAAGCTTGTTTATGACCAACTGGCAGGAAAAATATCTACTTATGGCCCACAAACTGCTAAATATGTATTGGCTGCCCCGAATGCTACGGATGGGATTCCAAGTTTCAGGGCTTTGGTTGCATCTGATTTACCTACGCCCGACCTTTCTAGTAGGTTGGCACTTGACCAAACAACACCTCAAACAATTATAAACGGGCAACCGATTCAAGATACCTTAACAGCTTCTGAATTAGTTTCAACCGATGCGAATAAAAAACTTCAATCACTACCAGTTGCTACTTATCCTTCACTAACAGAATTAAGTTATGTTAAGGGGGTAACAAGCGGAATACAAGGTCAGTTAAATTCAAAGGGTGCAGGAACAGTAACATCTGTTGCAGCCTTAACATTAGGAACTACTGGAACAGACGTATCTAGTACCGTTGCTACTGGAACAACTACCCCTGTAATTACATTAAACATACCAACAGCAAGTGCAGCAAATAGGGGTGCATTAAGTTCAACTGATTGGAGTACTTTTAATGGTAAGGGCGCCGGCGATATGGTTCTTGCAAGTGTGCAATCTGTAACAGGATTAAAGACATTTGATAAGGATAAAGTAGCAATAAAAGGCACGTCAACGGGAAAGACGGTCATTTCAACAGCTAATACAAGTGCAACGGATTACACTGCTACTTTACAGGCTAAAGACGGAACGCTTGCCTATTTATCTGATACCAAATCAGAAGTATTAGGGATTGCAATATCGGACGAAGCGACAGCTTTAACAACGGGGTTAAAAGCTACGTTCAGGATGCCTTTTGCCTTTACCCTAAATGCAGGAAATGCAGGATTAAGACTGGGTGTTACCACAGCCCCGACAGGTGCGACTATCATAGTTGACGTAAAGGAATCAGGAACTACGATACTAAGTACAAAATTAAGTATCAATACAACAGAAAAAACAAGCGTAACAGCCAGTTCTCAAGTTGTAATATCCGACACATCTTTGGCTGATGATGCAGAAATCACAATTCATATAGACCAAGTCGGCTCAACAATAGCAGGGGCAGGGGCAAAAATTTACTTAATAGGAAACAGGCCATGAGGGTAATTAAAAAAAACATAACAACAGGCGAAGAAATTGAATGTGATTATCCACGTATTGATAGAGAACCAGTAGTGGGTGATACGACCTATGATTATTTTTTTATCGAACAGGCCAAGCAGCCTGAATATGATGATAATAAATACAACTTATTATCAACTCAATTGCTTGATAAAAAAACAATGGTATGTAAAAGGGGATGGGAATTGGTTGAAAAGCCAAAAGATGAAATTATTAATAGATTAAACAATAGCCTTTCCATGCATCTTGATACGTTCTATCCAATATGGAAAAGGGTCAAGCAATTGGAGGAAATAATGGACACGTCAACTACAAAAGAAAGAAAAGATGCTATAAAGGTTTTAAAAGATTGGGAAAAGAGGTGTCGTGCAGAACGAGATAAAAGAGAGTTGGAATTTATAAAAAATAATGTGCTCCCGTCTTTTGAATTTGAAAAACCATGAACATCATAAATCCATATAGG
>Ga0268280_1001605_pt1 | contig 14741 bp, 22 predicted proteins | sample saktaG_9_FD_190139 | JGI IMG/M metagenome (GOLD analysis project Ga0268280, IMG submission 190139) | Saline water microbial communities from Sakinaw Lake, British Columbia, Canada - sak_2011_5_24_40m | ecosystem: Environmental > Aquatic > Non-marine Saline and Alkaline > Saline ... | reverse complement strand
CGGATCTTATTTTTGAGGAGCTGGATCTATTTAATCCGGTATTCATGATGGCGGATTCGGGAGCCAGAGGGTCGAAGCTTCAGATAAGGCAGTTGGCCGGCATGAGAGGGCTAATGGCTAAACCTTCAGGCGAGATCATAGAGACGCCGATCAAAGCCAACTTCAGGGAAGGCTTGACCGTATTGGAATATTTCATATCGACCCATGGAGCCAGAAAAGGTTTGGCCGATACCGCGCTTAAAACTGCCGATTCCGGATACCTGACCAGAAGGCTGGTGGATGTCGCTCAGGATGTAATAATAAATGAAGAGGATTGTGGCACTTTAAATGGCATCCTGGTAAGCGCCATAATTGAAGGAGATGAGCTGGTCGTAGACCTGTCCGATAGGATAATCGGCCGCACGGCTCTGGACAATATAGTCGATGTTATAACCGACACCATCATAGTTGAGGCCGGCAATGAGATAACCGAGGAGAAGGCAAAGCAGATCGAGACCTCTGGTATAGAAAAGATAAGGATAAGAAGCGTTCTTACGTGTGAATCTAAAAAAGGCGTATGCGCTAAGTGTTACGGCAGGAACCTTGCGACCGGCAGGATGGTTGAACTCGGAGAGGCCGTAGGTATTATAGCCGCGCAGTCTATCGGTGAGCCGGGAACGCAGCTTACTATGAGAACGTTCCATATCGGAGGCACGGCGTCGAGGATAGTAGAACAGTCCTTTATAGAGTCCAAGCATAAGGGCGTAGTCAAGTATCACAGCCTGAGGGTCGTTGAGACCAAGAAGGAAGGCGAGCTGGTAGTAATTAACAGAAACGGGCAGATCAGCGTAAATGATCCGCAGGGCCGGGAGCTCGAGCGATATACCGTTCCTCAAGGAGCCATAATAAGGATAAAGGATGGAAACACCGTCGAGAACGGAGCGATATTCATAAAATGGGATCCGTATACCGTTCCGATCCTGACTGAAGTATCCGGCAAGATCAAATTTGAGGATATAAAAGAAGGCGTTACGATGAAGGAAGAGGTCGATCCCGCGACCAAGCTTAAGAACAGGGTCATCGTAGAGCATAAGGGTGATTTTCACCCGCAGATATTGATATTGAACAAAGATGAAGAAGTGGCCGCTATATATTCTATACCGGCCGGAGCGCATATAGTGATGGCCGATGGAAAACCTGTTTCGGCCGGCGAAGTGCTTGCTAAGACCCCGAGGGTCTTCACGAAGACGAAGGATATAACCGGCGGTCTGCCGAGAGTGGCAGAGCTTTTTGAGGCCAGACGCCCGAAAGATCCGGCTATAATAAGCGAAATAGACGGGATAGTCGAATTCGGTGAATCTAAAAAAGGCCAAAAGAGAGTTATTATAAAATCCTCTACAGGCATGATGAAAGAATATATTATCCCGCACGGAAAACATTTGAACGTGTATAAGGGTGATAAAGTTTATTCCGGTCAACAGCTCATCGACGGCCCGGTGGTCCTGCAGGATATATTAAAGGTATCGGGAGACAAGAAGTTACAGGAATACCTTGTGAATGAAGTACAGGAAGTATACAGACTTCAGGGAGTCAATATAAACGATAAGCATATAGAAGTCATAGTCCGACAGATGCTGAGAAAGATGAAGATAGAGGAGCAGGGTGATACGATTTTCCTGCCGGGACAGCAGGTTGATAAGCTGATATATATGGATGAAAATAAACGCGTCGTCAAGAAAAAAGGAAAACCGGCCAACGCGACGCCCGTGCTTCTCGGAATAACGAAAGCGTCTCTTAATACCGAAAGCTTCATATCCGCGGCGAGCTTCCAGGAGACCACGAGAGTATTGACCGAATCGGCCGCGAGCGGCAGGACGGACTATCTCCGCGGGCTTAAAGAGAACATAATAATGGGGCACCTTATACCGGCCGGAACCGGATTCATAAGCCATAGGGATATAGATATGGTGAAGAATGAAGACAAGGGGAGTAAGTCCGTCGAAAAGGCCGTTGAGATCGAGGATGCAGGCGATGTCGAGGCCGTGATCGCGGTAAAAGATAAAAAAGAAAAGAAGAAAGGTAAGTAATAGATAGATGCCTACGATAAATCAGCTGATAAGATTAGGAAGAGCAAAATTCGAAAATAGGTCCAAATCTCCGGCGCTTAAGAGCTGTCCGCAGCGAAGAGGTGTATGTCTTCAGGTGAAGACACAGACGCCGAAAAAGCCGAACTCGGCCCTGCGAAAAGTCGCCAGGGTCAGGCTGACCAATGCCGTCGAAGTCACATCTTATATACCCGGTGTCGGGCATAATCTTCAGGAGCATTCTATAGTCCTCGTAAGAGGCGGAAGGGTAAAAGACCTTCCGGGAGTTAGATATCATATAGTAAGAGGCGTATTGGATACAGCCGGTGTGGTTGACAGGAAAAAATCGCGCTCGAAATACGGAGCTAAACGGCCTAAGGAAAAGGCCGCCGCAAAAGCAGCTAAATGAGACCATCGAGAAAGTCAGGTCTCATCCTGAGGAGAAGCGATAGCTTCGACGAAGGATCTCATTTAGGGACATATGGCAAATGGTTATTGACCGAGTTTTGCAACGATTTCAAATAAGGAATAAAAAATGAGACGAAGAAGGGCTGAAAAGAGAGAAGTTATACCCGACCCTAAGTATAAGAGTCAGATGGTGTCGCGTTTCATGAATATTATAATGAAAGAAGGTAAGAAGTCCAAAGCCGAGCATATCGTTTATAAATGTTTCGAGATACTTGCCGAGAAGACCGGTAAGCCGGCCCTCGATGTATTTCAAAAAGCGCTCGATAACGCCAGGCCGCTTTTAGAGATAAAGCCAAGGCGCATAGGCGGCGCAACGTATCAGGTTCCTATAGAAGTCCGCTCGGAGCGCGGTATCTCTATAGCTATGAGATGGATAAGAAATTTCGCCAGAACGAAAAAGGGCAAGCCGATGGAGATCAAGCTTTCAGACGAACTTCTCGACGCGTTCAAGGGCGAAGGCTCCGCGGTAAAGAAAAAAGAAGATACCCATAAGATGGCTGAAGCTAACAAGGCGTTTGCGCACTACAGATGGTAAAAGAGGCGATTTTGGAAAACAAGGATACGGTAATAGACAAAAGGCTTGAGAACATACGTAATATAGGCATCATAGCCCATATAGACGCCGGTAAGACTACGACTACCGAGCGTATCCTGTTCTTTACCGGAAAGGTCTATAAGATCGGCACCGTTGATGAGGGTACCGCCGTTATGGACTGGATGGTTCAGGAACAGGAGCGCGGCATAACGATAACGAGCGCCGCTACGACATCATTCTGGAAAGATAAGAATATAAATATAATCGATACCCCGGGTCACGTCGATTTTACGGTTGAGGTTGAACGCTCCCTGAAAGTGCTCGATGGAGCCGTTATAGTGCTTTGCGCTGTGGGCGGGATCCAGCCTCAGTCCGAGACGGTGTGGCGCCAGGCGGATAAATATAAAGTACCGAGGATAGCTTTTATTAATAAGATGGATAGGACCGGAGCTAATTTCGAGAAAGTCGTCGGAGATATGAAGACGCGTCTCGGAGCCAACCCGCTGCCGCTACAGATACCGATCGGTAGCGAAGGAACTTTTAAAGGAGTGGTGGATCTTATATCAATGAAAGCCATCATATACAAAGGCGATGAAGGTACATCCGGCTTTGAGATAACCGACATTCCGGAAGATCTCAAGGCGATGGCGAGCAAATACCGCCACGATCTTATTGAAAAACTTGGTGAATCACACGAAGTCGCGATGGATAGATATCTTAATGAACAGGGGATCTATCCGAAGGAACTCGTAGAGTTCATACGGAAAGCGACGATAGAAGGAAGGATAATACCTGTGCTATGCGGGGCCTCGGCGAAAAATAAGGGGGTCCAGCCGCTTCTTGACGCTATTACCGATTATCTACCGTCTCCTTTGGACATACTGCCCGTCAAAGGCATAGATCCGGAAACGGATGAACAGGTCGAGCGCAAAGTCAGCGATAACGAGAAATTCTGCGGCCTTATATTTAAGATAAAGTCAGATCCCTTTGTGGGAAAGCTATCATATTTAAGGATATATTCCGGCACGCTAAAAGCCGGTGAATATGTGATTAATTCAACCAAGAACAAGAGAGAGCGCATAGGAAAACTTCTTAAGATGCACGCTAATAAACAGGAGATAGTAGACGTCGGCAGGACCGGAGATATACTCGCGGTCGTTGGTCTTAAGGAGACGGTCACCGGAGATACGATATGCGATGAAGAGTCGCAGATAATACTGGAAGCGATACGTTTTCCGGATCCAGTAATCGCTATGGCGATCGAGCCTAAAACGAAGGCCGACCAGGAGAAACTGGGGCTGGCGCTTAATAAGCTTATGGAAGAAGATCCTACTTTTCTGGTCAGATATAACAAAGAGACCGGACAGACGATAATAAGCGGAATGGGCGAACTGCATTTGGAGATAATAGTCGATAGGATGTTCAGGGAATTCAATGTCGGAGCCAATGTAGACAAACCTCAAGTCGCGTATAAAGAGACGATAACTAAATCTTCGAGAGCGGTCGGTAAGTTCATACAGCAGTCAGGCGGGCGCGGGCAATACGGCCATGCCGTCATAGATATGTCTCCGGGCGCTAAAGGTACCGGCGTAGTATTTGAATCAAAGATAATAGGAGGTTCGATACCTAGGGAATACATATCCTCCGTTAAGGAGGGTGTGATCGAAGCCGCGCTGAACGGAAGCCTCGGAGGATACCCGGTTACAGATGTTGACGTAAAACTGGTCGACGGTTCTTATCACGAAGTAGATTCATCCGACATAGCTTTTCATATGGCCGGATCTATGGCTTTTGGAGAAGGTCTTCGTACCGGCGGTTCGATACTGCTCGAGCCTATCATGAACCTTGAGGTATTGACCCCTGATAATTATATGGGCGATGTTATAGGCGACCTGAGTTCGCGCAGAGTCAAGATAGAGGAGATATCCGACCGCCACGGCCTGAAAGTAATAAAGGGCCTCGCGCCTCTTAGTGAGATGTTCGGATACGCGACTTCGGTACGGAGCCTTACGCAAGGAAGAGCGACTTATACGATGGAGCCTTCATTTTACCAGGAAGTTCCGAAAAATATATCTGCAAAGATCATCGAAGTTAGCGGACGCGGTCAAGAACGAAGAAAATAGGAGATACTATCATGGCAAAAGAGAATTTTGTAAGGAATAAGCCGCACGTCAATATCGGCACGATAGGCCACATCGATCACGGCAAGACCACACTTACGGCATCTATCCTTTCGGTCCTTTCCAAGAAAGGCAAAGCGACGGTTAAGTCCTACGCCGATATAGCGAAGGGCGGCACGGTCCGCGATGAGACCAAGACCGTTACGATAGCGGTCGCGCACGTCGAATATGAAACAGATAACCGCCATTACGCTCACATCGACTGTCCCGGACACGCCGACTATATTAAGAACATGATCACCGGCGCCGCCCAGATGGATGGGGCGATCCTGGTGGTATCTGCCGTAGACGGCCCGATGCCCCAGACCAGAGAGCATATACTCCTGGCCCGTCAGGTCAACGTTCCTTCGATAGTTGTATTCCTTAATAAGGTGGATCTCGTAGACGATAAAGAGCTGGTGGACTTAGTAGAGCTCGAAGTAAGGGAACTTCTTACCAAGTACGGCTTCCCCGGAGACAAGACCCCGATAGTAAGAGGCTCTTCGCTTAAAGCCATGACGGCCCCGGACGATCCGGAGTCGGCAAAGTGCATACATGAGCTCATGACCGCATGCGACACATTCATACCCGCTCCCAAGAGAGATATCGATAAGCCGTTCCTTATGCCAATAGAAGACGTATTCTCGATCACCGGCCGCGGCACAGTAGGGACCGGCAGGATCGAAAGAGGACTGATAAAGGTCGGCGAAGAGGTGGAGATAGTAGGGATAAAGGACACGAAGAAGTCTGTCGTGACCGGGATAGAGATGTTCAGAAAACTCCTCGATTCAGGTCAAGCCGGAGATAACGTCGGCGTGCTCTTAAGAGGGGTTGAAAAGACCGATCTCGAAAGAGGCCAGGTGCTGGCTAAACCCGGTTCGATCACTCCTCATACCAAGTTTAAATCCGAAGTTTATATACTCAGCAAAGAGGAAGGCGGCCGTCACACCCCCTTCTTTAACGGTTACCGCCCGCAGTTCTACTTCAGGACCACGGACGTTACAGGCGTAGTCACTCTCCCTAAAGAGGTCGAGATGGTGATGCCCGGAGATAACGTCAGGTTCGAAGTCGCGCTTATAACCCCCATAGCTCTCGAGAAAGAGCTCAGGTTCGCCATACGCGAAGGCGGCCATACGGTCGGCGCAGGGGTAGTGACAGAAGTAGTAGAGTAAAATATGGTACAGCAAGCACCTCAGAAGATAAGAATAAAACTGGTGGCCTACGACAGCAGGCTTATAGACGTTTCGGCCAAAGAGATCGTCGAGACGGCTAAGCGGACAGGAGCCGATGTCGTCGGACCGATACCGCTTCCGTCGAAACGGGAGATATTTACGGTCTTAAGGTCGCCCCATGTGGATAAGAAATCCAGGGAGCAGTTCCAGATAAAGACGCATAAGCGCATATTAGACATAGTAAACCCGACCGCGAAGACTATCGACGCGCTGAAGAAGCTCGATCTTCCAGCCGGTGTTTACGTAGAGATAAAGTGAGCTAAAGATGATAGGTATACTTGGTAAAAAAATTGACATGATGAACGTATTTGATTCTAACGGGCGTAATATTCCGGTTACCCTGATAGAGGCCGGACCTTGCTATGTCCTGCAGGTAAAGAATAAGCCTTGCGACGGATATTGTTCAATACAGATAGGATTCGGTGAAAAGCCGGACAGGCTTGTGAATAAGCCCGACGGCGGACGATTTAAGAAGGCCGGAGTTAAAGCTATGCGTTTTACCAGGGAGCTCAGGGTTAAAGATCCGGAGCCGTATAAGACCGGACAGGTCATCGAGATCGATATCTTCGCTAAAGGCGATTTTGTGGATGTCACCGGAACCTCAATAGGCCGCGGTTTTCAGGGCGGAGTGAAGCGCTGGGGATGGAAGGGCGGACCGGGAGGCCACGGATCGATGTTTCACAGAGCTATCGGATCGATACAATCCGGAGCCAGGCTTGGCCGCGTGACAAAAGGGCATCATATGCCGGGACATATGGGTGTCGACAGAATTACTATGCAGAATCTTGAAGTAGTCGATGTTATAAAGGAAAAGAACCTGATAATCGTAAAGGGTTCAGTGCCTGGGCATAAGAACAGTTATTTAGTAGTCAAGGAAGCGAGAAAGCGGCCGAAGGGTTGGGTTAAACCTACGACGGTTCAGATAGTTACTAAAAAGAGCACCAAAGCCCATATGGCAGGAAAGAAATAATGGAAAAGAGACCTAAAACACGAGCTGCAAGGCGGGATAAGAGAGTCCGGATAGGTAAAGCCATCGAGGGGGCTAAGGATAAGGCCGTTGAGAAGAAGGAACTATCCATTCCGGTCTACGATATGAAGGGCAAGAAGCTGTCGGATTTCGCGGTCGACAGGGGCGTATTTACGGGCGAGGTCAATAAAGCGGCGCTTTATCAGGCTCTTGTCATGTATAATGCAAACTCCCGTCAGGGGAACGCTGCTACAAAGACGAGGGGCGATGTTTCCGGTGGAGGCAAAAAGCCTTTTCGCCAGAAAGGAACCGGCCGCGCGCGAGCCGGCTCTACGAGATCCCCGCTATGGAGGCACGGAGGCACCATACACGGGCCGCAGACAAGGGATTATTCGTATTCAATACCAAAGACGATCAAAAAGCTGGCTTTTATGTCCAGCGTTAATTCTAAGTTTAACGATAATAAGATCAAATGCGTTGATTCCGTGGCGGTAAAAGAGCCTAAAACTAAGATCATGGCGTCGATGCTGGAAGCGCTGAAACTTTCCGGAAAGACGCTTTTGGTCCTGGCGGATAGTAATAAAGATGTGCTGCGCGCGTCGAAGAATATAGCTAAATTAAATGTAAAAAATTACAAAGACGTCAATACTATGGATTTTCTGCTCTGCGAAGACGTGGTTATCTCGAAGCAGGCGCTCGAAAAATTACCCGAAAGACTATAGCCAAGCAGTAGGCGCTAAATTTGCGCGGCAAATTTAGCTGCCGGAAAGAATACAGGAGTAATGATGAAGCATCCACAGGATATAGTGAAGAGCATGATAAGAACGGAAAAGGGCTCGGTCATGATGGCCGAGGGGAAATATATTTTCTGGGTCGATAACAGTTCCAATAAGATCGAGATAAAGAGCGCGATCGAGAGCATATATAAAGTAAAGGTTTCCGGGGTGAATACGGTTATGATGAGAGGGAAGTCGAAGCGCGTCAGATACGCGGTAGGCAAAACTCCGGATTGGAAGAAAGCTATAGTTACCCTTAAAAAGGGCGAGAAGATAGATATAGCGACTTAAGCGGGCGGAAATAAATAATAACCAAAAACCAATAACCAAAACGCGGCAAAGAAAGAAAAAATGGGCATAAAAAAATTCAGACCTACGACAGACTCGTTAAGATGGACGGCTATTTCCGATTTTTCCGAGCTTACAAAATGGACGCCGGAAAAGAAACTCCTATTGCCTTTGAGAAAATCGGGCGGAAGGAATAACAGGGGTCGGATCACCTCCAGGCACAGGGGCGGCGGGCATAAGCGTATGATAAGGATCATTGACTTCAAGCGCCAGAAGCTCGATATGGCCGCAAAAGTTATTGCCATAGAGTATGACCCAAACCGTTCAGCGAGGATAGCTTTATTAGAATATAAGGACGGGGAGAAGGCCTATATTATAGCGCCGATAGGACTGGGCGTGAATGATGAGGTTATATCGAGCGCGTCAGCCGAAATAAAGGTCGGAAACGCGAGCACATTGGCAAATATCCCGGCCGGCATACCCATACATAGCGTAGAGCTCAAGAGAGGTTCGGGGGCATGCATCGCCAGATCAGCGGGAAACTCATGCGTCATAATGGCTAAGGAAGGCTCTTACGCTCAGGTTAAACTTCCCTCGGGAGAGATCAGACAGATAGGGCTCGATTGCATGGCTACTATAGGCCAGGTTGGCAATATAGAACATGAAACTATATCGATCGGGAAAGCCGGCAGATCCAGCTGGATGGGAATATTACCGTATTCAAGAGGGGTTGCGAAGAACCCGCACGACCATCCGATGGGTGGCGGTGAAGGAAAAGCTTCGGGTGGACTGCCGAGATCGCCGTGGGGACAGTATGCAAAAGGCTTAAAGACCCGTAAGAAGAAGAAACACTCGAGCAAGTTTATAATAAAGAGAAGGAATTAGTAAGTATAAATTTTTAATTTAAATTTTAAATTAAAGCAGTTATCCGAGAGGAGTAATTGATGTCCAGATCCACCAGCAAAGGGCCATATATCGATGAAAAGCTTCTTATTAAGGTCCAGAAGATGATCAAGTCCGGAGACAAGAAGCCGCTGAAGACATGGTCGAGAAGGTCTACCATAACGCCTGAATTTATCGGGCTCACCATCTCTATCTATAATGGCAGGAAATTTTACCCTATATATATAACCGAGAATATGGTCGGCCATAAGCTTGGCGAGTTCTCTCCGACCCGTACTTTTAAAAGACACGGCGCGGCTACAGAAGTGTCGATGGATAAGACGTAGCAGTAAAAAAAGGAAGACAGATGATAGCGAAAGCGATTTTAAGATACATAAGAATTTCACCAAGGAAATTCAGGCTTATTATACCGCTTGTAAAAGGGAAAAATCCCGAAGAAGCGATAGCTATACTTATGGTGGTCAAAAAAGGCGCGTCGAAATATGCGATAGATATGCTCAAGTCCGCGATCGCTAACGCTAAAAGGGCCGACCAGGGAATAGATGTATCGAGCCTGTATATTTCGAATATGACGGCCGACTGCGGGCCGACACTGAAACGTTTCAGGGCCGGCTCGATGGGAAGGGCCAGCACTATAAGGAAGCGCACGAGCCACCTCACGGTCGAGCTAAGCCAGATAAAGAAAGATCAGCTCGCGCATAAGGCAGGCGCAGTCGATCAAAAAACGGCAAAATCGGAAGATCAAAAGTCGAAGCGATCCGAGGCGATGGCAAAGTCTGCCAAGCCCGAATCAAAAACCAAGGCTCACACAAAGACAGCGCATAAAGAAGCGCACGCTAAAAGAAAGTAAGGGGATAGATGGGACAGAAAGTTCATCCGTACGGTTTTAGAGTGGGTATCACATATGACTGGAAGTCCAGATGGTTCGCGAAACGACCGGATTTTCCAAAACTTATTTTGGAAGATTTTAAGATAAGGAAATACGTAAAGAAAGCTCTTTCCACAGCGGCCGTATCAAAGATAGAGGTTGAGCGCGCCAGCGAAAGGACCAGGGTTATAATTTTCACAGCAAGGCCGGGCATTATAATAGGACGCCGCGGAGCCGAGATAGAAAAACTAAAAGAAGAGATCAGGACGATAACCGGCAAAGAAGTGCTGATAGATATAAAAGATATCAAGAATCCTAATTCCGACGCTCAATTGGTATCCGAGAATATAGCTTTTCAGATGGAGAAGAGGATGCCGCATAAAAGGGCAATGAAGAAAGCCGTTCAGTCGGCACTTGATTCGGGAGCCAAGGGAGTGAAGATAATATGTTCCGGCAGACTGGGCGGAGCTGAGATAGCCCGCAGGGAATCTTACCGCGTAGGATCGGTTCCGGCGCAAACGCTGCGCGCGGATGTGGATTATGGTTTCTCGGAGGCGAAGACGACATACGGGCTTATAGGCTGTAAGGTCTGGATATATAAAGGCGATAAGGTTCTTGATAAAGTGGAAAAAGTCGAAGAGGAGAAGAAGTAGTATGGGCATGATGCCTAAGAGGGTTAAGTTCAGGAAGGCGCAGCGCGGGAGACGTTTTGGGACCGCGTACAGAGGATGCGAGATGTCATTCGGTGAGTTTGGACTTAAAGCCATCGAGAACTCATGGCTTAAGGACAGGCAGATCGAAGCGGCGAGGGTTACCATCATGAGGCAGCTTAAGGGCGCCGGAAAGGTATGGATAAGGGTGTTCCCGGATAAACCCATAACGAAGAAGCCGGCTGAAACGAGAATGGGTAAGGGTAAAGGTATGCCTGACCATTGGGTAGCGGTAATAAAGAAGGGAAAGATACTATTTGAAATGGATGGTGTTCCCCTCGAGATAGCCAGAGAGTGTATGAGAATAGCGGCTCATAAAGTTCCGATGCGCACAAAATTTATAACGAGGACGCGGTAGAAAATGATAAAAGCCAATGAATTACGCAACATGACGGTCGAAGAGATAAGGCTTAAGCTGGAGGCCCTGAAGAAAGCTCTTTATGATCTGAGGACAGAGGCAAAAGCAGGCAGGATAGAGAAGCCGCATTTGATAAATGTGGCCGTGAAGGATATAGCCAGGTGCGAAACTGTCATAAGGGAGAAGGCAAATGCAAAGTAACGATAAGCGCGCCAAGCGTAAAGTCCGCATCGGCGTGGTCGTAAGCGATAAAATGGATAAGACCATAACGGTGCGTGTGGATAAGGCCGTGATGCATCCTGTTTATGATAAGCTCGTAAGGAGCGCTACAAAGTTTAAGGCTCATGATGAGCTGGAGGCCGCCGGCATCGGCGATACGGTGAAGATAGAAGAGACGCGCCCGCTTTCAAAGACGAAGCGATGGAGGCTTGTGGAGATAGTGCAGAAGGCCGCTGGTGAAGCCGCCGCGGATGCGTCTTCCGTAGCCGCCGGCGATAAAGAGAAGAAAGTTGCCGGGAGCGAGGAGAAATAAAGATGATAATGATGAGATCGATCGTAGATGTCGCCGATAATACGGGAGCCAGGAGAGCTTCTATGATAGGTGTTATAGGCAGGCAGAATAGAAAATATGCCAACCTGGGCGATATAATAACTTGCAATATAAAAGAAGCGTCTCCGGACGCGATCGTAAAGAACCATGAGGTCGTAAAGGCTGTGGTCGTCAGGACGGCTTTTCCGATCACGAGGTCGGATGGGACGAAACTAAGGTTCGACAGGAACGCGGTGGTTATCATAGACCTTCAGATGAACCCCCGAGGGACGCGTATATTCGGGCCTGTGGCCAGAGAGCTGAGAGATAAGAATTTCATGAAGATAATATCACTTGCCCCCGAGGTGCTCTAATATGAGGAAGATAAAAAAGAACGACGTAGTATTTGTTTTGACGGGCAAGGACAAGGGCAAGAGCGGAAAGGTTTTTGATATATTCCCTAAGAAGAACCGCGCGCTCGTAGAGGGGATTAATTACGTAAAGAAGCATATGCGCAAGACAAAGCAGGATCAACAGGGCGGGATAGTCCAAAAAGAGGCTTCGATAGAATTATCCAATCTGGCCTTATTTTGCAAGACGTGCAACAAGCCGGCGCGTACAGGTGTCAATATCCTTGCGGACGGCACGCGCTCAAGGTTCTGTAAAAAATGTAAAGAGGTTATATAAATAAAATGACAACCCCAAGATTGCTTGAAAAATACAGAAGCGAGATAGTCCCGGAGATGATGAAATTATTCGGCTATAAGAATAAGATGCAGGTGCCTAAATTAGAGAAGATAGTTCTGAATGTCGGAATGGGTGAAGCCGCTCAGGATATTAAATTTCTCGAGAGCGCCCAGAGTGAACTCGCCATGATAACGGGACAAAAGCCCGTAGTGACGAAGGCGAAAAAGGCCATAGCTAATTTCAAGATCAGACGCGGGCTTCCGATAGGATGCAAAGTTACGCTAAGGCGCATGAGGATGTATGAGTTTCTCGACAGGATGATATCGGTGGCTATTCCGAGGATAAGGGATTTCAGGGGTCTTAAGACGGAGTCTTTTGATGAGGGCGGCAACTATTCATTCGGCCTGACCGAACAGCTTATATTCCCGGAAGTAGATGTTGACAAGGTTACGAAGGTTCACGGTATGGATATAACCATAGCCACTACGGCGAAAAACGATAAAGAGGCATTCGAGCTTTTAAGGCTTTTCGGAATGCCATTTACCAAGAAACAATAGGAAAAGGAAGATATGGCGAAGACATCGCTGATAGTAAAGTGCAATCGCACGCCGAAGTTCAAGGTTCGTAAATATAATCGCTGCAAGATATGCGGAAGGCCGCGCGGCTTTATGCGCAGATTTCAGTTATGCAGGATATGTTTCCGGGAGCTTGCGCTGAGGGGCGAGATACCGGGAGTAGTCAAAGCCAGCTGGTAAAGGCTTATTCGCGCGCGGTTTTTGTAATTTTAAATTTCTGATTTTGAATTTTAAATTAACGAGCAGTTTACGAGGAGGAATAGATGTCGGTAACGGATCCAGTCGCTGATATGCTGACGGTTTTACGCAATGGCAGCTCCGCAAATAAGGCGGTGGTTGAAGTGAAGAACTCGCGCCTTACGGAAGGCATAATAAAAATATTCAAAACAGAGGGCTTCATAGCGAACTATAAGATCATCAAGGACTCTAAACAGGGGCTTGTGAGAATATATCTCAGATATATAAAAGAAGGTAAGCCTGCCATACTCGGTATCAAGAAGATATCGAAGTCAGGCCTCAGGATTTACAGGAAAGCGGATAAAATACCAAAAGTGTACGGAGGGCTCGGAGTCGCTATAGTATCGACCTCTAAAGGCCTGGTGACCGATAGCGAGGCAAGAGAAAAGAAAATAGGCGGAGAAGTTATCTGCTATATATGGTGAGGAAAACATGTCGCGAATAGGAAAGAAGCCAGTTTCAGTGCCGTCCGGCGTAAAAGCAGCGGTTTCGGGTAATGTGGTAACTATTGAAGGAAAGTTAGGCAAGCTTTCCTATACTTTTGATAAAAGTTTTAAAGTGGAAGTTAAGGATGGCGCGGTTTCGATAACGAGGCCTTCGGATGAAAAGCAGGCCAAGGCGACTCATGGGCTCATACGGAGCCTGGTAAATAATATGATCATAGGCGTGACGGAGGGGTATAAGAAGGATTTGGAAATAACGGGCGTAGGATTCAAAGCGGCTGTGCAGGGCAAAGTTCTTAATGTGATCTTAAGCTATACCCATCCGATGAACTTCAATATACCGGAAGGGATAATCATAGAGACCCCTAAGCCGACGCAGATAATGATAAGAGGGATAGATAAAGCAAAAGTTGGAGAGGTAGCAGCTGAGATCAGGGATTATTACAGACCGGAGCCATATAAAGGAAAGGGCATAAAATACGTCGGAGAACATGTGAGGCGCAAAGCGGGCAAGGCGGTTGCCGGCGCCGGCGGCGGAGCATAATATATGAAAAACAAGTGGATAAAGATAGATGGAAGAGAGAGAAGGCGTAAGATAATACGAAAGAAGATATCCGGAACGCCTGAGCGTCCAAGGCTTAGCGTATACAGGAGCCTGAACCATTTTTACGCCCAGCTTATAGATGACGATGCGGGCAAGACCATTCTTTCTATGTCGACCATAGTGCCGGGATTGAAGGATAAGGTAAAAAAGACTTCGGGCAGCGTAAAAGGGTCCGAGGCGCTCGGAACCGCTATAGCCGAAGCGTGTAAGGCTAAGGGGATAAAGAAAGTTGTATTTGATCGCGCAGGCTATCAATATCATGGTCGTGTCAAAGCATTGGCCGAGGCAGCGCGTAAAGGCGGGCTGGAGTTTTAAATATATCTACAGGAGAGTGTTTTT
>Ga0268280_1001604_pt1 | contig 14744 bp, 9 predicted proteins | sample saktaG_9_FD_190139 | JGI IMG/M metagenome (GOLD analysis project Ga0268280, IMG submission 190139) | Saline water microbial communities from Sakinaw Lake, British Columbia, Canada - sak_2011_5_24_40m | ecosystem: Environmental > Aquatic > Non-marine Saline and Alkaline > Saline ... | reverse complement strand
CCCGCAGGTCGGAAAACGGGCCGCGGGGCATGCCGGGCATCGCCGGCATGCCGGGCCTGGCCTTGACCTTGGCCGGCTCCCCGCCGGGCGGCTCTTCCGCGGCTCTCTCGGCCGCCTTATCCCGCTTCTGAACATAGATCAGCATCAGCTGATAGAGTTCCTGTTTGCCGAGGTCGTGCGTCCACCAGACCCGGGGTTCCTTGATGACGAGCTCGGAGGCGTTCTCCGGCGTGAACTCGACTTTTTTCGTCTCCCCCGGCTCGAGGGCCACGTCCTGGGAGAAACGCAGGGACTCGATGCGTCCTTCGAGCGTGCCCTCGACTTTCCGGCCGGAATGGTTCCGGAGCTCGGCCGAAACCGTCAACCGGGCCTCTTTGAACGCTTCGAGGTCGAGCTTGGTGATGACGAAGGGGTTCTCGATGGAGACATTGCCCGTGGCCCTGACCCTGACTTCCCGGAAAATGCCCATGGCGTTGTCGGGCGGGGCCGGATTCCAGTCGACCCAGCCGATCGTGGGCTCTCCCTTTTTCGGCGGGATGACCTCGACGGCCAGGACGTTTTTCTCGGTCGTCTTGACGTCGGCGGTCACGTCGATCGAAAAACGCCGGTAGGCGCCGAACGTCGTCGAGGCGTCGGCGACCTTTTTGCCATTGAGCCAGATGTTGGCCCGGTAGTTGATGCCGTCGAACTCGAGCGCAGTGTGGGTGAGGCCGGGGCCGTTCGGCACGGTGAATTCCTTGCGGTACCACCAGGGCACTTCGAAAGGCGCCGTGGGAACGGACTTGAGGTTTTCGCCGACGAAGATGTCCGTATAGACGTTGTTCTGGACGAGCGTCCCCAGGACGGTCGACGGGACGATGGCCGGGTACCAGGATTCGATCTTAAAGCCCGGCGCGGAAAGCTGCTCCCCGGTCGCTTTGACTTTTTCGGAGGACTGGATGTACCAGAGGTCGTTGAGGCTGGCGACGCGCTCGAGCGGTCCGCGCATCATGGCCCCGGACTCGGGCCGGCCTTGCCGGGAATACGTGCCCTGGCCTCGGCCGGCGGGCGGCAATCCGGCGAGCGCGGTAAGAATGACGAGGGCTGCGGCGTTCCGGAGGAAGGTTCTGAACGACGGAGAATGGTGGGTGGTCATGACGCCTCCCGAATCAAGGATATATCCATTATATCGGAAGGATCGAGATTGGCCAAACGCCGCTTCTGTCCCTGCCAGTTATGGTAGAGATGGAGGCCGCTATGGGGCTTCGGGGGAGCTTTGGAGAAATCCACAAACTATCGCTCGGGGTATTCCCGCCGTCGGCCGCGGCCCGTCCCGGCGAGCCGGGCCGCTTCGGGTCCGGGCTCCGCTCTGGTCAAGAGGGACTGTCCCCAAGAGGGCTATCCCTCTTGACCATCCGTGCCCGCTCCGCCCGCAAACTGCCTTGGAAAGAAAGGGAACACGCACCGGAGCTACATGTCCCCTTATTTGCGGATGCGTAGGGTCAGGATGCCGAAGCCGGGCACTTCGACGGGCCCGGCGACGCTGGCACCCTCCGTTTCGCCGAGGTCGCTGAGGAAGACGAGGCCCCGGTCGAAAGCCGTGCCTGAGAGCTCGAGCGCCGCGGGGTGGTCGGAGGCGTTCATAAGCCGTAGGATCCAGGCCTTGCCGTCCGCGGACGGTCTGAGGGAGGTGGCGACCAAAGAGTCCGTCCGCACGGTGAGCGGGAAGCGGGGCACGGGCGCGGACGCGTCAACGGGGATGGGGACGAGGGGCGTCATCGCCTCCGTCGCGAGCTTTTTGGCCACGGCCGTGTCGGATCCCCTGTGCGGCTCGATCGCGTAGCGCAGGGTCACCGGACCCTCCTGGTCGGCCTTGTAGTTCGTGTGCCAATAGTTGTTCATGGCGTAGGAGAAAAGGAGGCTCGATGGGGTGAGGCTTCTCAGCCAGGACCGTCTTTCGCCGTCGCCCGTCGTTTCGTCCGTGATCGCGCCGACTTCGACGAACGGGGCGTCGAGGGGGGTCCAAGTCACGCCGAAGTCAAGGTTGGAGATGTCGACGCTGTCGCGGGCGCAGAAGAAATCCCGGCAGGCCCCCGCGATCTGGTCGGCTTCCGGCCGGACCGACGCCGAACCGACGTCGACACGGACGGTTCCCTCGGGGACGCCGAAGGGGAAGGCGATGTGGACGCCTTCTTTCTCTCGGACCTTTTCCTTGTCGAGCGTCAGGATGATCTCGAAACGGGAGAGGCCGGCGATCGTCCGGTATTCACGGACGAGTCCCCGGGCCCCGGGGGCGTCGGATTCGACGATCAAGGAGGCGACGAGCGGCCCTTTTTCTCCCGGTCTGACCTTGACATCGGAGACGGTCCTGGCCGTCTTGGGGTCGGTCCCCGGCACGTAGAGATAATGGCCGAGGCCGGGCGCGAGGGCCCTGTCGACGAGTTCGCGGCCCTGGCCGTCGGCCCAACGAAAGCTGGTGATCGCGCCCGTCTCCGGGCCGACCATGGCCGCTATCTTCCCGTTATCCATCTCGTATCCCTCGATCCCGGCGCCCCCCATGGCCGGAGTCCGGCCCGTTGAGACGAAATACCGCTTGGCACCGAAGCCCGGGACCGCGGATGCGAGAAACGCGAGTTCGCCCGTCCGCAGTCTTTGGGACGGGACCGCCGTCCCCGCGGCGTCCTTGACGAGGTCTCCGGGCTCGCTCATCCCGGCCGACAAGATGACGAGGTCCGTCCTGTCCCACGAGCAGGTGTTGACGACGTCGATCGGCCGCGGGCCGGTCGGCGGGGCGGCTGTTCGGGCGTTTTTCGACGCCTCCTCGAGCAATTCTCGCGACATCCGTTCGGCCTCGGTCGCGAACGCTTTCTTGTAGTCCCATTGGGCCCGGGCGTTCGCTCCGTCGGGATCCGAAACGCTGTCCGCCGCGCCCCAGGTGTGTTCACTGAAAAGGATCACGTTGCGCCAAGCTTCGGTGGACTTTTCGGCCGGGAAACCGTCCTTCCCCAGGATGGACCACAGCGCTTCCGCCTGGAGGAGGCGTTCGGCGCTCGCCCTGTTGGCGGCGGTTTCCGCCGCTGTCGACGCCGCCCCGTCCTCCCAATACCCGGTGAATTCGCCCCGGACGACCGGGATCGACCCGCCGTGACGCCGTTCGAACTCCTCGAACATCTCGGAAACGGTGGCGATGACGATCCGGGGCGAGGCGTAATCCTCGTTCCACTTCCGGACGCATTCGGCCAGGTCCGGGTCGGGCGGGCCGTTGTCGCCGCCGATCGTGTAGCGGACCTGGACCATGGAATAGGGGTATCCCTTTCCGGCGAGCTCGTTCATGTATTCGAAGATCCGGTAGCGCGGGGCTTTCGAGAGCGAGCCCATGTTGAGGCCGTGGAACCAGGAATAGCCGCGACCGGCCATCCAGAAAAGGACCCTTTCGCTACCCGATGGCGAGACCCAGTAGAACGGCTTATCGCCCCAGGCCTTGAGGGCCCAGCCGATCCGGTCGCCGCCGTCGGGAAGGCTGGGCATGTAGTTCGGCCCGCTCGAGACGTATTTCACGCCGGCCATCGCGAGAGCCGGAACGAGCGACCAGGATTGGCTGGGGATATCGGTGACCATGGCCGAATCCACGGCGGTCCCGGCGAGCGCGCCCAATCCCCGTGTGAAATCGGTCAGATGGATGAGTTCCTCGGGGTGGCAAAGCCCGGTCAGAACGCCGGCCAGGGTCGCCTGGAGGCCGAGCGAGCCATCGCGGATGGCCGTAAGGAAAGCCGCCTTGTCGGCCTCGCCGGCCTGCTTGAAGTACGTTTCGACGGCCCAGGCCTGCTCGATATTCCATTTGAAACGCGCGCCTTCGGGATACCCGGCCGTCTTTTCGGCCAGCGCGATCGCCTCGCGGTTGTGTTGCCATTGCTTTTTCTCGACGACGGCCTGGAGGTCCGAATAGCCGATGTCGACGTGGGAGTGGGGGAGGAGCCAGATCTCGCGTGGCACGACCGGCTTGAGGAGGAGCGTTCCCCGCAGGACGGTCCCGTCGTCCAGGGCGACTTCGATCGGGACTTCACGCTCTTGATCGATGGCGGGCACCAGGAATTCCAGGGCGTTGTAGCCCATCTTGAGGTCGAGCCGGGCGGTCTCGGCCCCGGGACAGGAAACGACGGCCTTGGCCGGCGGGGCGAGGTGGCTTATTTCCACCCGGACGACCTGGAAGAGACGGCCGTCCTTGCGGACAAGCGCCTGCTCGCTCTGCGCCCATACGTCCCGGCGCAGGTCATCGCGGAAGGCCATGAACCAATCGTTGCTGCCGCCCTTTTCGCCGGTGACCTTGATCCGCAGAGGATGACCTGGGCTGAGAAGAGCCGGAGGCACTTCGAGCCACATCAGGCCGAAGAGCTCGCCGAACTGATCGACCATGAGCGTCTTGAAGGACAGCGAAACGCTGCCCGCGCCGGTCTTCCGCCATTCTTCCCGCTTCGAGTCGGCCGACGTTCGGAAGCTCAGGGCGGGCTTCCCGTCGACGGCCAGGTCGAAGCGGTGGGCACCCTTGCCCGAGGCCAGGCCGGCCAGCCAGACGAAAGTGGCCGGGCGCCCGGCCCATCCGGCGGGGACCGGCTCGGTCTCCCATTCGGCGGACATCGTCCCGTCGGTGGCCCGGACAAGGAGCGCGGACGAGATGTCGGGGTACGGCGAGTGGTAGGACATCGTCACGCCGGCGACGGTCGTTCGGTACCCCCGGAGCCACTCCGGACCGGGGGGCGCCGTGGCGGCGGCGGCGACGAGCGCCAGCAGGACCCGCGGCCCGATCGCCGTCAAGAACCGGTTCCTTTCACCGCGTCGGCCGCCTTGATCTTGAAGACCCAAGCGTCGCGGCAGGGCGGCTTCTCAAGGGCGCTCCGGGGGAGCGTCAAAAGGGCGCCTTTACCGACCTTCTCCCAGCGGACGCTTTCCCGGACGCCGAGCATGCGGACATCGCTCCCATTTTCGGGCACGATCGAGGCGAACATGAGCTTCGAGGGCGGCGCGGCTTCGTCCTCGTCGGCCAGGTAGATGGCGTAGACCGTCCCGTCCGGAAGGGAGGTGAAGCAGGTCTTGGCCTCCTTGAACGGAGCGACCGGCCGGGTGCCGTAAATGGCCTCGGCGTTGACTTTCATCCACTCGCCGATGCCGCGGAGCCGGTCGATGGCCTCGGGGGCGAACTCTCCTTCGGGGCTGGGTCCGATGTTGAGCAGGAAATTCCCGCCCTTGGAGACGATGTCGACGAGCAGATGGACGAGCCGGTGCGTCGTCTTGTAGCGGTCGCCGGGCTTGTAGGACCATTGGTCGCCCATGGTCATGCAGGTTTCCCAAGGATAGGGCAGGGGCTTTTCCGGGATCGCCTGCTCCGGTGTCCGGTAGTTCTCGTAACGGCCGGTGACCGTCCGGTCGACGATGAGGAGGCCGGGCTGGTGGCGGCGGGCCATGGCCGCGATCCGCGGCATGTCGATGTCCATGTTCTTCGCGTTCTTGGCGAAAACCCCCGGCGCGATCTCGGTCATAGGCTGGGGCCGAACCCAGCCGCCGTCGAGCCAGAGAACGTCGAGCGGCCCGTAGCCGCGGACGAGCTCTTCGATCTGCCCGTAGGTGAAATCGCGGAAGCGCTGCCATCTGTCCGGGTATCGTTCGATGCTGTAGTTGACGTTGCGGTCGGGCGTCGCCCATTCGGGTGCCCAGAAGTCGGGGTGATGCCAGTCGGGCTTCGAGAAGTAGGCGCCCGTGCCGAAGCCCTCTTTCCGGAAGGCGTCGAAGACGGCCTTAGCGATGTCGGCCTTCGGGTCGGCGTGGAAGGGGACGTCGGGCGAGGTGACGCGGTAGTCCGTCTGTTTCGTGTCGAACATCGAAAAGCCGTCGTGGTGTTTGGTCGTGAAGACGACATAGCGCATACCGGCGGCCTTGGCCGCGGCCGCCCACTTGGCGGGATCGAACTTGGCCGGGTTGAACGTGCGGGGCAGGGCTTCGTAGGCCTTCTTGTATTCGACGTAGTTCGCCATCGTGCGCCGGCACCAGGGCTCGTCCTCGGAGCAGAGGGTCCACGACTCGACGACGCCCCACTGGCTGTAGGGGCCCCAGTGCATCATCAACCCGAACTTCCAGTCCTGCCACTCCGCGAGCTTGGCGAGAACGAGCGGGTTGGTCTCGCGGTCATCGGCCAGGGCGTCCATGTCCCCCCGCATGGCCACCACGGGTCCGGGTTTCCCTCCCTTGAGGATGCCGAGAACGCCGCCCTCGGCGAAGCCTGTCCGGACCTCGAGCCCGAGCTTGCGGAAGTAGTCGGCGACGATCGCCGAGGTCCTCGGCAGCTGGAGGCCAAGCTCCGGGTGGCAGTGGATGTCCTCGCGTATGGCGATGAGCTCGGGTGTCAGCTTGTCGGTCAGGGCCCGGATCTTCTTTTCGAGCGGGGTCGCGGGATGAAGCGCCGCCGGGATGGCGGCCACGGCGACCAAGATAAAGAGGACGCAAACGGGGATAGCGATGCGTTTGTTTTTCATTGGCTCCTCCTCATGGTTCGCGGGAGCCTATGGTATCCGAAACGCGTTCCCCCTTCAAACGGTGAAAAACCCCCCAGCCCTTATGGGTTGGGGGTATATCGAGGAGGAGGTAAAGTTGCAAGGAGGGCCTGGAGAGGGATCCTCATTCCTGCCCCATATTCTCGCAATAGCCTTGGATTCAAGGCCCTCCTTGCGATGACCCGATCTTCGCAGACCGCGCCGGGGTGGTCAATCCCCGTCAACGGCTATACGGGAGGTGATTTTCTTGCCCCGCACCTCATCGCCCAAGAGGGGGTCAAACCTACTTAAAAGCGCACGACGGCAGGGGACAGAGACGAGGGAGCAAATCTCAGACGGGGTCAAACCTACTTTTTTCACTTTTCGGACGTTTTTCGTCCGCAGTGAAAAAAGTAGGTTTGACCCCCTCTTATCCCTCTCGTTGACCCCCTTATGAAAAGAAAGTATGATGAGGCAAACATCGGAGGGAGGCCCGCATGAACGTCCAAAAATTCATCGAAACGCAAATCGAAGAGATCAAGAAAACGATCGGCGGCGGCAACGCCATCTCGGCCCTGTCCGGCGGCGTCGACAGTTCCGCCTGCACCGTCCTGGCCCACCGCGCCCTCGGCTCCCAGCTCAAGTCGGTCTTCATCGACCACGGGCTGATGCGCGCCGGAGAGCCCCGGGAGATCGTCAAGATCTTCGCCGGGCTGGGCATCGCCGTCGATATCGCCGACAAGAAGAAGGAGTACTTCGCCGCCCTCAAGGGCAAGTCCGACCCCGAGGAGAAACGCAAGGCCTTCCGCTACGCCTTCTACAGCTCCTTCGGCAAGGAGGTCCTCAAGAGCAAGGCCCGCTTCCTCATTCAGGGCACGATCGCCGCCGACATCATCGAAACGCAGAAAGGCGTCAAGACCCAGCACAACATCCTCGAGCAGATCGGTATCGATCCCGAGAAGGGCTTCGGCTTCAAGGTCGTCGAGCCCATCAAGGAGCTCTTCAAGCACGATGTCCGTCTCGTGGCCAAGGAGCTGGGCCTGCCCGAGTCGATCTGGAACCGCATGCCCTTCCCCGGCCCGGCGCTGGCGACACGCATCATCGGCGAGGTGACCCCCGAGCGCGTCGACCTTGTCCGGGCGGCCACGGTCATCGTCGAGGAGGAGGTCGCGGCCCACAAGCCCTTCCAGGCCTTCGCCGTCTTACTTGAGGATAAGGGCACGGGCATCGTCGCGGGCAAGCGGTCCTTCGGTCACATCGTCATCGTCCGTTCCGTCGAGAGCAGGGATGCCATGACCGCCGAGCCCTCGCCCCTGCCTTGGGATACCTTGATGAAGATCTCGAAGAGGATCACGACCGCGCTGCCCCAGGTCACGCGCGTGGCCTACGAGCTGACGCCCAAGCCGCCGGCTACCATCGAATACATCTGAATCCGCGTCCACCGGAGGGAGCCATGCCCTACACGGGAAAGAAAAAGTCCGGAGCACCCACGCTCGGCGTCTTCGTCCCCTGCGACCCGCGCATCGACGAGGAATCGAGGACCCGGGCCTTCAATATCGGCCGGATGACGGCCGCCCTGCTCGCCAAGCGTCTGCGTCTGCCCGACGGCAGCGCGCCCAACATCTTCACCTGTTCGCGCCTCGTCGACAGCGAACGCACGGCCGACGCCGGTGCCCAGGAGATGAAGGAAGCGGGCGTCTGCGGCATCATCATCGTCCCCGACACCTGGTTCTTTCCGGGCAAGACGGCCATGGCCCTGACCGCGCATTTCGCCCCGAGCCTGCCCCTCGCCTGTGTCGGCGGCAACAACGCCCCCAAGCCCGGCGTCGTCGGAATCGACGCCCTGGTCGGCGCCTATGCCCAGACGGGCCGGCTCTGCCCCATGGTCATAGGGACCATGCCCGAAACCGGTCTCGACCCGGAGTTCGACGCCAAGACGAAGGAAGAGGTCGTCGACCTGGCCTACGCCATGCTGACCCGCGTCGCCCTCCAGGGCAAGCGCTTCCTCGCCGTCGACACCGATTCCATGCAGATGGAGACCGCCCTCAACCACGTCCACGCCGCCCGGCGGTTCTTCGGCCTCGAAAGCACGCGCGAATCCATGAAGCTCTTCGCCGACATGCTCCACAAGAAAGGCGGCTACGACCCCGCCGAGCTCAAGGCCCTCCGCGACTGGGTCGTCAACGTCAAGTTCAAAGGCCGCATCTACACCGATTCCGAGGACATCAAGAAGTTCGGCCGGGCCGTCCTGACCGGCAAGGATGTCAAGGCGCCGGCCCTTTCGGCGGCCGACAAGGCCAAGCTCGACGAAGGCCTGGCCCTCTACCTCATCATCCGGGACTACATGCGCGACGTCAACGCCGTCGGCGGCGGCTGGACGAGCCAGCTCGCCTGGGGATCGGACCGCCGCGGCACCCCGCTCTCGACGGCCGACATCGCCGAGTCGCTCTTCAACTCGACCGAGGACCACACCGGAAAGAAGCCGGTCGTTCCGTTCGCCACCGAGAACGACATCCAGGCCCTGCTGACGATGATCGCCTACTGTTATCTCTCCGGCGGCAAGCCGACCCTTTTCATGGACTTCCGCAAGGTCTACGAGCCCTGGGAGATCGAGGCGAACGCCAGGGCCCTCGGCCTCGACCTCAAGAAATACAAGAACGAATCCTGGATGGAGCGGGGCTTCATCGATGGCGACAATTCGGGCTCCGGCTCGCTCGACTACGGCGAGAAATGGTTCCTGTTCAAAGCCATCGAATACTATTTCCCCGGCCTGGGCTTTTCGGTGAGCTACCTCTCGCCCAAGGGCATCACGGGTATCGCCGGGCGCGTCGCCTACTCCGACCTCGGCGGGATGTTCACCATGGTCCAGGACGAGGCCCAGAGCGTCGAGCTCCCCGCGCCGCTGGCCGAGCGGGTCTGCCACGCCTCCGACTACACCTGGCCGCACACGTTCCTGACCTTCGACCACGTCCCGGCAAGCCAGGCCAAGATGGGCATGCCGGCCAATCACCTCCACATGGTGACGGGCATGCCGCGGCGGCGCTGGCAGCATTTCTCGGACTACGCCAACATCCTCAACTACCGCTGGGAGAACGCCCCCGAATATACCGAGGGACTGGACCGGCCCCTGCCAATGCTCTATCGCATCAACGGGGGAGAGACGGTCGCGAAGATGCTCCTGGCGGGCCGTTGAAAGCCGGATCCATGACCTCGAGAGAGCGTGTCCGCGCGGCTCTCGATCACCAAGTGGGAGACCTCATCGATGCCGCCTGCGAGTTCGGGTGAAACCTCTTCGCGGCGTCTCCCGGCGCCCCGCCTGCTGGGGCCCTTGCCTCTCGGGACAGGCCGTCCCCCTGCCGCCGACTACTTGACGGCCGAAAACCTCCTCAGGCCGGCCGGCCTCTTGGCCGAGAACATGCTCTGAAGCTGCTTGGAGAGCTGAGCGCTCGTCGTGATGTTCAACTCTTTCATCAGCGCCTGGATAAAGGGATCGCGGATGACGCCGCTCAGGAACTTGGTGGAGAAGATGTCATTGTTTACGGTGCATTTCGTGGCGTCAAATCCGGCGATCCGGTGCTGATTCCCACAGTCGTTGTGACTGCAGCCGCCGTTGAATCTCCCGCAGGTCTGTTCGACGCAATGATTATCATTGCAGGCGCTCATCAGGCCGCAATTCTGTTCATCGCAGTTCGAACCGCCCACTGCGAAGAAGAACTCACAACCCTGATTCCCCATCGGGTCCGTCCTCAAGCCGACCGGCAGCCGCCCGAATTCATTGGCGAAGACATCATGGTGATTGAAAAGAAGGCCTTTGAGGACCTTTGCATTCATGCTCGACGCTTTGATGCCGATGAGCTTGTCGGCTTGGACTTGGGTCAGGCTTGGCAGGGATTGGGTTTCCCCAGGGAAGAGCCGGCGGCTTCCGGCGCCGCCCAGACCGGCTGTCAGGGCGAGCATCTTGGCCAGTCGGCTCAACGCGTCCCTCCTCTTCATCCCTTCATTTGTCATTCTCTTTCGTCCTCCTTTTGGCGTTGGGTCTATGCGGATCGGGGGGCCTCTTCAACCGATCGGGCGGCTCTTGCTTGGGTATCGATTCCAAGCCATCCCAGAACTCCCGGATGATCTCGGTCTCCTGTTGCACCTTCCGCAGATAGTAATAGAAAACGAGGCATTCCTCGGGGTGGTATTTCCAGTCGAGGCAGTGAGGCCTCCCTGTCAGGTGATGAAGATAGGGGCACCCCCCCATGCAAATCGGCAGGGCGAGACAGTCCCGGCAATCGTGTTCGAAAACATCCCGCCCACGCCATCTCCCGGCATTCTCCCTCATCTTCTCCGTCTCGGGACGAATGAGATGCCCGACCTCGGCCTCGGGATTCGCGACATCGTTCCAGCATTTTACCAATCCGCCGCCGGGCCTGACGGCATAGGCCTGGGGCCTTTCCGCCATGCAGAAGACGCTCTTGCCCCGGGGCGTCGGGTAGGAGATGAATCCGCGCTGGGTCATCTCCAGGGCGTTCTCAAGCTCGAGGAGCGAGAAGTCCTCGTCTTTCAGACAGAGACTTGCGACATCCTGGCAGACATTCGTGTAGGGATAGGTATGTCCGAGGTAGAAGCCCACGCGCTCCTTCAATCCCTCGGCTTCGAGAACATCGAGGAGATCGGGGATCCGGTCTCTGTTCTCGTCGTCGACGTTCATCCGGACCTGGATCTTGAGATGGGCCACCGCGCGCGAGAGGTTGGCGAGGATCTTTTTGAACGTCGGCTCGCCCCCCGTGAGGGGGCGGCGGCGGTCGTGGATCTCCGCGGGGCCGTCGACGGTCACCTGGGCATCGATAACGCCGCATCGGGCCAGCCGCTCCGGGACGCCGTCCTCGAGAAGGTAGCCGTTGGTGATGATGCTGGCGCCGTATTGCGTCGAATGCGAGCCGCAAAGCTCTTGGAGTCTTGAGGAAAGCCGTTCGATGATGTCCATCCGGAGGAGCGGTTCGCCGCCGAACCAAGTGACATGGAGGCTCTTTTTCGCCGTGAGGTTGTCCTCGACGTAGCGGACGATGGCTTCTTCGACGTCGGCGGTCATGGATTCCGGGGCCTGGGATTGGTAGCAGTATCGGCAGCGGAAATTGCAGGCCAGGGTGGGGACGATGGTCAGGCTCAGGCTGTCACTTTGCGCGCGGGCCTGGGCGTTCTGGAGCTTCAGGAACTGCCTCTCATCTGCGCCTTCGGCGACGAGGAAGCCGTGATCCGTGAATATCTTCCTGAGCTTCTTGGCTCCCTTCTCCTTGGTAATTTTGCCGGGATCTGCGAGGATTTTCCGGCCGAGACGCGCCTCGGGCGGCTTGAGGGCCACGAGTGAGAGCGTGAAGAAGTTGAAGAAGAGGCTGACGTTGTCGTTGAGATCAAGGATCAGATTGTAGCGGGATGCCTTCACGCCGTCGCCCTTCGCCTTCCTCCCGGCCCGGAGCTATTAACGCAGCCCCGTCCTTCTCTGGCTGACCATCTCGGTGATCCTGACGGACAGGTCCCTGGTGCTGGTAACGTTGAATTCCTTGAAGAGGGCCTGCACGAACGGGTCCGTCCGGATCCGGTCTAGGACTTGGGTGGCGAAGAGGTTTGAATTGCCGGGCACTGTCTGTTTCCCGCAGGTCTGCTTTCCACAGTTGTTATTGTCCGGACAAAAAAGTTCGGGGCAGTCCTGCACGCCGCATTTGTTATCGTCACATTCACGGCCCGGGCTCGATTCGCTGCCGAAATTGACGAAGAACGAACACGTGGAACCATTGAGATTCCCGACTCCGAAAATCGCCCCGCGGCCGAATTCGTTGACGAACACGTCCTCTCTGGCGATGACCATGACCTTCAAGAACTTGCCCTCGGGGGTCCGGGGTTTGATGGCGGCCAGTTTGTCGAGATCGAGCTTGACCGTCGGATTCACTTTTCGGATCTGGCCAGCCAAGCGTTCGATCTCCCTGGGGCCTAATCCCATGGCTGCGGCCGTGAACATGGCCAGTTTGGCCGAGGCTTCGCGACGGGTCATCCGTTTCGGGGCCATTATTCCTCCTTCGTCAGGGTTGTCGACCCGATTATATTTGTTCGAGTCGGGAGGGTCAAGGGCGCTTTTCCGTGCGCCCGGCTAGAAGAACGGTTCCTCGTCGATCTTCTTGCCGGCGAGGACGTCGAGGAAGCGGCCGATCGAGAGCGGCGTGCTGCCCTCGTGGTGGTTGTTCAGATTGAGGCAGGGGAGGTTGTCTGTCCCTCTTGAATTGACTCCTTGGAACGATTCTGCTATTTTTATTACCCCATTACGGCGCTATCGTCTAGGGGTCAGGACAGGTGGTTCTCAGCCATCAGACCGGGGTTCGAATCCCCGTAGCGCTGCCATGACCCTCCCGTTCTAACCCGTTCCCCGAGAAGGAACAGGATGTCGAAGGGAGGCCGCCAAAACACGTGGAGGTCGCCGCCCCTGATGACGGCTTTGTCAATGAGGGCGCTGAGGATGGCCGCTTTGCCGTCGTGGTCGGCCGCCTGGTAGATCTTCTGGAAACCTCCAAGCAAATCGATAATGGTCGATCCCTCGTCCTTGTATTTCGAGTTGATCCGGTCCAGTTTTTCGATGTCGGCCTGGATTGCCCGCTTGTCCTGGTCTATGGCTTCCTTCCGCTTGATGTAGTCCTCTTTCGAAATGGTTCCGTCCAAACGATCCTGGTAGATCAACTCCAGATGATTCGTCTTCCGCGTAAATTCGGCCTGAAGTCTCCTCAGTTCCCTTTTGTCCCCGTCTTGCTGCCTGGCATGGGATTCCTTCAGCCGGGCCTTGATCTTGTCGGCGATCTCTTTGTCAATGTAGAGTTGGCCCATTGCCTCGGCGAACATCGAGTCGATTTTCGCTTCGGTGAAGCGTCCCAACTGACACTTGCGGTTTTTCGAACGGGTGCATTTGTAATAGACGTAACGACCGCTTTTGTGGCCGCCCGTCTGTTCTTCAGCCGTAATGTGCGAACGGCAATATCCGCACTGAAGGAACGGCCTGAAAAGGAAGGCCTTCTTAGCGGCCGGCTTCGAATAACTGCAGTTCGCCCGGAGGCGTTCGTGGACTCTGGTGAAAAGTTCCACAGAGACCAGCGGCTTGTGCGTTCCCTTGAACGTCTGTTTGTCCCACCGCACTTCGCCACAGTAAAAAGGATTATTCAGGATGACTTCGAGGCCGTGGATGCTTATCGGCGCATTCGGACTTGTCGACGTCGATTTTTGACGGAAACCCTTGCGGTTGAGGACGTCTCTCAGCGTCGCCAGCGATTGGCCGCCTTTGACGTAGAGGTCGAAGGCGAGCCTCACCAGCGGGCCTTTGATCGGATCGATGGCGATTGTCCTCCGCTGGCCCAATGGATCGGCGGGATCGGGGACGTTCATATAACCGACAGGGCAACGTGACGGGAGAATCCCGCGCCTGGCCTTTTCCAGCATCCCCATTTTCGTCCGCTCGCCCCTCTGCATGTTGTCGAGATAGGCGATGTTGCCGAAAAGGAGGAAGGTGAATTTGTCAGAAGGGGAGGAGGCCTTGCTGATGATCTTCCCCTGGTTGACGACGAATACTTTCAGGCCCTTCTCAATCAGCGCGTGAAGTGCTTGGAGATCTTCGGGATTCCTCGTCAAACGGTCGATGGCCAGGGTGACGAGAATGTCCGGCTTTTCTTCTTCGATAAAAGCGATGAGCTCCTTGAACTGTTTCCTGGCCGATGATACCTTGGCGCTCTCGGCGGCCTGGAATGTCCTGACGATCTCGATGGACTTCTTTTCAGCCGCTTCCCTCAGTTCCCTGAGTTGGGCGTCGGGAGAGTAGCCCTTGGCCTGTTCGACTGATGAAACGCGGACCCAGAGCACACCCTTCATTTCTTTTTAGCCTTCTTGAGGGCCTTCACCAGATCGGCCAAGTTGTCGAGAGGGGCGGGCTCGTTCAGCAGATCTTCAAGGTCCCGTTTGGACTCCTTGACGATCTCCTCCCTGTCCTTCTCGTCATCCGGGGCCTTGACGTTAGCTTTCGATTTTTTCACACTAATATTTTACTGTGCGCGGGCCACGACGTACACATAATTATTTTGGCTTGCTATTGGCTACTCGCGCTTTAAAGTACCGCCGCAAATCCCCGGACGTAAGTCCGTGGATGGAGTGGGTTCCTAAGTCTTCGATCATCATGATAGAATCGAAACATGGAGATACGAAAGCAAGCCCACTGTGCATACAGATGCA
>Ga0268280_1001603_pt1 | contig 14758 bp, 17 predicted proteins | sample saktaG_9_FD_190139 | JGI IMG/M metagenome (GOLD analysis project Ga0268280, IMG submission 190139) | Saline water microbial communities from Sakinaw Lake, British Columbia, Canada - sak_2011_5_24_40m | ecosystem: Environmental > Aquatic > Non-marine Saline and Alkaline > Saline ... | reverse complement strand
ACTGCCTCAATTCGGCATCCCTGAGGTTTATACCGAAGGAAGACCTCGAAAAGGAAGGATATGGCCGGTATCTTGAATTGTTCAAGAGCGTAAAATAAGGTTTTTTATCGGGTTATTCCACAACCCAGACGGTGCAGTTGCGGGCGGTTCTGACAATCTTTCCGGAGACGCTTCCGAAGAGAAACTCTTCTTTGTGCGAAAGGCCTTTCCTTCCCACGACGAGCGTGCCGTACTCCAGATTATCCCGCTCGGCCAGGATACACTCAGCCATTGAAGGACAATAGCGGACAGTTGACCGGGTTGAAACATCTCCGGAGTCAAAGCCCGCATCAACAAGCATACGGCGGTATTCCTCAAGCATCTGATCAGCCTTTCGTCCGTAATCCTCATACCATTTCTCTTTCTCGGCTTCGGCAGGGAAAAAATCTTCTTCCGGCTCACGTATGATATGAAGTACTGTTACTTTAAATCCTTTGACACCTCCCAGAAGATCTGCCACGTATCGCACGGCTCTCCTGGAGTTATCGGACTCATCCGCCGCAATCAGTATATTTCTGTTGACATTATTCATTTCATATTCCTCCCGGCCTGCCTGTAAAACCGGACCTGAACTCGTTAAGGTCATCAAGCAATTGTATGGTGTTGTCGTAAAATATGTTCGCGCCCCTTGAAAAATGCATCAGTATCCGGTTGAGGCTTTCAGGAATGTAGGGGTATATTTTTTTAAGGTTGGCGACACGGTTGTTGAATACAATATTCATATCTTCATCACTCAATTCCGAGGCTGCCGGGATATTTGCCTTTTTAATGTCGGCAATCAGGACATCTCCCATTCCGGCCAGATACATGAAGACGTTGCCCAGACCAAACATGTCATAACCGTACATATTCTCCCTGTGACGGAAATTGTAGTCAAAATCAATCCAGCGGCACCGGCCGGTATCCCGGTCCGCCAGAATGTGATCCCTGCGGACATCTCCGTGCTTTTCCCCGTGCTCGTGCAGAAAACGGATGGCTTCCACGCATTCTATAAAGTTTCCCAGAATCTCCGGAAAATGCCGGTAAAAATAGGTTTCATGATCAATCCCGGATGCCATATCCCTGACATGATCGGCAAGTGTTTTACCGTAGATTAAATCGATGATCCGGACGATGTTGTCCTTATCATCCGGAACTGAAAAGCCGTGCATGAAATTGGCATGATCTCCGACCAGATTAAGAATACGCGCCTCTTTGCGGGGGCTCCTGAAGCACTCGAATTCAATGCCACCGACCCGGGCTAAAAATTTCTCGTAAAAGACCAGTTTTATGACCTTCGTTTTACCGGTATTCAGGTCAATGGCGCGCTTTACCCAGAATTTAACCTCATCATCGAGACCAAAACGCCCCTCTTTGGCGTTATGGCGTACCAGATATGGCACATTGTTTAAGATGACAATATCTCCGTACTCGATACGGTAAAAATCACCGGTATCCGTGAAAATATTGAACCGATGGCCGGGTCTTTGAGAAGTCAGCCAGGGAAGGGCAAGTTTATGAAGCGATTCCTGGGAAAAATCCTCACTCATGAGCGCATTCCTGTATTTCGGGTAGAATGTATCTTAAAATTCTAAAGCGATTAAGAGGCCTATTGTCAGCTTTTTTTCACCGCTCTTTTGAATCTGACCGGGTTCGTGAACAATTCCCCTTTATTCTTATTATTCAGGAAGGCTGTCTTAAGTTTATTCCTGTCCTTAATATTTTTGTCCACCAGGTCAGAGTTCAGCGTTTTTATCTCAAGCTCACCGTTTATAAACTGATACGAAACCACATGGTATTTTCTATCTCCCGATTTGATGTTACCGTTCGAATCTCCAATCAGCTGGATCTGGACACATGAAACCCCGCCGATTCTGATCGGATATCCCCTGAAGTAAAATCCTTCGTCTCCAGTCGGATAATGGACAAGATATTCGGTATCCGTGTATTTCAGAACCATCAATCTTTCTTCGGAGTCCGAAACTCTGTCTTTTTCCGGAACAGCCTCCCAAAGCCCGAGTACCGCTTTGTCGACTGGAATTTTGTGCTCATCCGTGAGACAAGTTTCATACTCACATCCCGCAAACAGAAAGAAAAGAGCAATCATGAAAAATAATTTAAGTTTCATCCGTTATTCCTCCTTTGGCTTGAGAAGCCGGCAACCCCCTCTATCCTTCAAGAACAAGAGGAGCTTTTCCCGCACGCTGTCTTGCCCAGTTGATGGATTGAAGCACATGATGGCGGGAGACAAACCACCTCTCGAACTTGTACTTGCCGGGAAAATTTAAAAGCATAATTCCGGCCACGATCGTCAGAATACCCTGACCTGGCAATACCAGCATAAGAATCCCGGCCGCAATCAAAATGTAACCGAGCAGATTTTTTGCCAGCAACAGCATCCACCTTACTGTCACATGCCGGTCAGCCCACAGCGCACCGGTACGACTTCCATGCGCGAAATAGTCGGAAGGAATTTTAACCACAAGCAAAGGCACAGCTACCAGAGTTGAAACAAAGGTAATGACTGATACCGCAACCAGCCACCATAAAACAACTTCGTGACTTTGAATCCACTGGACTATATTTTTTACTCCGCACAGCACCTCGGATATCACAGCCACCTTCCGGCATACGCAAGGTTAAAATTTAATTTCATTGAACCGAAACAGCAGAGGAATCCCCAATGATTTCGGCGTAGAGCTTAAATTATTATCCAAATATTACACACTTATTACATCACTACCGAATTGAATCTCAAGCAAATAATTGTCTCAAAGCCTGCAGGTTTTTAAAAGTGATGGTTTGCGGTCCGCCAATACCCGCAGCAAGTAAGGGTTTTGATCATCTTATTTGTCTCATCTTAACTTCTTTTACTATCTGCTGCAGCACCTCCCCGGTTTTCCCATGAATCATTAAATCGGCAAGATGATCAAGCGGTGTAGCCGTCATGTTGATGATGATCAGTTTTGCGCCTGCCTCATGGGCATAACGCGGCAGATAGGCTGCCGGGTATACCACCAGTGAAGAACCGAGCGTAAGCATCAGATCACATGCCTGTGCCCTGCGTATGGCCTCATTCGTTTTCTCTTCCGGCATGGACTGCCCGAATGAAATGGTGGCATCCTTCAAAAACCCTTTACATTCGAGACAATGCGGCACTTCAATTCCATCGTTTTCTTCCAGCAGCTTCTGGATCTCCTCCCGCGGATAAATTGTCCGGCAATTCAGGCAGACAGCAAAGGCGCTGTTACCGTGAATCTCGATAATCTTTTCTGGCAGGTTGCCTGCCTTGTGGTGCAGGCGGTCGATGTTTTGAGTGACTATGCAATCGAGCTTTCCCGTCTTCTCCAGTTCAACCAAAGCAAGGTGGGTCGGGTTGGGTGCGGCATCACGGAGAACCGGATAGGTGACCCTGCTCCTTAACCAGTATCTTTGGCGGGCATCCTCACTGTCTAAAAAATCCTGATAGTAAACAGGTTCGTATTTTCCCCAGATCCCTCCGGGACTGCGAAAATCGGGAATTCCCGATTCCGTGCTGACTCCGGCGCCGGTAAAAGCCACAATCTTGACGGATCGCTCCAGTAAATCAGCAGCGCGCTTTATCACATCTTCCATATTGCAGCCATCCTGCTACGTGGATTATGTCGAAGGAATAGGCAGGGTGAATGTGAAAGAGATCCATTCGCCTTCCCTGGACTCTGCGCGTACGCTTCCTCCGTGTTTCTCGATAATGTCCTTCGTGATGAACAACCCCAGGCCTGTGCTTCGAGTGGTATCTTTATCCCTGTGCAGCCGCACGAACTTGCCAAAAAGCTGCGCAAGTTTATCCGGAGCAAGCCCGTCCCCGTCATTCCATACTTCGAAGGCATAGTTTTCACCGCTTTTCGTGCACCCAAGCCGGATTGTGCCGCCTTCGCGGCCGTACTTGACGGCATTGTCTATGAAATTTTTGTACACGATCCGCAGGAGTTCCTTGTCCCCCGACACTTTCAGCTGCTCCGGCAGGTGGTTCTCAAGGTGCATACTTCTGCTGGCGATGAACGGATGCAGATCCTTAAGCACAGGCTCCACCACCTGATCGAGAAGATCAAGGAGCTGCGCCTGAACCATAAGCTCCCCTTTTTCGATTCTGGCAAGATCAAGATAGTTACGGGTCATCTTCACCGCGGTGTCTATACTGTTTGTTATACCGCCCACAAGAGCGGCCTGCTGTTCGGTCAGGGTTCCCACAAGGCCGAGGTTCAGAGCACGCGCAGAAGTATATATGACACCAAGTGTGTTCTTGAGTTCATGGGAAACAAACCCGAGCATGTCCATGTAGTTCCTGTTGAGTTTCTGAAGAGAGGCATTCATGTGTTCAAGTTCGGTGTTGGCAGCCCTGAGCCGCTCGTCGCGGTCCCGCAGGCTGCTCGTCATTATATTGAAGTCCCTGGTCAGATCTCTGATTTCGTCATTGCTTGAAGGTTCTTCCACGTTAAGGGTCAGGTTGCCGGCCGCGATTTTTCCGGCGGCATCGGCCAGACGGCTCATGGAACCGCTCAGCCGTTGCGAAAAAATGAGACCCACCGCCAGAACTATGATTCCGGCAACAACAGAAAGGAGACCATAGAGCCGCCAAAGCTCCCATTTGAGGTCATCGTATTTCTTTGCCAAAACCCCCACATATAGAATTCCGATCACCTTTCCCTCGATATCATGAATAGGATCATAGGCACTCAGATACCAGTCCCGCACCACGAATGCCCTGTCGTACCAGTTACTGTTGTTTTCCAGCACTTTGTCATAGACATCGGTGCTCACCCTTGTGCCTATCGCCTTGTTTCCGTTTGGAAGTGTGACATTGGTGGCGATCCTGGTATCCCACTGGAAGATGGTCATCGTACCCAGATGCCGGCCTTCATACATCTTCTCTTCAAACACGATGGACCGAATTTTGTCCACCAGTGCGTGATTTCGATTGAGGAGAATCCCAGCATAAATGGCTCCTACAATGGTTCCTTTTTCATTTGTCACCGGGGCGGCCGCTACAAGAGCCATCCCCGAATCCTCGGAAGTTTTGGCTCGCTGTTTTGCCTTTGGCGTGGGTTCAAAAACCATGAAGGCCTGCTCCAGCAGGTTGCCGCCTTCGGCTTTCAGGCGTGAAGGGGAGAGTATGGAAAATCCCTTCATGGCCTTACCCTTGAGGGCTTCACTAACAAAAGGGTCGTTTGCCAGGTAGTCACCTGTGGCGTAGGGCTCGAGAGTTCGCAGAATAACCTTTCCCTTGCTGTCAGTCAGTGAGAGAAAATCGAAACCGAACATCCTCCGGGCTTCCTCCAGCTGGATGCGGGAATCGGGGGCGAGGAGATTGCTATATGCACTTTCCACCCGCTTTCCGGTGCCGAGGACGCTCACAAACAGGTGCAGTCTGCCGAGTTCTCCATCGATAACGCTCCAAGCCGATCCCAGATCGAGACTTACACGGCGCTGGGCTTCGTTCAGGATGTTACGGTTGATGAGCCATGCTCCCAACACAGCGCCAAGCAGTCCGAAAAGAACGATTACAAGAACAAAATTGAGAAACACCCGCACATTAAGTTTCATTCGCATCGTGTAATACTCCATACCTCGCAACGGAAGGTTGTTGTCACTTTATTTATGTCGACCCGCATTTCAAATGAAATTGTCTATAGAGATAGCAACTGCGTGTCAATAATATTATCACATATATCCTGTTTGCCCGGGCATTGGCTGCGTGAAGGTAAATAACGGAATGAAGTTTGATATATTAAAGAAAGGCCCCGGGTAAAAAAAGCCCGACCCTTTCAGAAAAAAGGCCGGGCTCTGGGTCAGCGTAGATTCGACCTGAGATTTACTCGCAGAATACAGATAGAATTTCGCCAAAGTAGATCCTGTGGTAGTCTTTATCCGCATAGTTATCTTGAATTGTCTTGTCGACAAAACCGCTTGGATCCATGTCCTGAAAATATATTTTCCGGCATTCAAGAATGAATATCGCCTCGTTATATGACGGGGCGGCAACTCTCATGGAGGCCTTCAAGGTGAACCCTGTTTTGGACAGTTTGTCGCCGTCCCGTCCGGAGATTGTGCCAAGTGTCAGCATATCCTTGCGGTACTTCTCGGAAAAAGCGCACAGGGTGAACGAATCCGATTGCTCAACATACTTGCGTGTGTGTCGTTGAGGTCTTACAACAATTTGAGCAAAAGGTTTTGTCCACATACAGCCGATGCTGCCCCATGCCACAGTCATCATGTTGCACTCATCAATGGTTCCGGCCGTTAGCAACAGCCACCGGTTCATCCACAGATTAACAACATCGACAGATAATCCTTTCGCTTTAACTTCACGCATTGTATCTCCTTTTATATTCTATGGTCAGGTTCAGGCTTTTGCTGTTGTCCATACGGACAGACATACAAGCACAAGCCGCATACTGCCAACTCAGCGTCTTTTTTCTTCATCGCGGCAAAGTTGCGGTCACACTTGCCGGCATTAAACCGTTTCTCTCGCGGATCAGATGCGAGAAAAGCTTCCCCCGTGAAAGCATTGACGGGACATATCTCCACACACTGATTACAACTGCCACATCGTTCTTCCATCGGCTTTCCTGTCACCGGTAACGGAGCATCGGTGAGAACTGTAGCCCAGCGCACTCGCGGCCCTTTTTCTGGGGTCACCAGCAAGCAGCTTTTACCAATCCAGCCTAGCCCGGCCAAATGAGCCGCCAGTTTGTGCGAAAATGCCGCACAGATCCGTTCGTTATCAACCCGCTTCGACGCCGGGACAGGTAAAGCCTGATAGCCTTCTCGTTGAAGCAAGCTGCTCACATGTGAGGTGAATAAATCAAGCCGCTGGTTGACCACGTCATAGCTATGATGCCGATAATTTACTGCCACAGCTCGATTGGCACGGTGCGGCAGTTGATCAACAATGGTGTGAAGCAGCGCAATCCCGACAGAGATTGCACGGGGATAAGCTGCTATCACCGGTCCGCCTTGAGCCAGGATCGCATCATGAGCAGGCGATAAGTCGGCTACACCACAAAAGTCTGCTCCCCACGTATCAGCAATTTCCTTTATCTTTTGATCCATATCCATTTGTAACTCCCTGTAACTTCCCGCATCTTTTGAAGCTCCCCGTAACAAGCTACGGGGAATACGCTCGCTTTTCCAGTCACTCGAATCCTTGAATCCCTGAACCCTCGAATCCTTATAGGATCAACAACTAATTTGGAGATGATCATTAAATCTATATTATTGCCAGTAGTTTTAGACCGTCACGAAAAAGAACAATTGCCAAAACACACAGTACCAAACCAAGAAAGCGCATGGTGAAAATGTACACATTGCCGCTTAATAAAGATTTCGATTTACCGATTAATATCGCCAGCACGATTTTTGACCCCACCAGAAAAGTATAAAAACTAATGATAAAAGCCAAAGGCGCGCTGATATTTTGCAACATTGCTTTGGTCATTATTGGAGCGCCAACGCTAAACCAGAACAGATAGGGATGAGGGCTCAGAGCATTTGCCAACACCCCTTTTATCAACGATTTTGGTTTTATCCCATCAAGATTAATCTTAACCCCTTTTGTACGCAGGCTTTTGTAACCCATAAATAAAATAAACAAACCGCCTGTCAGTGAGATTAATCCCAAAATGTTATGGAAATTGGATAACTTTGACAAAATGAACAAAGTTAAAATGATTATCGGCAAATCGGTGATAATCGGAGCGAGAGCGACTTTTATACCGGATTTAATATCATGCTGAAGAGTTTCTGATATTACAAGTGTCAAAAGAGGCCCCGGAGCAAAACCTGCGGATAAGCCCAGTACTGTTCCAATTGTTAAATAATGTATCATTTTGTTTTTCTATATTTTCTGTAACAGTGATTATCGTTCATCGGGTACCCAAGAAGGACTGACATTACATATTAAGTTGCTTCGATTTTCCTGCCTATCACACTTCTTGATTTTAATAAAGTTGTGTTCATCTTATCAAGCTGTTCAGGCGTAAAGGGAAAATTTGGGGAAAGAATAGTTGAAATTATTGGTGAATGAAATCAGGGCTGGCCAGTCGGCACCACGGTTTGTGTCCTTTGTGACAATGTGCGATTCCTTGAATCGTAAAACGCATTACCCTTTTTTATTAATACAGGATGTATTTAAAACTTCCTTCTTGGCTGCGCTTTGAATACAGACCTTTAAAGGATAATATTTTGATTTACTGATATTGCACATCAAAAAGGGGGGGCAATTTATTACCCCCCCCTTTTTTTAATTAAAGGCTATTTTCAGCAGCCACCATGACCGTAGCCCATGCCGAATCCGCCCCTCATGTGACCGTAGCCGTATCCGCCCATCATGTCACCATTGCCGTATCCGCTCATCATGTGCCCATACCCGTATCCGCTACCGGCACGAGTATCAGGTGCGATTTTGCGGGCTTCAATTTCACGATTGATTCCCTTTTCATCAAGCCTTGCCCGAAGATCGGAAATCTCTTTTTGAAGTTTACCGGCTTTGCTCGCGTCAGGGTTTGTCTCTGACAAAAGTGCGTTGAGTTCAGCAGATTTTGACCACAGATTGTTACGCAGCTCTCTGGTCTCTTCGTAAAATTTTCTATCCAGGTCGGCAAACCGCCCCTGCTGTTCACTGTTCAGCGCGGTATTACCTCTGTCATCCTGATCGTAATAGCCATGGCCGCCACCCCAACCCATCATATGACCGCCGCCCATACCCCAGCCATTTGCCCATACAGCTGCCGGCACAATGAGAAGAGCGCTTAGTAATGCGATTCCAACGATATTAGTTAATTTTTTCACGATTATATCTCCTTTTATTATTAATTAATTTGTCCAAACTGTGATCCTTACTCAGGGCCACTTGTTATGTTACTATTAATTAGAGCAAGCCCTGTGCCATAATGGCGCAATAAATTGCATCTTATTGAAATATAAAAATAATTTTTTATTGGCTCAATTTTTAAAGGGTGCTTTGCTATAGAATGAACAACGCAAATCGGATATAAAGTATACGGTTTTGAGAATATAGAAATGTTCTGGATATAAAATATCCGATAAATTAAATCGGACATGCCGCGAGGACAGAGAAACTATTATTCATAGATAATCTCGTGGAGATTTAAAAAGTGGTGCAGTACACTATTAATCTAATATTAGCCTCTATAACCGAAAAATAAAGAGGCAATCATGAGAGGTCCCACAAATCCAACTGGAATGCCTATTATATTCCCCTTTAGTGCTTTGTAATTCTTAAAAAGTAAGTTGAGAAACGGGACAGATAGGAATTGAAATGCTACATAGAATAATTCGTATTGGTCTATAATATGCTGATACGGTTTGAATACAGTATTTCCAAGGATTAGCATGATTAATATAAATATAATGCCTTCTATTATCCCTATGAAAACAGTATTCATCTTACTGACTTTCATTACTTGCTCCGTTCTTTTTGGATCTGTAGGCAACATAAGGCCTGTTATCGTAAGTTATCCCCCACTTCTGGCATCCTGATCGCCTAAAACATTTTTCAAAAAACTCTCACCTACCGTCCATTTTATCTATAATAATTGATAAGATATTGCTTTTGACGGTTCGGAGTATATGGGGAGTGTTTTTGCCCGTCAAGGGATATTTTTCATCGAAAAACAGGGTCTGGCAATGCGGTTGGGTAAGGTATGTGGATTGGCGGCAGTCCTTGTTGAACAGCCGGCTCACTTTTGGGACGAAAACCCGTCAGGAAGGCATTTTTGAGCGCCATTCAGGCAAACCTTTCCGGCACGCCTCTTTTTTATGATGTGTTAGAAGCACTTGATAACGAATTGAAATCCAGCACATTCATCGAGTATGACGATTCATGGATAACAGGAAGGAAGATAAGGTCAGAAGAGAAGTGCTGGGGCCAGCAAGAAAAGGCATGCTGGTGTATCATAATCAGTTATTGCTTCGTGACATCAGGCTCCATCTGCCGACTCTTTGCGATTATTCCCGGTGGCCAGAATAGATTCAGGTGTTATGGATGCGAGTTTTTTCGACAGTTGTTCGCGAAAGGAGCCAAATTCCGCCAACGCAACTTCAGGCAGCGGCTCACCGCTGGGGATTTTGATCCTCAGGGGATTTACCGGTTTATTGTTTACACTCATCTCGTAATGAAGGTGCGGGCCTGTTGCAAGCCCGGTAGAACCGACATATCCTATAACTTCACCCTGATCAATTTTAACACCAGGGGTAATGCCTTTACCGATCCTTGAGAGATGACCGTAGCAAGTCCTGTATCCGTTATGGTGCCTGATCATCACAAGTTTTCCGTAACCCCCCTGATAGCCTGAAAAGGTTACCGTGCCATCTCCTATGGCCGATACAGGCGTGCCTTGAGGCGCGGTGTAGTCAATCCCATGATGTGGTCTATATCTCTTGAGTATAGGGTGTAACCGGTTCTTTGAAAATCTGGAACTGATTCTTCTGAAGCTTAAGGGGGCCTTTAAGAACGCCCTCTTTAATGTGATCCCCTCATCGTCGTAATAACCGGCCTTCCCGTTATGCTCAAATCTGTATGCCCTGTATTCTTTGCCGTTGTTGACAAATTCGACAGCCACTACATTACCGTATTTCTTGAACTCGTTGTCCTTGTAGAGTTCCTCGACTACTACCTTGAACGTATCACCGTTTCTCAGGTCTGTCATAAAGTCGATGTCCCATGCGAATATATCAGATATGTTGAGTGCAAGTGAAGTCCTTTCCCGGCCTTCGCCTATTGATGCTATAAGGTTGTCCTTTAAAACACCTCCTATCTGACCTATTCTTTTTTCATATTCAACTTCAATCTTTTCCGCTTTGAAGCCATTTTCATTCCGCATGATATTCAGGGAAAGATCGTCATTGATGCTGTATTTGAAAGAATGGACATTGTTATCCTCATCTATCATGAGTTTGTACTGGCGGTCCGCAGATATATCCCTTAACCTGTGAATGCTGGCTGACGCATTACTCATGAGAAACAGGTCCCTTACATCGAGTCCGTACCTTTTGAAGATATCGTAGAGGGTCTCCCCGGTTTTTATGACACCTGTTATCTCCCTGAAAATTTTCCCGGTCTTTTCGGGAACAGGAGAGGGCATATCCGGTTTGGATCTGTTAAGGGTCTGAAAGCCACCTGTATATGTAAAGAAAGCGACCAGCAAGACAGTGAAGATAAGAATAACCCTCTTCATTCTGCTCCTTTATTGTTATGGGTATAGATAACGTGCCATACTTACAGATTTATTTATCAAAAGGCAAATATTTATTTGCCTTTACCTGTTTCCTGCCGAGTATAAAAGACTTTCTTTTTCCCACACACCGATCCATTAACCAGTATGGTATCCTCTGAATAGCCTGACTTCCAATAACTTAAATTTCTGGCTATTTATGCTGCAATTCCTCCAACAATTAAGGTCCATCTGGCATCAAACTTCGCAGGCATCCGCCGCTTTATATTTTCAACATAATTAACCGAGCAGACCGGTTTGTCCCGATACTTAGGTAGATGTTTGTTTTTTCAGTTTACCGTCCGGTTTCTCGACAGTGCCAAAATATTTCAAACATTACAACTTGAAGTCATGCATTTTCTTCGAGGTTTACATTTTACTGATTTCAAGAAGATATGTGTAACAATAAATCAATTATGAATTATTGTTACACAGTTTCGTTAACACGGAGGTGGAAAAAATACGTTTCTTGCTTATCACACTTCTTAATTTTATTAAAGTCATGTTTATTTAATTTTTTGAAGAATGTTTTTGTCCGGATGGACTTGATGCTTTACGTAATGCCGCCGGAATGAGAGAGCGATACGAAAATAAAAGGGCTTGACTGATCAAAGCCAGCGTCTTACCGAGGCCTTGTAATTTAAATAATCTTCACCAAATTTATCCGTCAGATATTTCTCCTCAGGTCTGATCGCAAATCTTTCAAAGAGAATAAAAAGAATCAATATCGCCAGTACAAGCCAGACAGAACCTGCCACAACCGCAGCGACGCCCAGCAGAAGCAGAAGAGCAAGGTACAGAGGGTTACGGGAAAACCTGAAGGAACCCTCACAAACTATTTTTTTCGTCGATTTAGCGGGGTTAAATGAAGTTTTATTTTTATTAAGCGCCATAAAAGCGCTTACGGCTATTAAACCGGAAGCAAGCAAAATAAAACAACCTGAAATAATTCTAACCGGCCATGCTCCGGTGATAAAACGAAATGGGAATATATACTCCAGCAGGATACCCATACCCAAACACGCGAAAAATATCAACGGCGGCTGTGTGTGGATTGCCGCTCTGTCTTTTATATCATCTTTCATGTTTTTCCTTATTTGATATCTGACCCAAAGACTGTTCGGTTATTCATTAATTTGATTTTATACTTTGTTAATATTTGTCGCAGGCGCACTGACCGATCCTGGCTCCTTTCGCCTGGCACGCTTTTACCGGAGTGACTTGTCAGATGCTTCAACACGCAAATCCGAAGTAACCAAACAAGAGTCCGAGAAAGAGCGTAACATACGGATAAATCTTCAGGGTCTTTTCTGTAAGAAATAATCCAGACAAACGATGAATGAATTTTGGAAAGACTATTATGATGATGCCTTTTATGAGGGACAGCCAGCCTATAATCGTTATCAGAACAGTCCAGTCTCTCACCCAGAGATTGTGATAGTGCACGATCAGGAATCCAACGATAACGGCCATGAAGCCCATCATGTAGGTCAGCGCAGCGTTTTTGTACATATCGTCCGCAAGCCTGCGATAATAATCTCTGCTGAAAAACCCACCAAGAGAAGCGGACAGATATATCACCGCTGTGATCTTTGCAATGAGTATGGATAGTTCCATTTTATCCTTCCTATCGCGTCAAACATCACGCTCAAGTTTTGTAAAAAGGGGGGTTAAAATACAATTCCTGCCTATCACATTTCTTAAATTTTATAAAGTAAGGATAAGCTTCGGGAAAGAATACTTGGAATTATTGATGAATGAAATCAGGGTGGATAAAATGTGACTCTGCCTTATTCTTTTGTCTGGTTTTTTTTCCGTCTATCCAGGACCTCGGTAAGTATAGGCAGCAGAAGTGACCCTAAGGGAAGAGCAAAAATGATTAAGGCAGGCATATAAAGCGATAAATGTTTAAAGTGAGACTTAAGCTGCTTTTTTTCTTCTATTGTCCATTCGACTCCGGTGTTTCTATGTTTCATCAGAAGCCACATGAAATCGTGAAAATATTTACCTTCCTTGATCATCAACGCCCTGTTCTTCAGGATATGCTTTTCCATAAACAATCTTATCATAGTATTGACAACACCGATCCTTGTGCTTTTCTAATGCTGTAAGAGATTTATTTTGCGCCAAAAACAAGTTTTAGCAATTCAGTAGTCCGCTTGGCTGGATCCCGGCGGATAGCAGCTTCCTCTATTGCCATATAATGGAAGATTCCATCCACTCCCTTCTCCAAGACGTAATCCGACAGATCGGCTTTCACTTCAGGCACAAAAGGTATGGATCTGTATTGTTTCATGACATTATCATAAGCTCTGGCTACTCCCACTTCCGCAAGGCTCTCTTTAACAATGGGCCGCATCTCTGCCGACAAAGAGGAAGACATTTTACTCCGAAAATACTGGGTGGCGGCATCTTCCGGACCACTATATATTTTCTTGACATCATCAAAACTCATTCCGGTTATAGCCTCCCCGAAAAGTTTCTTTGCTTTAGGGGTCGCCAGTTCCGCAGCACGGTTGAGTTTCAGCTCAAGATCGTCCAACAGACCCGACATGCCGACTTTAGCCAGCACAGACTTTACGGTGTCCAGTTGTTTCGGTAAAGGGATATGGATGGCTGAATCTTTATTGAAGCCGTCCACACGGCCCAGCTGTTCAACCACATTCTCCGAGCTGACGCGAAGCGCCTCTTTAAGTCCGGCGCCAATCTCTTCAACCGATATGCCTGTCGGCTTGCTGCTTTCCCCAAAACTCATCAGCAGGCTGGCTCCTTTCTCCCACCAATTATCGGCGGCTTCTGCTGACCCCGAAATCAAAGAAATCGTGATAACAAACACGCCTGTAACAATTAGCAATTTACGCCTTGAAATCTTAAGGAAAGTCTTATTCATAAAAACCTCCACCCAGATACGAATGAAGTCTGGCACTGGGTATAAATTGTCATTATCCAAAGTCTAATCGTGAATGTTAACTTGCTGATTAGGCACCATTAAATCGTTTTACCTGTACGATGATTAAAGAAGCTGTGTAAAAACCATCCGATTATGATACCGATGGCGACCAGGAAGAACATTAACAGTGCTCGAGACATTTGAACGGTCCAGAATAGAAAGCTGATCTCGACTATGGCAATATTTTGAATAATAAAAAGAACAGCCAAGCCGGCAAGAGTGAGAATGAGTATTAACTTATAATTCATTGAACTCTCCTCTAAAGCCAATTAAAGAGAATAAATTCCTTAAATTAAACGATATTATCAGCCTATCATTCCATTATATTTGTTCGTTATGAACCGAATGATGAACAAAAATTGAATATTACCGATCGAAACACTCAATTTTGCAGGAGCTACCCCTTTTAAACCTCATTTACCGGATACAAGTTTAGATGCCACAGCTGTTACAGAATCTAATAAGAGGTCATCGCTGCATTTCCAACACCGTGTGCTATTAGAAGTTACAATTTTTC
>Ga0268280_1001602_pt1 | contig 14761 bp, 13 predicted proteins | sample saktaG_9_FD_190139 | JGI IMG/M metagenome (GOLD analysis project Ga0268280, IMG submission 190139) | Saline water microbial communities from Sakinaw Lake, British Columbia, Canada - sak_2011_5_24_40m | ecosystem: Environmental > Aquatic > Non-marine Saline and Alkaline > Saline ... | reverse complement strand
GGCAACGCGCAGGTGTTAAGGAAGCTCGAGGCAGTCGAGAAGTCCCTTAAAGACAATGCGAAGATAGTCGTGCCGGCGAATACGGAACTGATAAATGTGATAGGCGAGATGGCCGGAATATTACCGGTAAAGAGGTCTTAATTTTGATAACACAGATCAGAAGATATTTCGTAGCGGGACTTCTCACGATATTGCCGCTGGCTCTGAGCGTCTATATACTGCTCATCCTCTTCAGGATAGTAGACGGCATACTGGGAAGGTATCTTAACGTCTATCTTAAAGGCCTGCTCGGGTTCTATATCCCCGGATTGGGCCTGATACTATTTTTGGCCATCATATTCCTGTCGGGGATATTGAGCATACACTTTTTCGGCGCGAGGCTTCATCTGTTTCTAGGAAGGGCGCTCGCAAGGTTCCCGCTCTTAAGTTACATATATCCCTCCGTAAAGAAAATCTTTGAATTCGTCTTCTCGGACAACAGGCTCGGTTTTAAGAAAGTGGCATTGATACAATACCCGTCAAAAGGTATATGGACGCTCGGTTTTATAGCCAATGACGGATACGCCGAGGCTGAAGAGAAGACGGGCAAGAAGTTTTTTAATATTTACGTGCCTTCGGTCCCGAATCCGACGTCGGGCTATTTTGTCTTTATTCCTAAAGATGAGGTGATCTCACTCGATATCGGTATAAAAGAGGCTATGAGGCTCGTCATGTCGGGCGGCATGCTCAATCCGGCGGACTTCATTAAAGAGATAAGAGGATAAAATTTAAATTTTAATATGGCAAATAAATTACCTTTCTTAAAGACGAGCGGGCAAAAGATAGTAGATGCGCTGGGGAAGCAGGTAATATTAAAAGGCGTAAATCTCGGCGGCTGGCTCATGATGGAGGGCTATATGTTCGGCGGTAGGAATATCCCCGAACATGATTTTGTAAATGCTTTTGAAAAGGCCCTGGGTAAAGACGCTCTGGAGGATTTTACCAGATCGTTCCGCGACTCTTTTATCCAGGAAGAAGATATTAAAATAATAAAGAGCTGGGGGGCCAATTGTATAAGGCTGCCGTTTAATTATCGGTTAATAGAGCCGGAGAATAGGCCATACGGCCTGAACGAAGAGGGCCTCGGTTATCTGGACAAAGCGATCCACTGGTGTGAAAAACACGGCATATATTGCATACTCGATCTTCACGCCGCACCAGGCGCGCAGAACGACGCCTGGCATTCCGACTCTTATGGTAAGCAGGAGCTCTATCTATACGAAGCCAATAAAGACCGCTATTTAAGGCTATGGTTCTTTCTTGCGGACAGGTACAGGGGTGTGAGCGCCGTAGCCGGTTACGATGTTCTGAATGAGCCTGTTGTTGGAATTCTTGAAGAGAATCAGGTTAAGGACCTCTATGAAAAGGTCACCAGAGAAATACGCGATACTGATAAGAAACATATAATATTTTTGGAGGGGAATGTCTGGGCGCAGAGGCTGGAGTTTTTGGGTAAGCCCAAAGACAGCAATACCGCATACAGCATACATTGCTACGCGCCGCTCGATTTCACGCACAACTTCGAAGTCGATACACGCTACCCGGGTAAAGCATATAAGATAATGTGGGACAAGAAGATGTTCGATTCCATGGCAAAGGCTTATGATGATTTTGCTTTGAAGGCCCAGGTGCCGCTCTTCCTGGGAGAGTTCGGCGTGAATGCCCGTGGCGGTCATCGCGGTGAAGGCGAATGGGTGCGCGATATACTCTCTGCGGCCAAAAAATATGATATTAGCTGGACCTATTGGACCTATAAGACGATAGCAAATTACGCTTATCCCGACGGAATATACAGATATATAGAGAGCCCTGCGTGGGTCAATCGTCAGGGGCCCATAGCGGGATTAGAGACATTTGCTTCTGTCTGGCCGAAGGAGAAAGGGAGCATGATCTACTCCTGGCGGACAGAGAACTTTAAGCGCAACGCCGTCGTATTCTCGGCGCTGAAAGAGTTTTTTTGAAATTTACGCGGAGAGGTCGCGTAGTGGTTTAGCGCACCTGCTTGGAGAGCAGGAGTGCCTTTACCGGCACCCAGGGTTCGAATCCCTGCCTCTCCGCCAGCATTGAGAGAACGTTTAAAAAAGGAGTATCAAACAATGGGTAAGATCAGAGTTGCGATCATAGGGGTCGGCAATTGCGCCTCTTCGCTGGTTCAGGGAGTAGAGTATTATAAGAACGCCAAAGAGAAAGATCTCATTCCCGGATTGATGCATGTTAACCTGGGAGGCTATCACATAAATGACGTCGAATTCTCCGCCGCGTTTGACATCGACAAGAATAAGGTTGGGCGCGATCTCGGCGAAGCCATCTATGTGAAGCCCAATAATACTAAGGTCTTTGCTAAAGTACCGCGCCTTGGCGTAAAGGTCCACCGCGGCATGACCCACGACTCTCTCGGCAAGTATCTGTCGAAGATCATTACGAAAGCCCCCGGCAAGACCGACGATGTGTGCGGCATATTAAAGAGGACAAAGACGGATGTGGTTATCAACTATCTTCCGGTAGGCTCGGAAGAGGCGACCAAGTGGTATGTAGAGCAGGTATTGAATGCCGGATGCGCTTTCATCAACTGCGTGCCCGTATTCATCGCCCGCGAAGAGTATTGGCAGAACCGCTTTAAGGAGAAAGGCCTGCCGGTCATAGGCGACGACATAAAATCTCAGGTGGGCGCCACGATATTGCACAGGGTGCTGACAAATCTGTTTTTGGACAGAGGTATGCCGATAGTTCATACTTATCAGCTCAACACCGGCGGGAATACCGACTTTCTGAACATGAAAGAGGAAGAGCGTCTTGTGTCAAAGAAGATATCGAAGACCAACGCGGTCGTTTCTCAGATACAGAATAGGGGCATGACTATACACAAGGACGATGTTCATATCGGGCCGAGCGATTACGTGCCCTGGCAAAAAGATAATAAGCTCTGTTTTTTGCGGATAGAGAGCCTGCACTTCGGAGATATTCCGATGAATCTTGAGTGCCGTCTTTCGGTGGAGGATTCCCCGAATTCCGCCGGCGTCGTGATAGACGCGATCCGCTGCGCGAAGATAGCGCTGGATAACGGTATATCGGGAGCTCTTCTGGGCCCGAGCGCATATCTGAAAAAATCGCCGCCTGTGCAGTACGATGATAATACGGCCAGAGCCATGATGGAAGAGTTTATCGCCACCTACGGGAAGAGAAAAGGAAAGAAGAAATAAGCTTAAAATGGCAGATCCTTTAGGAAGATATATCCGCATAATAGCAAAGTATCCGGGTGGCGTCCTGGCGAAGACAAAGATAACGCCGGATCAGGTGACGGTCGTAGGCCTGTTGGCCAATTGCGTCGTCGCCTATTTTATAGCCCGGGGGGGATTAAGCTTTCTCATGATGGGTATCCTGATATGGATCGCCGGTTTCTTCGACGCCTTGGACGGCAGTGTGGCCCGTCAGACCGGCCGCGTCACGAAGTTCGGCAGTTTTTTTGATTCGGTACTGGACCGTTATTCGGACTCAGTTATATATCTGGGGATACTGGCATATTTTTTAAGATCGGGTAATGCTAACTATGTCATATTGGTCACGGTAGCGATGATAGGCTCTCTATTGGTGAGTTATGTGAGAGCAAAAGCGGAATCGCTCGACTTAGAATGCGAAGTCGGGCTTATGCCGCGCACAGCCAGGATAGTCTTGCTCGGAGCCGCTTTCTGTATAGGGCAGGTATTTTGGGGGCTTTTAATAGTCGCGGTCCTGACGCATCTGACGGTGCTTCAGAGGATACTCTATGTTCGTAAAAAACTCATTTAAAAGCCGATGGTCAAATTAATATTCCTATGTCTCTGGTATCTCCTTCCCGCCGCGCTCGGCAATCATACCGCTTCCTGCGGCAACCGGATATGGCTGCCGGCAATACTCAAGAACGGCCTGGCAAAGCTTGCCCACCCGGTAGATCTTGGTCTTCAATGGCACGGCAAAGAGATATTCGGGAAGAACAAGACGTGGAGAGGGCTATTGGTAGGTGTATTGGCAGGAGTGCTTACAGCCGGCATTCAGGCGCTTCTCTTCTTTAAGACCGATTTTTTTAGAGCCAACACTCTGGTAAATTATGGAGATGTTAATTTTATATTGTTGGGCGCTCTGATGGGCGGAGGAGCTCTTGCGGGCGATCTCGTAAAGAGCTTCATAAAGAGAAGGCTTAATGTACCGCCCGGAAAACCCTGGTTCCCATGGGATCAGCTCGATTGGATAGCGGGCGCCATGCTTTTAAGCTCTATAGTATACGTTCCTCCGGTCAGAGTAGCGATAGTTACGGCACTATTGTATGTGGGTGTTCACCTCTGCTCCGACCGCGTCGTCTGCTATATGGGCATAAAGAAGAGAGAGGAAGTGAATTGACCGGGATATTCAGTTATATTCACAGCGCCGTCTTCTGGTTCTTAGCCTTCTTTTACAGTATTATTATCGGCGCAGTCTCTTATGTAGCGGCTCTCTTCGCGAAGAACGAAAGAGAGAAGAATATAATATATCAGAAAGGGGCAAGGCTGTGGGGCTCTCTTCTCGTCGATGCCGCGGGCCTGAAGGTGGGCGTTTCGGGCCTGGAAAATATTCCGGCAGATACGGCAGTCATCTTCACCCCGAATCATCAGAGCTATCTTGATATATTTATTTTATTGAAGATACTGCCTCATCCGTTCAGATTTGTTATAATGAGGAAGCTCTTTAAGGTCCCGGTCATCGGATATCATATAAAGCAGGCCGGTTTTATATCTTTAGACCGGAAAGACAGAAAGAGATCTATCCGGACAATACATCAGGTGATAGAGCTCTTAAAAAATAATGAATCTTTCGTCATATTCCCGGAAGGGCAATTGACTCTAGACGGAACTATCGGTGAATTCGGCAGGGGAGCTTCGATCATTATTCAACGCAGCCAAACACCCGTGGTTCCCATTCTGATCGACGGAACATTTGCGGCTTTGCCGAAGAGCACCTGGATACTAAAGCCGGGCAAGGTCACGGTGAAGATCGGAAGACCCGTTCATTTTAAAGAGTATCATGATGATGTCAGTAAGTCGAAGTCGATGGAGTTGGGCAACGAGCTCAGAGAGATAGTAGCAAGCTTATGTTGAAAAAAACGGTAAGAATAGCGCATTCGATAATATGGTGGGCGGACTGGGTCATAATAATGCTTCTGGGCACTATCTTTGATTCCGTTTTCTGGCGCGGCAATAGATCGATGTATAGGCAAGCAGAGCACTTCTGGGCCTGGACACTTATGAAGGTAGGCGGCATAAAATTGGAGATAGCAGGGCGCGAGAATCTGCCGAAGAATGAGACCGTAGTATATATGCCCAATCATCAGAGCGATATCGACTGGCCCATTATATTCATGGCGATACCCGGTCAATATCTATTTCTGGCAAAAAAAGAGCTCTTTAATGTGCCGGTCTTCGGAGCCTACATGAGGATCCAGAAGTATATACCGATCGAGAGGGACAGTATAAGGAAGTCGTTCAAGACATATAAAGATATAGTCGCATTGATAGGGTCCGGGAATTCGATCGTCATATATCCCGAAGGCACCCGCTCTCATAGTAAGGAACTACAGAAATTCAAATCTTTCAGCTTTGCTTTTTTGCAGGATGCCAGGGTGAGAGTCGTTCCCGTGGCTATCGACGGCAGTATTGACATACAAAAGAAAGGCAGCCATCTGATCTGGCCGGGTAGAGTGAAAGTTACCATATTGCCTCCGATAGGTTTCGACGATATCTATAACTTATCGGCCAAAGAGTTCTGTTCAGCTGCTTCAGACAGGGTGAGACGCTCGCTTCTGGATATTCTGGAGAAGAGCGAAGTTCTCCGCCAGGCTGAAAATATAGTAGCTCCATGAAGAAGCTGCTGCTGTTGCTGCTGGGCCTCTCTTATCTTGTGTTAACCGCGAACGCTCTCTTGGCGGCCGAAGAAGTTGTAAAGATGAGCTATCTCTGCCGGGATCTGAAAGGAAACAGCAGATGGCGCGCCGAGGCCGAGATAAAGAATATCTCACCCGGCGTCTATCTCATGACGGAGAAGGCCGAGGGCATCTACTCCTCTTTTAAGGGGCGGATATCGTGGATAGCCGAGATGAAATTTGAACGCACTAAAGATAATATCAGGCCTATTAGTCTCGATAAGCGGGTTTTCGATAGTAAGGGCAGTGTGATCAGGCGCGAAAAACAGGAGTTTGACCTTGCCGACAATACAGGCATCTGCACTCACGAGGAGCCGGTCAGGAAGGTCTCGCGTACCAGAAAGTTCAAATTTGATAAGGATGTCGTCACGCGGCTCTCTTTAGGGCTCTACGCTCAGAAGTTTCTCGAGAGCGGCAAGACGAGCGAAAAGCTCCAGATGGTGAGCGAGGAGCCGAATGTTTACAATATTGAGCTCAAGCGTATGGGGAAAGAAGCCATAGACATCGGCGGCCATAAGATAGTGGCTTTCCGGCTATGCGTCGATCCTATGCTCGGCGCGCTCAATTTTGTTAAGCCCTTCCTGCCCAGGTCTTATGCCTGGCATTCGGCCGCGCCGGAATACGGATGGCTCGGGTATACGGGGTTGGAGGGCGGCATAAATTCTGAAAAAGTGGAAGTATTGATAGAGGAGCTATGATAAACAAATTTTTTAAAGCCCCGTCGGATGTTATATCCGTTCAGATATTCCGTTATATCTTATCCGGCACAGCCGCATGCGCGGTTGACTATGCCATGCTCGTCACTCTTACGCAGCATTTCAAACTCTATTACTTAACGAGCGCGGCGATAGCTTTTATGCTGGGGTCGACCGTGAGCTATATTCTGAATATCACATGGGTCTTTGACCGCAGGGTATTCACCGACAGGCGCCTCGAAGTGCTCCTATTCTTTTCGATAGGGATCGCGGGGCTATTTTTAAACCACTATTGTATAAAATTCTTCACCGAGAGAGTGAAGCTGCACTATTTAGGCTCGAAGGTCATCTCTACGATAGCCGTATTCGCGGTGAATTTCATCGCCAGAAAATATATATTGTTCCGGGATCCAAAAAATAGAGAGGGGATAGAGGCTATATGACCATAAGGTCCAGAAATAAAAATATAGGCAAGGACATATATAAGACGGGAGCGGATATGACCAAGCAGGGAATATCCTGGTCATTCCAGACGAATCTTGCCTATGCTCTGGCTAAAGATGATTATACCGCGACATCCTATGATGATTTTCTCGCAGTATCTATGGCGGTGAGGGATCGCCTGGTGGAGAGATGGATATCTACACAACAGAGGTATCATAAGCAGAATGTTAAGAGGGTCTATTATCTCTCTCTTGAATTTCTGATCGGCAGGCTCCTCGGCACCAATATGTTGAATCTGGGGCTGCTCGACCAGACAAAAAAGGCTATGGAGGAGATGGGGTTCGATATCGAGGAGCTGCGTGAATGCGAGTCCGATGCCGGCCTCGGTAATGGCGGCCTCGGCAGGCTCGCCGCGTGTTTTCTCGATTCTATGGCCACTCTCGGCGTGCCGGCCCATGGATACGGTATAAGATACGAATACGGCATATTTAATCAGAAGATAGTCAACGGCTATCAGGTGGAACATCCCGATGGGTGGCTCACCCGTCCCAATCCGTGGGAATTTCCGCGTCCTGAATATACGGTCAAGATAAGATTTAACGGTCATACGCGCATGTATAATGACGAGCGCGGCAGATTGCGGGTGGAATGGGTCGATACCGACGACGTCCTTGCTACGCCGTATGATACTCCCGTGCCCGGCTATAAGAACCAGGTTGTGAATACGCTCCGTCTCTGGTCCGCGAAGAGCACGGAGGAGTTTGATTTAAGATACTTCAACGACGGCGATTATGAGCGCGCGGTCAATGACAAGGTGCTTACTGAGAATATCTCGAAAGTGCTCTATCCGAGCGACAGGGCCAAGGAAGGCAGAGAGCTCCGGCTGAAGCAGGAGTATTTCTTCACCGCGGCTACCATATCGGATATCATGAGAAGATTTAAGGCCGAGAATAAGGATCTGAAGAATCTGCCGGACAAGGCCGCGATACAGCTTAACGATACCCACCCGGCCATTGCCGTCGCGGAACTTATGAGAGTGCTCGTCGATGATGAATCTATGAGCTGGAATGAGGCGTGGGGCATAACCACAAAGACGATAGCGTATACCAATCACACCATAATGCAGGAGGCCCTCGAGTCATGGCCTGTCGAGATGTTCGAGAAGATACTTCCCCGCCATCTGCAGATAATATATGAGATAAATTTCAGATTTCTACAGGAAGCCGCGCTAAAATTCCCAGGGGATAATGAGAGGCAAAAGAGGCTCTCTATAATAGAAGAGGGTAGTCAGAAGAAGGTTCTTATGGGCAATCTGGCGGTAGTGGGTAGCCATTCAGTCAATGGGGTGTCGGAACTGCATTCGGAGCTTATAAAAAAGTATCTCTTTAAAGATCTTTATGAGCTCTTCCCGGAGAGGTTCAATAATAAGACCAATGGCGTAACTCAAAGACGCTGGCTCGACAAGGCAAACCCGGAGCTATCTAAGCTTATCACTGATGCCATAGGTAATAAGTGGACGACGGATCTGTACCAGTTGAAGAAGCTCCTGCCTTTTAAAGATGACCACGGATTTTTAGAGAGAGTTCAGGAGATAAAGAGCACTAACAAGAAAGCGCTGGCTCACTACATTCATAGGAGCGTAGGGGTCAATATCGATCCGGGATCGATATTTGATGTTCAGGTGAAGAGGATACATGAGTATAAACGCCAGCTTCTCCTATGTCTCTATATTTTAAGCCGTTACGTACAGATAAAAGCCGACCCGAAGATATCCGTAGTTCCGAGGACCTTCATCTTTGGCGGGAAAGCCGCCCCCAGCTACTTTATGGCCAAGCTGATAATAAAGTTCATAAATAGCGTCGGAGATGTCATTAATAGAGACACTCAGGTGAACGATAGGCTGAAGGTCGTCTTTCTGGAAAATTACCGTGTATCTCTGGCCGAGAAGATATTCCCGGCAAGTGACCTCTCGGAACAGATATCGACCGCAGGCATGGAGGCATCCGGCACCGGATGCATGAAGTTCATGCTAAACGGAGCCATTACTATAGGAACATTTGACGGAGCCAATCTCGAAATAGCCGAGGAGGTCGGCTGTGATAATATATTTTTGTTCGGTCATAAGTCGCACGAGATACAGGATATGAGGGCGCGCGGCTATAACCCTAATGATTTTATAGAGAGATCTCCGATCCTCAGGGAAGTCGTCGAACTGATAAGGCATAATTTTCTCTCCCCGGTGGAATTCGGACTATTCGACCCGATACTGGATTCAATCTGCCGCGACGACCCTTTCTTCATATGCGCCGATTTTGACAGCTACTGCGAAGCCCAGAAAAAGGTATCCTCTCTCTATAAGCATAAAAATGAGTGGACTAAGAAGGCGATAATAAATCTGGCAAAGAGCGGCAAGTTCTCAAGCGACAGGACGATAAGAGAGTACGCTCGCGATATCTGGCATGTACCGACAGAATTACACGGAGAAGACAGGTGAAGTCAGCGAAAGATCTGTTGAAGATAGACGCACAGATGGCGGCTCAGGGAATAGAAAAGTATATAAGAGATATCGCCGCCGAAAATAGGGCCGGCGGCGTTTTGATAGGGCTTTCGGGCGGGCTCGACTCAACCGTATTAGCGACATTGGCCGTGCGCTCACTAGGTAAAGAGAGGGTCTTTGTCTATTTCCTGCAAGATAGGAATGGTGAAAAGGACTCTCTGGATAAAGCGCGGTTCGTAGCCGATAGCTTAGGATTAAAACTAGGTGTAGGCAGTATCGATGCCATAATGCGCGAAAAGGAAAAGGGCGCGCGTTTTTTTACGCTTATAAGCATTATGCCGAGTTTCATTCTGCCCATGATATCGAATCTGTACTATGTTATTGTGGGAGAGACGCCCTACATCACCACTCTGCGTAAGAATGAGCCCAATAAGAGCAAGTTCAGAAAATGGCTCTATAAGAACATCGTGGACGGTCTTGAAGATATGTTTGACGGGCCCTGCGCCACACGCAGGGTGGTCCTCGAAAAGATAGCCAAAGAGAAGAATCTCCTTATCATAGGGTCCGGCAATCTCTCCGAAGACCTTACCGGATGGTTCACTATAGACGGCATAGATAATATGCCGCATTCTCCGATCATGGGGCTGCTAAAGACCCAGGTGCGGCAGTTAGCCGAATATCTGAATGTTCCCGAGGCCATACAGAAGAGAGCACCGTCCGCAGATGTTCTGAAGGGCGCCGATGATACGCTTGCGCTTGGTATGAACTTTGACAAGATAGACATTGTTCTTCATGGCATAGAGCATAATATGTCGGACGATGAGCTTATGGAATATGGCCTTACTGAAGGTCAAGTTACAAAAGTGCGCGAGATCAATAAGATGTCCGCCTGGAAAAGGGCGGGCAGAAAACATGACGGAGATATATCATGAGTGAAATTAAGATATTGATTGTAGATGACAGCGCCACCAATAGGGCGCTCTATAAAGAGCTCCTCGAAACGGAAGGCCATAAGATCATAGAGGCGAAGGATGGCGAAGAGGGGCTTAGTAAAGCCAAGAACGAATTCCCCGATATCATCATCGCGGATCTGGCCATGCCGAAGATGGACGGCTTTAAGATGATAGAATTAATAAAAAAGGATGAGAATGGAAGGTTCATCCCGATCATCTGCGTCTCCGCTACATACAAGAACCTGGAGAGCAAGATGAAGGCCTTATTCGAAGCAGGAGCGGAAGAGTTCTTCTATATGCCTGAGAATGTGAGTGAGCTCTTAATAAAGGTGCAGGTCATGATACGTATCAGGAAGATCTACCTGGAATTATTGGAAAAGAATAAACAGCTCCAGGTCTTCAATAAAGCGGCGGTCGACCGCGAATTAAGGATGATGGAGCTGAAAGATAAGATAAGAGGTCTTGAAGAGGAGATAAAGAGATACAGAAAATAACCGCAAATAGATCGAAAAAGATAATTTTGTCGATCATCGCTCTCTTCGTGGTGCTGGCCGCCGCCGGCGCTATCTATTTCAATGAAGTTGTATTGCCTGATAAGATAAGATCGGCGCTGATCGCGGGCTTTGAGCTGGCGACAGGCAAAAAGATAGAGATGTCGAGCGCAAAGCTCGACCTTTTTAAGGGCCTGGTCTTAAAGGATCTTGCCATTTTAGATAACGATCTTTGGGTCATCACCGCCAAAGAGGCCCACTCGCGGTTCCTGGTGATCCCACTATTCAAGAAGCAGATCATAATCACCGCATTGAAGCTCGAAAGTCCCAGGATATTTGTAGAGCGCGCTAAAGACAATTCTATCGATATAGTCGAGACATTCTTCAAAAAACCGATACTCCTGAACGGAGAGTACAACCTTACGATATCAAGGGTAATATTATCCAAAGCCGTTATTAGTTTTAAGGACAGTACGTTTGACCCGCCATTACTGAGAGATATCAATAACGTCTCCTTAGACGCGCATATATCTCTTCCCGACAAGGTAGCCTTTAATGCCGAGTTCGAGCTCTCCGCTCCCGAACTGCCTATATCGATCAAGACAGAAGGTAAGTACGAAGTCTTAAAGAAGGAATGGTCATTTAATGTAAAGATGAGAGATCTCTATCTGAAAGAGCTCTCCCCGTACTGTAAGGATTGGGACTTGCCGTTACCGGAAGGAAGGGTCGATGCTGAAGCGGCCCTACACATCAATAACGATTTAATTGGCGCCAAGATAAGTATGACGAGCCTCAGGTTAGAGTTTCCGGAAGGGCCGATAAAAGCAGATATAAATTGCGCGCTTACGGCCAATGCGGAATACGATCTCAATAAGAAGGCACTTATGTACTCGGGTACTGTAGATATTAAAAATCTTGCTCTCCGAGGGCTCGAATATGTCGACAGGATCGATGATATCAGAGGAAATGGCATATTTACCGAATCAAGATTTATGTCTAAGAATCTTACTTGCACCCTGGTCGGACTGCCGGTTACCGCCACCGCGGACCTGACGGATCTTAAGGCCGGATCGCTCAATATAGATATCAGATCTACGGCAGAATTAGGCGCGCTGAAGAATATACTAAAGAACAGGTTCAAGATGAAGATTCCCGCCGAGCTCAAAGGTCCCGGAGAATTAAGTTTAAGATTGGAATATAAGATCCCCATAAAAGAGATGCCGGCGGTGAGCGGATATGTAAATGTTTCCGGCGCCAAGATCATTCTGGATTACAATAAGACGCTTCTCGACAATGTGAAAGGAAGATTAAAATTCACATCGAACCAGCTAACGTGGGAAGATCTTACGTTTAAACATATCGATGCCGAATACACCTCGCGGGGGACTATAACCAATTTCGAAAAGCCCGGGATAGATATTAAATTGGATTCGAAAGACCTTTCTGTGAGATCTCTTCTCGCGGTCAACGACAGTTTTCTCACTCTCTCGAGGCTTGAAGGGCGCTATAAAGATACGGAATTCTCAATATATGGAGATCTCGATACTACCGACCCTGTCAGGATAGCGGCCGAGATCAGCGGTATTATAAAGTTCGGTCTCAATGAAAATAAAGAGCTCCTCAAAAAGTTTGAAAATATAATGAGCGATTCAAAACCCTCAGGCAGATTAACCGCCAAATTTGCGTTAAAAGGAGATATAAATGATCTCCTCTCGTGCGCCTCAAGCGTAGAGGTCTCAGGTCCCCGCATTTCGCTCTATGGGTTCAAGATGGAAGATTTCACCATGAGCTATATGCAGCGTAACGGCATAATAGATATCGTTAAGATGCAAGCATCTCTATATGGCGGCACTCTCGACGGTTCCGGTAGAATAGATCTTGTCTCAAAGGAAGGGGCTTATCAGATAAAAGCCGAAGTTAAGGGCCTGAAGATAGAAAAGATAAAGCTCGATACTCCATTCAAAGATTACGATATATCGGGTGCCATATATTCACGGTTCGGGTTAAAGGGATATCAATCCGATCCGTCAAAATTCACCGCATGGGGCAAGATAAATATATCGAACGGCAGGCTGTGGCAGCTCAATCTCTTGCGGGGGATCGGGACTCTCGTATTCAGAAGAGACTTTAGTTCCGTAATATTTAAAGAGGGAGACTGTGATTTCTCGGTCAAGGACAAGACTATCTCCACCGGTGATATCAGCCTGAGAAGCGACCTGATCAATATCAGCGGAGTAGCCAGGATAGGTTTTGATGATTCCATAACAGCTTCCTTGAAGGCGGAGTTTACGGATGAAGGAGTAGATGCCAGCAAGATGGCCGGTGCCATTGAACGCTACAGCATAATAGAGGTGAGCGGGACGCTGAAAGAGCCGAAGATCAAGATCCGGCCGGACTTAAGCAATGTCGCCAGCGATATTGCCGAGGGCCTCTTCCGGAGTTAGGAATATATGGTATACTTTGTGACTAAGGAGGGCTGACCATGAAACAGGGGTCGAAGGTATTTGTATTTATGACAGCCGGAATAGCTGCTTTGGCGGGGCTATTATTCGGATACGATACAGGAGTAATATCCGGGGCGATACTATTCATAAAAGATCAATTCAAACTAGCCTCAACAGCTGTGGAGGCCGTGGTGAGCGCTGTACTCGTGGGAGCTGTAATAGGCGCGGCGTTCTCAGGCGCTATAACGGACAGATTTGGCCGGAAAAAAGTCCTGGTAGTGACGGCCTTGTTATTTGCCGTGGGGGCGATAGGGGCGAGTTTCGCATCAAATGTTACTATGATAGTAGCATTTCGCTTTGTTATCGGCGTAGCGATAGGCGTGGCATCTTATACGGCGCCATTATATATTTCTGAGATATCTCCGCCCCAGATGAGAGGGGCTCTTGTATCGCTAAATCAGCTCATGATAACCTGCGGCATAGTCGTTTCGTATCTGGTAGATTACGTCCTCTCTGTGGGGGCGAACGAATGGCGCTGGATGTTCGGCCTCGGCGCAATACCCGCGATAATACTCGTCATAGGCATGATCTTCCTCTCCGAAAGCCCGAGATGGCTTGTAAGCCGCAACATGATCGCCGAGGCGCGCGTGGTTCTGGCGAGAGTAATTCCGCAAGACAAGATAGAGCTGGAGATGCGCTCGATACAGGGTTCCATCACGGCCAAAGAAGGCTCGTGGAAAGAGCTGCTCGAGCCCTGGATAAGGCCTGCGCTCGTTGTCGGTATAGCGTTGGCATTTTTTCAGCAGATGACGGGCATCAATACGATAATATATTATGCCCCGACAATATTTGAATTCGCGGGGTTCGAATCGCATAAAGTCGCGATACTCGCCACGGTGGGCGTTGGCGTAGTCAACGTGCTCATGACAGTAGTGGCGATATGGTTCATAGATAGACTGGGAAGAAAGCCGCTCCTTTATATAGGTATGACCGGTATGGCGATAAGCTTAAGCCTCATAGGGCTCGCTTTTTATATGCCGAGCATGACAGGCGCTCTTAAGATGATCACGGTCTTAGGCGTAGTATTCTATATAGCGTCTTTCGCGATAAGTCTCGGGCCGATATTCTGGCTTATGATAGCCGAGATCTATCCGCTGAATGTCCGCGGGCGCGCGATGAGCCTTGCCACGGTGGCAAACTGGGGCTTCAACGCTATAGTAGCGTCGACATTCCTCACGCTGACAGAAAAACTGGGGAAGGCCGGGACGT
>Ga0268280_1001600_pt1 | contig 14767 bp, 14 predicted proteins | sample saktaG_9_FD_190139 | JGI IMG/M metagenome (GOLD analysis project Ga0268280, IMG submission 190139) | Saline water microbial communities from Sakinaw Lake, British Columbia, Canada - sak_2011_5_24_40m | ecosystem: Environmental > Aquatic > Non-marine Saline and Alkaline > Saline ... | reverse complement strand
TCCGCCTGCTGCTGCCGCATGGCTTCATCAACAGCTTCTTTGGCTTTAGCTTTTTTAGCCGCCGCCTCTTCAGTCTCTTTCTTTTTGGTTTCTAGCCGGGCTTCTTTCACACGCTCAGCTTCAAGCTTCTTCAGGCGCTTCTCTTCTTCACGCGAAACAACCGGCTTAAGGGCGATACCCATCTTATTTTTCGCGGATTCTAAGAGTGCCGCTACCTTCTTATCTTGGGGATCTATCTCGAGGGCCCGTTCAAATTGGTCCAGGGCTTTTTCGTACATTTCTATTTTATAGTATATTTTGCCTGCCTCGAGATGGTCATTTTTCAGCATCATGCGTCGATAATCCAGGCCTTCTTTTTTTGAAGTACCGGCATGCGCCATTTCGGGACATATCGCGGCAAATACAAAAAACGTAAGCAGAGTAACTAGCATTACCCTGCATTTTTTTATACCATTGTAGGATTGCGATTTCATGGGCGTTATTATACTACTTCTCATGCTTACATACAACGTTTTTGCCGGACCTCTTCCCTTTATAGAGAGCTCCGTCCGCAGCTTCTATAATCCCCTGATGATTTAAGGAGTCGTCAGGATATGTTGCCACGCCTAAACTTACTGTCAGCTTTAGCGTCTCATCATAAGCTCTGAAGACATGATCCTCGGCTCGCTTGCGTATCCTCTCGGCCACAACAAAAGCGCCTTCATTCGATGTCTCGGGAAGCATCGCAGCGAATTCTTCTCCGCCGTAGCGGCAGATAAGATCTATCTCACGAACATTTTCTTTTATTATACTTCCTATGTCTTTCAGAACGACGTCTCCGACTAAGTGCCCATATGTATCATTTATCTTTTTAAAATCATCTATATCGAGCATGAGGAATGAAAATTTAAGGCCATGCCTGGCGGAGCGGCTCAGTTCCTCATCTAGGCGCTCAGTAAAATACCTGCGGACATAAAGTCCGGTAAGCGAGTCCGTTACAGCCATCTTTTCCACAGTCTCGTACAAAAAAACTTTCTTAATTTCCAGCGATAATTGTATCGCCAAAATTCCGAACTTCTCCATTTCGTCCTCGGAAAGATTTTCTATAGTAAGTATAGCTACGGGCTTGCCTCCCACAAGAAGGGGTATCCCGATAAAAGAACTGGTCATTGGATCACCGAGCCCGATATCGTCGGTGTCTGCGCTATTTTTTATATCTCTGATTATTACGCGCTCCGGCCGCGCCAAAAAAAACCTTATCATCTTTTCGTAATCTACGACTCTTTCGGAGCCGAGCGTAGAATCTTCCCGCCAAACCCCATATACTTTACCGAGGTGATTTGAACTAACCCCGTCTTTCTCTAAAACCAAAAGCTCGCACTTTTTGAAATTGAAATTACTCTTTAGAAAATGACTAAAGACTTTGAAGATGTCATTGAATTTAAGCTGGGCCGACATATCTCTTGTTATCTCATATAGCCCTACCGTGGCGGATTCCCGGGCCCTTATATCCTCCTCTGCCAGACGGAGGGCTTCGAATTTTTCCTGTAAAACACAATTTTCCGCATCCATCGCTTCGAGCCTAGATACATACTCAGTTTCCTTCTGTATTATCGCCTTCCTGTGCCAAATAGCCGCTAATAGTATTACAATCGCGATCAGGCAATAAGAAACATATGTTAGCAAACTTTATCCCTCCCGCCGGCCTTCGCCCTGTAAAGACGGTCATCGGCGATCCTGACCAGTTCCTCCACAAGTCCGGCATCTTCCGGGTAAGAAGATACACCTATAGATACCGTTATATTGGCATCCTGCCGTCGCAGCTTTAGAGGCGAATCTTTTATCTTTTTCCTTATTTCTTCGGCTTCGGCCAGCGCATCCGCTTTATCTCTGTCTAGCATGAGTATAACAAACTCTTCGCCGCCATACCTGGCGACAACATCATCCTTCCTTACCGATCGACTCACTATATTAGATAGATGTTTCAATACCAGATCTCCGGACAGGTGGCCGTACCGGTCGTTATAGTCTTTAAACCGGTCAATATCGAGCATCAATACCGCCAATTTCGTCCCTCTTCTCGCGGCTCGCTTTATCTCATCTTTCAGTCTTTCGGTAAAATAGCGCCTGACGGCCAATCCGGTAAGTGAGTCCTTTGTCGCAAGTTCCTGAGTCCTTGAATATAAATATGAGTTCTGTACGGCAAGCGCGCCAAGATAGGATAATATATCCAGGAGCCTTAAGTCGTCCTGCGTATATGCGGCCTCAGCGGGCGAATCCATCCGTAATACTCCTATAACTTTATTTTCACACACAAGGGGCGCCGAGATCATTGAGCGAAACGTCTCCTTTGACACATCTTCGTCATGCAGTGGAAACCTAAAATCTTTCATAATATCCTCTATAATAAGGGATTTCCGATGCCTGAGCACCCAATGATCTAATATGTCTCCCTGCTTTGCCTTGACCCTTGAAGAGCCATGCGAAGCCGATAACATAAGTTCCTGCTTTTCCGTATCAACCAGAAATAACAGGATCCTGCCGGGTTTACCCAATGTCGTCTGGGATCTATCTATTATAAGCCGGCATACCGCATCCAACGAAAGCGATGCGCTAAAAGCCGAAGCGGCTTCCTTCAGCGTCGAGTAGCGCTTGAGTTTTTCGGTAAATGACGAGAGCTCTCTCTTTTTTTCGGCTATTGCATTACCGGATAGTATCATGGCCTCTTCTGACTTTTCCAGTTTTAGAGCGAAGCTATTATGCAGTTTGTTAATTTTTTTGGTAAAGAAATATCCGACAATTGTTGAAGCAAAAAAAGAAATAATTATTATCGGATACCCACTTATTCCGGTTTTTAGTTCAAATACGAGAATCACCGCCGCGCAAAATAGGCTGACTGCCGAGCCTCCAAATGTACCAAAAGCCATCCATGTCAAAAGTATCGATATATTCAGGGATATTAGCGGAGGATACGGATCTGTTGAGGTAAATACAAAATATGTGAGAATAAACAGAATGACTACGGAAATATTTCCTAGGATCTTACTGTAGCGGGGATAAGCCGACATGTAGGCGATCCTTGGTTAGATGATAGTGATATCGGTATCTTTATCAAAAAAGTGAACCTTCGACATATCAAAAACAAGGTCCATGTCCTGATTTATGGTCGGCTTATCATGCCCTCCGACCCTTGCTATAAGAGAGCTCTTACCTGTATTTAAATACAGGTAAGCCTCGGAGCCCATCGGCTCTATAACTTCGCAAATCGCTTTTATTGTATTCTCTTGAGACGCCTCAGACACAAAAAGTTTATCATATATATCTTCGGAGCGTATCCCAAATACGATCTCCTTGCCGATATAAGGCGTAAGAGTCTTCGTCATCGCATCTATTACCTTTACCTGAAATTTTCCTTCATTAAAATATATCTTGCCGTCCTTCTTTATCATCGTTCCGTTGACGAAGTTCATAGGCGGCGACCCTATAAACCCGGCTACGAATCTGTTTACCGGATTATCATAGAGCTTTATCGGGTCCGCTATCTGCTGTATATTACCATCCTTCATGACCACTATCCTGTCACCCATAGTCATTGCTTCGGTTTGATCGTGCGTAACATAGATCATCGTCGTCTGTAATCTTAAATGAAGTTTCTTTATCTCGGTCCTCATCTGGACGCGCATCTTCGCATCGAGATTAGAGAGCGGCTCGTCAAATAAAAATACCATGGGTTTACGGACTATCGCCCTGCCTACCGCAACGCGCTGACGCTGCCCTCCTGAAAGTTCCCGGGGTTTTCTGTGAAGCAGTTTATCTATATCAAGTATCGTGGCGGCGTCTTTTACTCTTGAATCTATCTCAGCCTTGGGATATTTGCGGAGTTTGAGCCCGAAAGCCATGTTTTCGTAAACGCTCATGTGCGGATAAAGCGCGTAGTTCTGAAACACCATGGCGATGTTCCTGTCTTTAGGCGGGACATCATTGACCAGATGGTCTCCAATATAGACCTCTCCGGATGTGGCCTCCTCGAGCCCTGCTATTATCCTTAATGTGGTAGATTTTCCGCAACCGGACGGGCCTACAAATACAACGAATTCCTTATTCTCTATTCCGAGATTTATATCGCGTATAGCCCATACATTTCCGGGAAACACTTTCGATACGCTTTTCAAACTTACTTGTGCCATATCCGTTATCTTATCGTGATATTATTAGTTAAACTACTAACTATTGAGAATTACTCTGGAAGTGGTTCATCAGTCTGGCAAGCGATTCCTTCATATTTTTTCTGTGAACGATAAGGTCGATAAGGCCATGATTCAATAAAAACTCGGATTTCTGAAACCCAGGCGGCAGCTTCTGTCTTATCGTCTGCTCTATTACCCTTGGGCCGGTGAAACCTATAAGAGCTTTTGGCTCGGCCATTATTATATCCCCTAGCGACGCAAAGCTCGCCATTATACCGGCCATTGTAGGGTTGGTAAGAAGAGATATGAAGAGGCACCCTTTTTTATGGTGGCGCGCAAGCGCCGCGGAAGTCTTAGCCATCTGCATGAGGGAGTACATACCTTCGTACATCCTCGCCCCGCCGCCGGAGCCCGACACTATGATAAGCGGTATACGCTTCTCGGTAGAATGCTCTATTAAGCGGGTCAGTTTCTCACCCACCACCGACCCCATCGATCCCATTATGAACCGTGAGTCCGTAACTCCAAATGCGACGGGTGCCCCGCCTATAGTTCCCTCACCGGTCACCACTGCATCTTTTAGGCCTGTCAGTTCCTGGTCTTTCTCAAGCTTCTCTTTGTAGGTCTTCGGCCCCTGGAAATTCAGAGGGTCGAGCGACACCATATCGGCATCGGCCTCAATAAAACTGCCTTCGTCGAGCGTCAGTTTTATCCGCTCCCTGGCGCTAAGCATAAAATGAAATCCGCATTTATGGCAAACTTTAATATTTTCATCCAGCTTTTTATTGTATATGAGTTCATTGCAGTCGTCGCATCGCGTCCAAAGGCCATGCGGAATATCGCGTTTCTTGGCGATCTTTACTATCGTGTACTTTGGTTTTCTGGGAAATAGTGGCATAAATTAGCGTTTAAGCAGCTCCCTGGCTTTGTCAACTGCGGAAGCGGCATCTCTGGCAAAAGCGTCCGCTTCTATAGAATCGGCAAAACTCTGCGTTACCGGCGCTCCTCCGACTATAATTTTTACCTTATCGCGCAGGTTCGCGTCTTTTAGGGCTTTTATCGTCTCGCGCATCGAAGGCATTGATGTAGTTAAGAGGGATGACATCGCCAATATATCGGCGCCCGATTTACGAACGGCTTCGACAAATCTTGCCGGAGATACATCTATCCCGTAGTCTTCCACTTCGAAACAGACTCCTCTCATCATCATGCTCACAATATTCTTACCTATATCGTGAAGGTCGCCCTTTACGGTACCTATTATAACCTTACCGATCGGTTTTATCCCGCACTTTAAGAAATGCGGCTCCAGTACAGCCATGCCGGAATGCATCGCTTTAGCCGATATAAGAACCTCCGGGATAAATATCTCATTTTTCTTGAACCTTGAACCTATCTCTTCCATGCCCGAAATAAGCGCCTCGTCCATAATCTTCCTTACTTCTAACCCGGAATCAAGCGCTTTTTTTACCAAATCTACTACGCCGACGCGGTCGCCTTTTTTCAACGCCGCCTTTATATCGTTAAATATTGTTTCTGTCATACCTACCTCACATCGATATTTTAATGCTTATTTATTACTAGCCCCGACACAGGTTTCGGATAAAAATAAGTCGCCTTCCTCGGCATACGCTCACCTATGTGAGCTATGCGTCGTACCTGCCAGGCCTTCGTCGGATTGAGGAAGAAAGCTATTTTAAACTTACCGCTACGCACCGCGGCTGCCGTTTCTTCCGGGGATTTAAAAAAGTCTATATTATCGTCGCTATCGCTTATACCTAGAACATTTTGGAATATAAAAAGGTGAAGTATGGAAACATCGAGCCTCTTCCAATCTTTTGGCTTATTCTTTATCGCATTGTCGGAATACCTGACATCCTTTAAGCTTAATATTAAAAAATCTTTGCCGCCCATATACATGCCAAACGTATGACTGCCGCTTAAAGCCTCAAGCCTCGACATCATCTTCGAAAGCGTAGACATCTTTTCTATGCTAAAAAACTTTTCGAGCCGAAGTATGGCCTCGGCCTTTGATAGGCCTCCTATATCTTTAGCAACCCTGTGAGCCGGAAGCACTGTAAGCGCCTTTTCTTCGGACTCTACAAAGTAAGCGAGCACGTATTTTGAGCTTTCTTTTTCTGAAGCGGATAAATCTTTCTTCTCAACTTCCCTCGCGTACATGCGGGCGACCTCATAGCGGTGGTGGCCGTCGGCGATAAATACGTCGCTCTTATCCAGAGCCTTCTCTATCCTTTTTATATCCTCTGGATCGTCTAAGACCCACATCTTGTTATTAACGCCCTGAAAATCCACGTCGATCTCCGGTTTATTTTTAGAAATGAACCGACGTAACACTGAGGCGACCTTACGGCCCTTATCCTCATAAAGGACAAATATAGGACTCAAGTTACACTTAGTAGCGCGCGTAAGGCTTAAGCGGTCAAGCTTCGGAGCTAAAAGAGTATTCTCATGAGGCAGAACTTTTGTCTTCCTGCCGAGGTCGAGACCCATCCTGCAGATAAAACCGAATCTATCTATGGTCTTACCGCCATATTTATACCGCTGAGTATAGATATATACGGCCGGCTTCTTGTCACAGATAAGAATACCTTTCTCCACCCATCCATCTAAAAGCTTCGCCGCGCGATTATAACGATTATCCTTAGCATTATCCGCCTTCTTTATTTTGCCGAGTATGAGGCGTATTATATTGTTCGGATGTTTACCGTATAATTCATTCTGGAGTTTCGGAGGTATTATATCGTATGGTGGCGCTACCACCTTGGAAATATTCTTTACCAAGTCCCTGTTGTACCTTAATGCTCTAAACGGTCGTATCTTTGGCACCTAAATGTCTCCTTAACAAAAGTAGCGAACCTACCACAATGCCGGCGGCATCCGCCAAAAAATCAAGAATATCGGCCTGCCTTCCCGGTATAAGCACCTGATGCCATTCGTCAATGGCAGCATAAAATATGGCTATGATTATAGACAAAACAATAGTCCAAGACAAGCTAATTTTCGGACCTTGGCCAAGCATAGCCCTTGTAAGAAGAATACCAAATACCAGAAATTCCAAAAAATGAGCAAACTTATCCGTTCCTACAATCCCTAAATCCGGAATATTTACAGCCGGGACCGATGATGTATAGAATATGATGGCCGCCCAGACCGCCACAGGAACCCAATATCTTATATAGGAAGGGTTTAGCTTAATGCTTTTTACCTTTGTTGAGCGAACACCCGCCACATCCGCCGGACTTAGTTTTTTCGCAAGAATTCGGGGGCGGGGTCTTCTTCTTATAATCGGTCTCATAGAACCCGCTGCCTTTGAATATTACACCGCTACCCTGACCTATCAGGCGGCTCACTTTGCCCTTACAGTAAGGGCACTTTTTTATAGGATCATCTTTCATCGGCTGAAAAAGATCGAACGACTTACCGCATTTTGAGCATTCATATTCGTATGTAGGCATTTTATTTAAACACTCTCCTCATCTTTTCAACGAAGGTTCGCGATAGCGGGCCGGAATTATCTCCAGAGACCCTGGAGAACTCCTTCAGAAGCCTTTTTTGTTCCGAATTCAGATCGGTTGGAACCTCCACCTGGACCTTAACAAGTTCGTCTCCTATGCCTCGGTCATGTAAATGCGCTACGCCCTTACCTCTTAATCTGAATATCTTGCCGCTCTGGGTACCGGGCGGAACTTTCATCATTATCTTGCCCGATAAAGTAGGGACCTCGATTTCCCCGCCCAAAGCCGCCACTGCGTAACTTATCGGGATCTCACAGAAAAGATCTGATTCATGGCGCTCGAACATAGAATGACTTGCTACGGATATTGCCAGGTAGAGATCGCCGCGAGGACCGCTTTTTTCACCGGCCTCGCCCTCTCCGTGCATCCTCAATCGCGATCCGGAATCGATGCCTGCAGGGATCTTCACCGTGATATTGCGTTTTATTTTGACCCGCCCTGAACCATTGCAGTTAGCGCATGGCGTCTTTATAACGGATCCTTCTCCGCCGCATTTAGGACACGCCCTTACCATATTAAAAAAACCGTTGGATGAATTGACCTGGCCTCGTCCGCCGCATGAAGCGCACCTTTCAACCTTTGACCCCGGCTTTGCTCCGGTGCCCCGACATTCGTCGCAGGTCTCATATCGCGGTATGACTATCGTCTTCTCGCCGCCAAATACCGCGTCTTCGAAACTTATCTCCATCCGATACTCGAGGTCGGACCCGCGCCTCGGGCCGCCGCTTCTTCCGGAGCCGCCGCCGAATGATTCCGATCCGAAACCAAAACCATGAAGGAGCTCGCTTATATCAACCTCACCCCACGCGTTCTTTAAATCGTCGAAGTGGTGGAAATCTTGTCTGAAATCAAAGCCGCCCTGACTGAACTGAGGATCTACGCCCGCATGACCGTATTGATCATATGTGCCCTTTTTCTTCGGATCCATCAGGACCTCATAAGCTTCTGAGATTTCCTTAAACCGCTCCTCAGCCTCTTTCTTCTTCTCAGGCACCACCCTGTCGGGATGAAATTTGAGGGCCATATTCCTGTAGGCCTTTTTTATCTCATCCGCAGTAGCGCTCTTAGCAATACCGAGGGCTTCGTAGTAATCTTTCTTTGCCATGACTTCCTTTATTAAAACCTACACCTAGTTATGCTTTACCAGCTCTCCTTCGAAAAATTTTTTCCGGCTTACACGAAAGGCCCCTCGAAGGGGCGGGTGTTGAGCGGGGCGTCGAAAATCGCGAGCGGGCATGGTTTTTTGCCCTCTATATACTATGTGCAAAAAGAGCGAGCGATTTTCCGAGCGAAAATTTATCGCTGGAAAATTTTCGCGTCCCCGCGAAACACTCGCCCCAAGAGGGGACTATTCCGCGGGGAAGCCTAAAAAATTTATTTCTTCTTATCCCCATCCTCGGCAGTAAAGTCCGCGTCGATGATGTCGTCTTCTTTCTTCGGCCCGGCGCTTTCGCCCTCAGGTCCGGACCCTGCTTCTTGCCCCGGCCCATTCCCTCCGGCTCCCTGACCATTCTTCTGCTGTTCCTGAGTCTTCTTATATATCTCCTCGGCCAACTTATGAGAAACTTTCGAGAGCTCTTCCATCTTTTTCTTAACGCTCTCGGTATTTTTATCCTTCATCGCCTGTTTCAGCTCATTTAGCCTCGCCTCTATGTCTCCGCGCTCGGTCTGACTGACCTTATCGCCGTAATCTTTCAGCGCTTTCTCGGTAGCATAGGCAAGAGTATCGGCCTGATTCAGCACATCGACCTGCTCTCTGCGCTTCTCATCCTCCGCCGCGAACTTCTCGGCCTCTCTGACAAACTTATCGATATCTTCTTTCGACATCTTCTTGGGGGCAGTTATCTTTATCGACTGCTCCTTCCCCGTACCTAAGTCTTTTGCGCCGACGTGAACTATGCCGTTGGCGTCAATATCAAAGGTAACCTCTATCTGGGGTATGCCGCGCGGCGCCGGGGGTATCCCGACTAAGTCGAAGCGTCCCAGGTCTACGTTATCATCGGCCATCTTACGCTCTCCCTGTAATACCCTTATTGTGACGGCCGTCTGGTTATCTGCCGCTGTTGAGAACGTCTGGCTCTTCCTCGTGGGTACAGTCGTATTGCGCTCGATGAGCCTCGTGGCAACGCCTCCTAAGGTCTCTATGCCGAGCGATAACGGTGTGACGTCAAGAAGCAAGACGTCCTTAGCGTCACCGGTCATGATAGCGGCCTGTATCGCCGCGCCCAATGCCACGCATTCCATCGGATCTACGCCGCGTTCCAATTTCTTTCCCACATAGTCCTCTACGAACTTCTGGACTATCGGCATCCTCGTAGGCCCTCCAACAAGGATTATTTTATCTATCTTCTTAGCGTCTATCTTGGCATCGCTTAAAGCGCGTTCGATCGGGCCTTTGCACTTATCAACTATAGGCTGGATCAGCTCGTCTAATTTGGCTCTATTGAGCGTCATCGTAAGATGCTTCGGACCGGTCTGATCCGCCGTTATGAACGGCAGGTTCAGGTCCGTAGATACGGTGCTTGAAAGCTCTACCTTCGCCTTTTCAGCTGCCTCTCTTACCCTCTGCACCGCCATCTTATCATTCTTTAGATCTATGCCTGTTTCCTTTTTGAATTCTTTTACTATATATTCGATCATCGCATTATCCATATCGGTACCACCCAGCTGCGTATCGCCGGAAGTCGATATTACTTCGAATGTTGCGGCCTTGTGCTCATCATCCCAACCCATTTCAAGTATCGTGACGTCGAGAGTTCCTCCGCCTAAGTCAAAAACCATTATCTTTTGTTCTTTTCCGGCTTTATCAAGACCGTAGGCAAGACACGCGGCAGTAGGCTCATTTATTATCCTCAAAACCTTTAAACCCGCTATCTCTCCGGCATCTTTAGTAGCCTGACGCTGGTTATCGTTAAAGTACGCAGGGCATGTAATGACTGCCTCATTCACCGTATCCCCGAGGTAGTTTTCCGCATCCTGCTTAATCTTCTGCAGTATGAATGCAGATATCTGCTGAGGAGTATACTCTTTTCCATAAACTTTATACTTGAAGTCCGTGCCCATTTTGCGCTTCGCGGCAAATATGGTCCCCTCCGGGTTCACGGATGCCTGACGCCTCGCCGGCTCTCCGACTAGCTTCTGTCCGTCTTTAGTAAAAGCCACAAACGACGGAAATGCCTTTCCGCTTGCTACCCCGGCGCCTTCCGCCGAAGGTATTATTACTGGCCTGCCGGCCTCCATATGAGCCGCCGCCGAATTTGAAGTCCCGAGATCTATTCCTATAACCTTTGCCATATTGTTATCCTCCCTTTTATTTTTTCTTCGAAATTTTAACCGATGCGGGCCTAAGCAGCCTGCCGTTTAACTTGTATCCGGGTTTTAATTCCAGAACCACTATACCGTCATCGCCATCACTTTTCTCCTCCACTTCTATCGCTTCATGAACGTTAGGATCGAACTTTTCGCCTACTGTCTTCACCCGCTCGACGCCTATATCCTTAAGAAAACGCTGTATCTGCACCTGTATTATATCAACGCCCTCCTGCACAGCTTTAAAGTCCTTTGCCTCTTTTATATACTTCTCTGCTGCTTCCAGATTATCCAATATCGGCATGAATTCCAGCAGGAACCCGTCATTTGCATAACGAAGCAGATCACTTCTATCTTTTTCAAATCTTTTTTTAGCGTTATCAAATTCGGCCTGAAGGCGCAGGTATTTATCATAATATGAAGCCATCTCATCGGCCCTGGCCTTTAACGCTTCATACTCAGCTTTCGGCACCGACATAACATCGTCCTGCACTTTTTTATCGTTATTTGTATCCTTCATTACTCAAGCTCCTCCAACATTTCTGTGACGGCTCCTGCCAGAAAATCTATAGTTGGTATTACCTTTTCGTATAACATTCTCTTAGGCCCTATCACGCCTATGCGCCCCGAAGACTTTCCTCTTATCTTATAGCCCCGAGTAACGACGCTGCAATCTCTAAGAAAACCCGACCTGTTCTCATTACCTATGTGTATAGTTAGACCGTCATCCTTGATATCCCTATGAAGGACATCAAGTATCTCTTTCTTCTCCTCGAGACATTTTACAAGCGACTGCAGCTTCTTAAAGTCCTGAAATTCCGGTTCCTGCATTATGTGGCTTGTGCCATCCAAATAAACCTTGTCGTACTGGGATATCAGAGTTATCCCCACGTAGTTTGTAAGATGCGATATGAGATGCGATGTCCTTTCGAGCGCATCCTCGAGCGATCTTAAAGCTTGCCCGCACTCTTCCCTGATCGACTTTACAACACCATCCTCTACGCTTCTTATCTTCATAAGGGTATCTATGAAGAATCTATACCCCTTATCGGTCGGAACGCGGCCGGCGGAAGTATGCGGCTGCACTATAAATCCCATCTCCTCTAGGTCGGACATGACATTGCGTATCGTAGCGCTCGATAAACCTAACCTGCGTGATACAAAACGCGAACCGACAGGCTCCGCCGTATCGACATAGTGTTTTACTATTATCGTAAGAACCTCTTCCTGACGTCTCTTGAAATCCTTTAACACTCTGTTATGCCTTTCTAAACACCATTAGCACTCTATTGGTACGAGTGCTAATTTTATAGTGTATCATAAAGTGCTTTTTTGTCAAGAAATTAAACCTTAAATTTAAAGGAAATTTAACAATACCCTGCTCACGGGAGATACTAAGGGGCTAAGTAAAAATCGGGATGGATTTTGTTATTATTTCTATTAAATCGCCTAAGCCTTCTTTATTTAATGCGGATATCGCCGCGGTAGCGCCTAAAAGGCCTTTAAGCCTCTCTTTTTCCTCTGACGATACCTTATCAATCTTATTGAGGACCGTTATAATGGGTTTGCCAAGGGCGTCGATACCACCCAACACCTTTAATACGGCTTCGGCCTGTTCCTTTGCCTTAGGGTGGCTTGCATCTATGAGATGAATCAGAAGATCCGCTTCAACAGCCTCTTCGAGCGTAGCCTTAAACGCCTCTATAAGGTGATGCGGAAGCTCTTTTAAAAACCCTACAGTGTCTATAAAAAGAATTTCTCTCCTGTCAGGCATGGTCAGTTTACGTATCGTGGGATCAAGCGTAGCAAATAACTTGTCGCGCACGATTACCGATGATCCGGTTATGGCGTTTAAGAGTGTCGATTTGCCTGTATTCGTATATCCCACTATGGCAACCGAGGGTATTCTGAACTTCTCGCGTCTTTTACGCATCATTCCCCTCCTTGAGCCAAGGCCTTCCAGTTCTTTCTTAAGCCGCGATATCTTATCCTTTATCCTACGCCGGTCAACCTCGAGTTTTTGCTCTCCCGGCCCGCTTGTTCCTATCCCTCCTCCTTGCCGTGAAAGCTCAGGGCTTTTTCCTGTGAGACGCGGCATCATATACGAAAGCTGCGCCAGCTCTACCTGTAATTTGCCTTCGCTGGAACGGGCCCTGCGAGCGAATATATCGAGTATGAGCTGTGTTCTATCGATCACCCTCGCGCCTATGCTTTCTTCCAGGTTCTTCTGCTGCGTCCCGGTGAGATCATTATTAAATATAACGAGTTTTATCTTTTCTTCCTTACATATGGCGGCGACCTCCTCGGCCTTGCCGCTACCGATAAAATGCGACGGACACGGAGCATGCCTATTCACAACCATACTCTTTATAACTTTAGCACCTGCCGAGCCGGCGAGTTCAGAAAGCTCGCTCGCACGCTCTTCGGCTGTCCAATCCTCCCGTTTCTTTAGATCAACTGTTATGAGAAGCGTTCTATCCAATTTATTTTACTCCTTTTGCCATCATACTTAAAGCCTTACGGCTAGTCACCTTTTCCAGATTTACCCACTTTATTCGCCGGTCGGCCCTAAACCATGTCATCTGTCTCTTAGAAAATCGTCTCGTATTTAATTTTAATAGCTCCTTGGCGCCTGCCAGATCGTACTCGCCCTTCAGATATCCGACTACCTCTTTTAACCCCAGACAAGCGGACGAAGTCTTTGATATACGCCCTTTCAAAAGCTTCTTTACCTCCTTTATCATGCCGGAGGCAAACATCCGGTCCACTCTCTCTTCTATGAGCCTGTATATATTTTCCCTAGGCCTTATAAGCCCGAATAATTTTATACTAAACTCGTCTTTTATACCTTTTGTATTTTCTTTAAGCTCCGTCATCGTCCTGCCGGTGGTATGATACAGCTCGAGCGCCCTTATTATGCGTCTGGCGTCATTTGGATGTATATTCGCCGCGGAGCCAGGATCGATACCGGCAAGCTTTTTATGCGCCCTCACGCTGCCGTATTTCTTAATAAACTTTTCAGTACTCTCCCTAAATTTCATATCGGCTTCGGGGGACGGAAATAACCCGTCCACGAGCGCCCTTATATATAATCCGCTGCCGCCGACCACTATCGGCACCTTTCCTCGGCGCACGATAGACCTTATGGCCTCTGTCGCTTTCTTTCTGAAGGCGCTTACATTATACTCCGCGAATGCATCGAGGCTAGATACCAGATGGTGTCTGACCAACGATCTTTCGTTGAAAGTTGGGGCCTGGCTCAATATGCGCATCCCTTTATATACCTGCATCGAATCGGCGGATATTATCTCGCCGTTTATACATTTTGCCAATTTTACCGATAGCCGCGTCTTCCCGATCGCGGTAGGGCCTACAATAAATATAACGACAGGCTTTAATCTTCCTGGCATACTCTGATTGGATACCCTTCTAGTTTTAACTTCACAGCCAATCTCTCGGCCTCTTCTTTTGAAGATATTCGGCCTACCTTAACCCTATAAAGCTTATCCGACAGACCCACAGGGGACTCAACACGGGCTTCATAATGCCTGGCGGCTAGTTTAGATACAAGCTTGGAGGCATTAGACCTGCTTTTAAAGGATCCTACTTGTACGGAAAATTGGCCGGTTCCGGATTTTAGGCCTTCACCCTGAACCAACGGCTCTATAATTACGGATGTCTTCTTCTTTGGATAAAAATTTACAGACTCTTTGCGCTTTTTATCATATCCGATTGCAACAGGCACGCTCTCGGTGG
>Ga0268280_1001598_pt1 | contig 14805 bp, 7 predicted proteins | sample saktaG_9_FD_190139 | JGI IMG/M metagenome (GOLD analysis project Ga0268280, IMG submission 190139) | Saline water microbial communities from Sakinaw Lake, British Columbia, Canada - sak_2011_5_24_40m | ecosystem: Environmental > Aquatic > Non-marine Saline and Alkaline > Saline ... | reverse complement strand
CACTGAAATCAAGTGTTTTGTCATCAGCAAGATCAGCAACCGGCGTATCAGGCTTTTTTTCAACAGCCTCACGGATATAGACCGGTGCTCCGCCACCAAGAACAAGCGATACGGCCGGAATGTCGGCAACCACGGTGCCGTGCTGAAAAACTCTCAGGCGGTTGTCGCTTGTCACCCGACCGATTGGAACAGCCTGTACATCCCACTTCCGGTAAACCTCTATGATTTTGTCTTCAAATCCTTTGGCGGCAACGATAAGCATCCGTTCCTGTGACTCGGAAAGCATGATTTCATATGCACTCATGCCGGCTTCTCGAATAGGTACCAGATCGAGATCAATCTCTATGCCTCCGGTTCCGGTTTTTTCGATTCCTCTTGCGCTCATTTCGGAGGTCGAACTGGTAATCCCGGCCGCGCCCATATCCTGAAGACCGACGACGCAGCCGGTTGCGATGGCTTCAAGGGTGGCTTCAAGCAGGAGCTTTTCGGCAAAAGGATCGCCGACCTGAACGCTTGGGCGCTTGTCCTCCGAGGCTTCACTGAGATCTTCTGACGCGAATGTCGCCCCGTGGATGCCGTCCCTGCCTGTCGAGGATCCGACAATCAGTACAGGATTGCCTTCACCCAGTGCGGTTGCACTTACGGTTTTGTGATGTTCAACGATGCCGACCGACATGGCGTTGACCAGCGGGTTGCCGGTATAGCCCTCTTCAAAATAAATTTCACCGCCAATCGTCGGGACGCCGAAAGAGTTACCGTAATCACCGATGCCCCTCACCACGCCGTCAACCAGATACCGGACATGAGGATCTTTCGGAGAGCCGAATCTGAGCGAATTGAGTGACGCTACCGGGCGTGCACCCATGGTGAAAATGTCACGGTGAATTCCCCCGACACCTGTAGCCGCACCCTGATAGGGTTCAACAGCTGAAGGATGGTTGTGTGATTCGATTTTGAAGGCCACCGCAAGGTTGTCACCGATATCTACCAGACCGGCATTCTCTTCACCGGCGGAGGTCAGGAGGGATTTTCCTTCGCGGGGCAGGGTTTTGAGCACTGCAATTGAATTTTTATAACTGCAGTGCTCCGACCACATCACTGAAAAAATTCCAAGTTCGGTAAACGATGGGGTTCTGCCGAGAATGTCACATATTTTCCCATACTCTTCTGCATTCAGGCCGTGTTCAGAGGCAAGGGCAGGGGTGACTTCTACTTCAGTATGTTTCATGGGTAGCGGATAAACGTTTTCAAGGGTTCATGGCTGCTGGCCGTGACAGTTTTTATATTTTTTTCCGCTTCCGCAGGGGCAGAGGTCATTGCGGCCAGGTTTTTTTTCAGCTATGACAGGCTGCTGCGTCAACTGTTCATCTTCTGCATCACTACCGGGTATCTCTCCGGCAGAGGTGGCGGTATAGACGCTTTCAGCCTCTTTATGCTGTGCGACGAGCTTTTCCTGTTTTACCGCGGCTTTCCGCTGGCGTTCTTCCATCTCCCGAGCCTCTTCAGGATTGACGGGGAAAAGCTTGAAGGCAAGGGAAAGGGTTTCAAGCTCTATATCGCGCAAGAGATCGATAAAGAGCCGGTAGGCTTCCTGTTTGTATTCGAGAAGGGGATCCTTCTGGCCGTAAGCGCGTAAATTGATGCCTTCACGGAGTGAATCGATCTCCCTGAGGTGCTCTCTCCAGCGAAGATCAATAACGCTCAGGACAGCATATTTTTCAATCTGCTGCATGATCTCTTCGGGTACGGAAGCCTCTTTTCTGCGGTAAAAGGCCAGCGCTGTTTCGTAGAGTTTTTCGGCCGTAAGCTGCTGACCTTCCCGTTCAAAGGTATCCTTGTCGGTTTTGAATTCGATGGATAGCTCCCTCAGCACCTGCTCTTCAATGCCGTCGATATCAAGCTGCCTGTGGTGTTTCTTTATAACATTGTCGCTGTAATCCTTCAGCAGGTCAAGGATATCGCTGGTCAGGCGTTCCTTGATCAGGCCGTTTCTGCGGCGGGAATAGATAACTTCTCGTTGCTGGTTAAGCACGTCGTCATATTCGAGCAGTCGTTTCCGGATTGAAAAGTTCTGCTCTTCAACTTTTTTCTGAGCACGTTCAATTGATTTGGTGATCATGGAGTGTTCAATCACATCGCCCTCCTCATGTCCAAGGCGGTCCATAACCGAAATGACCCGGTCCGATCCGAACAGCCGCATCAGTTCATCCTCAAGAGAGACAAAAAATACCGATTCCCCCGGATCACCCTGCCGCCCGGCACGACCACGGAGCTGCCGGTCGATACGGCGGGACTCATGGCGTTCGGAGCCGAGAATGAAGAGCCCGCCCAGTTCGCGCACCCCTTCACCGAGCTTGATATCAGTTCCCCGTCCGGCCATGTTGGTGGCAATGGTCACCGCCTGTTTCTGGCCGGCTTCGGCCACGATTTCAGCTTCACGGTCGTTCTGCTTGGCGTTGAGCACATTGTGCGGAATCCTTTTTGCCCGAAGCATTCTGGAAATGGTCTCGGAGACATCGACACTTGTCGTGCCGACAAGAACAGGCTGTCCTTTTTTCTGCAGTTCCTCAACCTTCAGGACAACGGCATTGTATTTTTCCCGTCGGGTTTTATAGACGAGATCGTCCATATCCTTCCTGATAACATTGGCGTTGGTGGGAATGACAACAACATCAAGCTTGTAGATTTCATAAAATTCAGAAGCTTCGGTTTCCGCTGTGCCGGTCATGCCGGCAAGTTTTTTGTAAAGACGGAAAAAGTTCTGGATGGTGATGGTCGCCATGGTTTGCGTTTCACCTTCGATCTTGACATTCTCCTTGGCCTCGATGGCCTGGTGCAGGCCGTCGCTGTAACGGCGACCGGGAAGGATGCGTCCGGTGAACTCATCGACAATCATAACCTGGCCGTTCTGTACAACGTATTCGTCGTCGCGCTCGAACAGTGAGTAGGCCTTCAGAAGCTGACTGATATTGTGCAGGCGTTCTGAGCGGTCTGCAAAAAGCCGGTATACCTCATCTTTTTTCTGGAGTTTGTCACCTGCGGCAATTGATTTGTCGCTCTCAATGGAGGCGACTTCCGAACCGACATCCGGGAGCATGAAGATGTCGCTGTCCTGATGGCTGAGTTTGCTGAGAAACCCGCGTCCCTTATCGGTAAGATCAATGGTCCCTGCTTTTTCATCCACAGCGAAGTAGAGCTCGTCGTCCACTTCCTGCATCCGGCTGGAATTATCTTTAAGATACTCGTTCTCGGTGCTCTGCACCAGTTTGGCCACACCCTGCTGGGAGAGCATCTTGATATAACGGCTGTTTTTCGGCTGTCCGCGTTTGACGCGCAACAGGGGAAGACCTGCATCGACATTGCCGGGCCTGGTTTTCAGGAGCTTTTCCGACTCGCCGAGGTATCCTGCTACAAGCTGCTGCTGGGCGCGAACCAGCTGCTCGATCCAGGGTTTGATCTCCTGGAATTTACTGTTGTCGGCATTGGGTACCGGTCCGGAAATGATCAGCGGTGTTCTGGCCTCATCAATAAGTACGCTGTCCACCTCGTCAACGATGGCATAGTAAAAATTCCGCTGGACCATCTCATCCGGGGTTCCGGCCATATTGTCCCGCAGATAGTCAAAACCGAATTCGTTATTTGTTCCGTAGGTTATATCGCAATTGTACTGTTCCCTCCGTTCTTCCGGCCTCATGGTATTGAGAATAACGCCTACCGAGATATTGTGAAAGGCGAAAACAGGGTTCATCCACTCCTTGTCTCTCTGGGCAAGGTAATCATTGACCGTAACGACATGAACGCCTCTTCCGGTCAGGGCGTTGAGAAAGACGGGAAGTGTTGAAACGAGGGTTTTTCCCTCTCCGGTTGCCATTTCGGAAATTTTTCCCGAATGGAGCACAACGCCGCCGATGAGCTGTACATCGTAAGGCACCATATCCCAGATCATCTCCCTTCCCATGACGGAATAGGAGAGTCCTTTTAAACGGCGGCAGGTATCTTTTACCAGGGCAAAGGTTTCAGGGAGTACCTCTTCAAGAACGGAAGCCGTAAGCTGCTCATACTCTTCAGCAAGGGAGTCAAGCTGGGTGTTTATCAGTCCCGCGTCCTCAAGGTTTATATCGGGATTGTCAAGTTTCAGGTAGAGTTCTTTTTTCTTCTGCTCAACAGGTTCCAGTATTTTGCGGACTCTCTGCTGCAGCTCAATTCCCTTGTTCTTCAGCTGCCCGTCATCAAGCTTCGACATAGCAGCCTGCAGTTCATTGATCTTTGCTATAACCGGCTGGATTATCTTTATATCCTTGTCGTGTTTGGATCCGAAGATCTTTTCAAAAATTTTCAACATGTAGGTGTTTGGGCTCTTCTATGGGTTTCAGGTAGTGATGTTAACGGTTAAGTGGTTCGTTTATGCGCACTCTTCGCTATATCCTGTAGATCCTTAAGGTATTGAATTAGCCAATGAGAAAAAAGCAGAACGCCGTTAAAAAATGAGCGAATGCGGGATGTTTGCGTGCAGGGCCCCCTTTGAAGAGTAATAAAGTCGTTCAGGGCGGCGGGCAGTGATACCTGGTGCCTCAAAAAAACACAGAGCATTGGAGGCGCTCTTAGTCGCACCTGTCGGGATATCCCGACGCAGCGGAAACAGGAACTTTTTCTGTAACGGCTCATTGCACGGTGCTCCTGCACGGGTTTAATTATCAGGTTCAACTCCATCCGGCTAAAACGATCGAAGTTTTTTTATCTCCCTCCGCCAGCAATGAAAGAGCATGTGCCCGGCATAACCCGCCAGATCAGGGTTTAGTATGGTGCGGGCTTCATGGTCAAGCGCAAGATAATTCGCAGGGCTTAACGCATGAAGCGCCCGGCTGCTGTTGAACCATCTGCCGAGGTACTGCCGGACATGAGTGTCGATAGGAAATGCATCAAAACGGCCGAGACCGAAGAGCGCAATGCAGTCGGCAATCTTATACCCGATGCCGGGGTTTTGGCAGAGTCTGTCGCGAAGTTCCGGCAGGGGAATTGCGGGGTCACAAAGACAGGAAAAGTCAATACGTCCTTCTGCAACGGCATGAGCCGCAAGCGAGATGTTCGCTGCTCTGATACGATTGTTGTTCGTGCACAGGCTCAGCAGGGCAGGATCAGCTTCAGCGAGTTGCGCCGCAGTCGGAAAGCTGTAGAGAATGATCTCTCCGCTGCAAAACGGCACGATTATCCTGGTGCCGTATGTCCGGGCAAGCATTTCAACCTGTTTTCTGATCAAATGCATTCCGATACCCTGTGCGCACATAAATGTCATCATGGTTTCAAATGGATCCTGTCTCAGAATCCGTAAAGAGAAATATCCGTCCAGCAGTTTCCATACATCCGGATATGCATAAGAAAAACGTTCCGGAAATACCAATTTCAAGTCAATATCAAGAGAAAAATAATGACGGATAAAAACAGGTAAAACCATTCCTGAAATTTCTTTTTCTGTCGAATATACTTCAATCATATCGCTTGTTATCTGTCTGATAAATATTGGTGTATGGCCACTTACCAATGCATGGTAAATGTTATACCTGGAGTCATAATTCCATAAAAATGACTGACCGCTGAACAGCGTATTTTTGATGTTAATACCACTCTCGGTTTTTATAATTTGTTTATAAATAATGCTCATAATATATGATTATTGCCGCAATAACGCAGGCTTTTGTAGCTAAGAAAGTTTCTGTCTTCGGATATTATAAGATATTGAATTGAAACAGTATAATGTGTGTTATGAAAAATAATTTTATCATCAGTATGTTTTGGTTAAATGGCAATATAATGACTGATAATTATTTGTTATATAATCCTGTATTTGGTTCTTTTTGTTTTATAGTGTTGTTGTATATTTTCGTTGTGTTTTATTAAATATGCTCTTTTGTGATATATTTATTAATGATGAAAGTGTCGCGTATGGTATGTTGGAAGGTTTTATAAGTAATGTTTTATTTTGTTAATATTATTATTTAAAGCGAGTGCTATGCGCTCTATATGGCGGTTTTATTTATACAGGCTATTCGTTAGCTGTTAATTTATTATGGATATATAACTGTTCGGCAGAGTGGTGTTAAGCTGCCGTGTTTGCACGGCAGCAGTATTGTCTGTGTTGTGGTGTGCTCCTCTTTCAGGATTCTTTCAGGGTGAAAAAGTGACGGAGCGAAGACTGCGGAGCCTCCTCCTGCTGTATAAGTTCAAAGGTCAGATTGTGGGCTTCCGGGGTGAAAAGGGATAGAACGGCGGCTTCGGCGACATCGCTTCGCTGGACAACTCCGGTTTCGATTCTGTCACCGGTGTCAAACAGCATGGCGTGCATCATCGGAGGGCCGTCAAGCAGTCCGCCGGGACGGAGAATGGTATAGGAGTAACCGGGGGACGAATAGAGTCGCCTGACTTCGTTTTCCGCTTCGAGCTTCATGGTGAGCACCTGTCCGTATTTGTTCATCGGGTGTTCCGGTTTGGTGACGGCAAGAGAGCTGATGAGAATGAAGCGCTTAACGCCATGCTCTTTGGCAAGTGCAGCCAGCCTGATGATGCCGTCACGGTCGATGGCTGATGGAGGTGGTGCTTCAGGATCGGTAACCTTTCCGCCTATTGCGCAGATCACAGCATCGGCATGGTTCAGTGCGGCATTGATCTCTTCGGGATGTTCGATGGAGCCTATAGTCAGTTTGTCGACTATTTCCGGGCCGAATAGTTCGATCGCTTTTTCACCTGACCGGACAAAAAGACGGTAATCGATATGATGACTCTGAAGGCGTTTGACCACCCACTCACCGGTTCTGCCGGTTGCTCCGGCTACAAGAACGGTTCCATTAAATGATTTCATGGTTTACAATTATTTGTCCTGCAGTTTTGAGGCCTCATCTATTCATTCCTCTCCCGAGTTGCAGGGGAGAGGAGTGACTGGACAAAAGAACTTCAGGTTTTTCTGTCAGTTAAAGAGTGAGAATTTAACATTGCAAACCATGGTGAGGTCAACCAGCGCATGCAGGATGATGACGCTTCTGATGTCGCGGTACCAGAAAAAACTGAGGGCCCAGCTTGAGGCTATCAGTATCTGTACGGGCATGAAAAAGGGCTTGTAGAGGCTTGTCTGAACCACATGTTCCGGCAGAATATTGATCCAGAAGAGGCCGTGGATCAGGCCGCTGTATACCATGAAAAACAGGATACCGACAATAAAACTGCTTTGTTTGGGAATCAGTTGCCAAGTATCACTGGACATTTTATTGGCAAAAATTTCGCCAAGACGAAAAACAGCATAGAACATGAAGGTTTCGGCAATGCCGTTGCCGATACTGAATACCAGTACGGTCAGCCAATCGAGTGCGCGTCCACCATCGGTGGTGGAGTGAGAATAGACCCAGGCGTTGATTGCAACAACGATAAGCGAGGCAATCAGCAGTACGACTCTTCTGGTGTCGAATTCGCGGTTGAAATCAAGGATATCTTTTTTGAAAAAGATGATCCCCACAAGAAAAGCAAACGCCCAGTAGGCATAAATCATTACCGGTACCGATAGTTCCATGGCCAGAGAGGTTAGTGTTTATAAGAGAGTTTCCGCTTGAGAGGTAAAAGCTTCCGCATGATAGGAGCTTCGAACGAAAGGACCTGCCTGCACATGGCGAAATCCGGCTGCTTCAGCGATGATTCTGTACTGTTCGAACTCCTCCGGCGTGACATAGCGTTCGACCGGCAGGTGAGCGGCAGAAGGCTGCAGGTATTGACCGATCGTCACCATATCGCAGCCATGCAGGATAAGGTCGCCGAGAGAGGCCGTAACCTCTTCAGCCGTTTCCCCCATACCCACCATGAGTCCGGATTTAGTCGAAAGGCAGTGTATCTGCTTTGCCCGAAGCAGAAGCTGCAGTGATGCACGGTAGCTTGCCTGCGGGCGTACCTTCAGGTAGAGTGAAGGCACAGTCTCAATATTATGGTTAAGCACGTCAGGGGCTTCAGCCATCAAGCAGTCAAGCGCACGCTGGTTACCCTGAAAATCAGGAATAAGGCATTCTATGGTAACCGAAGGAGTCAATTCGCGGATAGTCCGTATGGTAGCAACCCAGTGCCCGGCTCCGCCGTCATGAAGATCGTCACGGGTGACGCTTGTCAGAACGGCATGTTTCAGGCGCATGGAACTGACTGCAAGAGCGATGTTTTCAGGTTCAAGAGGATCAGGTGCTGGCGGGTTTACCGCCTTGCCGACCGCACAGAACCGGCAGGTTCTCGTACAGGCGGTACCGAGCAGGAGAAAGGTTGCCGTACCGCGTGACCAGCACTCCTGCAGGTTCGGGCACATGGCAGAGCGGCATACGGTGTGCAGGCTGTGACGGTTGAGCAGCTGTCTTGTCGAGGCATAAGATGCCCCGGAGGCCATCCTGATTTTCAGCCATTCCGGTTTTTTTCCGGGTCCACGTTCCATACGACTATACTGCTCGAAAATTATTGATGACAGTGAGCTTAATATATAGCTAATCTTCGATTTTTTTCTCTCCTTATCAGCACGGCTGTTTTTGAAAAGGCAGAGCCTTATCCGATCGGGGAGGCTTTTTCAGCGCTGTTTTCAATGGGGACTCCTGCAGAACGCCTGAAGCCGGGGGTACCCGGCTTCAGGTTCGGAACGCCCCTGAAAAGAGGGGAGGGCCGTCAGAAAAAAACGGTGACGAATATCAGTTTATCAGTGTTGCTGCGTGTGTCTCCGGCGCCGTGTCGCATTTCTTCTCCGTGAAGTCAACTCCTTCAGCTGTTTGAGCAATTACGGCAACAATATTCTCTACGACTTTTTTGTTGAAAGTGGTCGGCATAAGGTTATCGCGTGTCGGATTGATGGAGTATGCGATCGAGTTTGCCACGGCTGTTTTGATCTCCGGCGTGACTTTTTTGATCCCTGTGCTTAACAAACCTTTGAAGAGACCTGGAAACACAAGGGCATTATTAACCTGATTCGACAGATCCGAGCGGCCGGTACCGACAATGCCCGCTCCGGCTTTAAAGGCAGGCTCAGGCATGATTTCCGGTTCGGGATTGGCCATTGCAAAGATAAACGGAGCAGTGTTCATGCCGGCAATCATCTCTTCGGTCACAATGTTCCCGATGGATACGCCGACAAAGACATCTGCACCGGTCAAGGCGCTTTGCAGATCACCCTGAAACTTTGCCTTATTGCTGATTTCCGCGATCTTCTGTTTGATGGGGTTCATGCCGGGACGGCCCTCATAAATCGCGCCCCGGGTATCAACAAGCACCACCTCTTTGACCCGTGCATGAATCAGGAGCCTGGCGATCGCAATACCTGCGGCACCGGCGCCGTTAACGACAACATGCAGTTCATGCAGTGACCGTCCGGTGACACGGCAGGCATTGATGATGGCTGCAAGGGTCACGATGGCTGTTCCGTCCTGATCGTCGTGAAAAACGGGAATTGACAATTCGTTTTCGAGTCTTTCAAGAATCTCAAAGCATCTTGGTGCTGAAATATCTTCAAGGTTGATGCCGGCAAAGCTCGGTTCGATCAGCTTGCAGAATTTTATGATATCCTCAACATCGGTTGAGTTGATGCAGAGAGGGATGGCGTCGATATCGGCAAACTCCTTGAAAATGATGGACTTGCCTTCCATGACCGGCATTGCGGCTTCCGGTCCGAGATTGCCGAGTCCCAGAATAGCTGTTCCGTCAGACACAATCGCAACCTGGTTGGCCCGATTGGTAAGAGTGTAGGATTTCCGGCGGTCCAGTCCGATTTCCATGCAGACGGCCGCAACGCCGGGGGTATAAGCAAGCGAGAGGTCGTGTTTTGTTTTAAGGCTGACCTTCGAGCGGATTTCGATTTTACCGCGCGTCTCTTGATGCAGTGCAATTGATTCTTCTGAATAATCCATGTATATAAACGAACTCCCTTATCAGGATTTGACGGTTAAGGTAATATTGTACAATGCAGCTTGTCGTTCTGAGTGTTCCGGAGGGTCTGGAGGAAGAGCCGGCAGTAGTGCACAGGCGGAAATGGTGATTGAAAAGCGCCGGAATATAGGTTATTATTTTTTTAATATCGATTCTTCCTTGAAGAGTCCTCACTATAATCAGTTATTTGACGATTCCGTTCGCTCAGAAGCCCTTTTTTTGTGAATAATGGATCAAGAGGGCCGTAATAGGTATTCCTGACTGTTTTTTTCTTACCAGCAACAATAGTTTCAGTTTCTTCCGGCTGATGTGATATTTGTATACTACAATAGTTGCTTGTTGCTGAACGGGTTTTTCCTTCGGACTGACCCGGCAGGTAAAGCGGACTTGCATGCCACACTCATTAAATGTCCGGATTACAATCATATGTTCACTTTTCTGCATGCGGCAGATATCCATCTCGACAGTCCCTTGAGGGGGCTTGAAGTTTATCCTGATGCTCCGCTGGAGCAGATCAGGCTTGCGGCCAGAAGGGCATTCGACAACCTTGTGCAGCTGGCAATTGATGAACAGGTCGCATTTGTTCTTCTTGCCGGTGATCTCTACGACGGCGACTGGAAGGACTATAACACCGGGATCTATTTTGTGCACCGGATGGGACGGCTGCGCGAGGCCGGAATTCCGGTCATCATGGTCTCCGGAAACCATGATGCGGCAAGCCAGATCACCCGCTCGCTGAAACTTCCTGACAATGTGACACTCTTCCCTCACAAAAGCGTTGGAACCCTGCATCTTGATGATTACGGCGTTGCCGTTCACGGCCAGAGCTTTTACGGCCGTTCGGTGATGGACGACCTGGTACGGAACTATCCCCAGGGTGATCCGGCGCTTTTCAATATCGGACTTCTCCATACCAGCCTTAACGGTCGTCCCGGACATGAGCCCTATGCTCCGTGCACGCTTGATGCCCTCCGCTCAAAAGGATACCAATACTGGGCGCTTGGTCATATTCATCAGCGCGAAGAGGTCTGCCGTGACCCCTGGATTGTTTTTTCCGGCAATATTCAGGGCCGTCATATCCGTGAAACCGGCCCGAAGGGATGTACGCTGGTGTCGGTGGATGAAGGGCGTGTCATCTCACTGGAAGAGCGGGAGCTTGATGTACTTCGATGGGAGGTTTGCCGCGTTGATCCCGCTCTGTGCGACAGTGTGGACTCCCTCTGCGACATTGTCCGTAGAGCGTTCGAGGAAAAGAGGGCTATGGCGGACGGGCGTCCGCTTGCCGTGCGATTGATCATTGAAGGGATAACGCCGCTGCATGGTCAGCTTCATGAACACGAACTCCACTTTAGTGAGGAGATTCGTGCTGTTGCCGCAAACCTTGGTGATGTCTGGATTGAAAAGGTTGTGATAAAAACACGCAAGGGTGCATCGCAGCTGGAAAATGGGGCCGATGACTCTCCGGTGCAGGCTTTGCTGAAATCGGTTGAAGCCCTCCGGTTTGAGCAATCGACTCTTGTGGGGCTTGTCCCTGAATTTGAAAAACTTCGCAGCAAACTTCCTCCGGAGCTGCTTGGTGACAGCGACCCGTTCAGGCCCGGGGAAGAGGAGCTTTCGTCTTTGCGTGAAGAGGTAAGGGAGATGCTGATGGCCAGAATCGGGCAGGGAGGGCGTCATGAGAATTAAGCGACTTGAACTTAAGGCTTTCGGTCCTTTTTTCGGTCAGGAACTTGATTTTGCTTCGTCCTTTCCCGGTTTGCACATTATTTACGGCCCGAATGAAGCCGGCAAAAGCAGTGCGATGAGAGCCCTTCACGCATTGCTTTTCGGTTTTCCCCTGCGAACCGCTGATAATTTTCTGCACCGGAATCCGCAGCTTCTGGTCGGCGGGTGCCTGCAAGGTGAGAACGGTCAGGAGTTGACTTTTTTTCGACGGAAAAGAACCCTGAAGGATCTTTTTGACCGGTATGACAATCCGGTTGAATCGTCCGCACTGACCCCTTTTCTTCATGGTGTTGAAAAGGATTTGTTTACAGCGCTTTACGGCATTAATCATGAAACGCTGGTCATGGGAGGGCAGGGTATTCTCGACCAGCAGGGTGAGGTCGGCAAGGCGCTTTTCGCTGCCGGTGCGGGGCTAGCCTCGCTGAAACCGCTTATTGACGAGTTTGAGCGGGAAAGTGAGAGCCTCTTCAGACCCCAGGGGTCGAGCAGATTGATCAATGAGGCTCTCTCTGAACACAAGGAGCTGCTGAGGCAATCGAAAGAGGCCGCCCTTTCAGGCCGCCAGTGGGAGGAGCATCAGCAGGCTCTTGACGATGCTTTGAAGCGATTGAAAGACCGACAGACGACCAAGCAGCAGCTGGAGATGGAAAAAAGAAGGCTTGAACGCCTGCTGCAGGCGATCCCTGATCTTTCGGATCGCAGAGACCTGCTGCGGCAGCTGTCGGAAATGGGCGATGTCACCCCTCTTCCTGTGGACTTCACCGAGCGCCGCTCAGCTCTTGAGCACAGGGAGAGAGTCGCACGCATCAACCATGAACAGGTCACGGCAGGGATTCATGCCCTCCGGGAAAAAATTGGAGGGCTCTCGCTTAACCGGGCTCTGCTTGATGAAGCCGGTGAGATTGATGAACTCTACCAGCGGCTTGGCGAATACCGTAAAGCCAAAAGTGACCGCCCGCAGCGTGAGGGGCAGCGCATCGGCGCCAAAACGGCCGCAGCGGAGCTGTTCCGCCTGATCAAGCCGGAATTGAGCATCAATGACGTTGAAACTCTACGTCCCGGCCTCTCGAAGCGAAGGAGGGTTCAGGAGCTTGCTTCCCGTCATCAGGCGCTGATACAGGGAAGACGCAACGCACAGCTTGAATTGCAGGAGCTTGAAAAAGCGCTGGAGAGGATTGAGGGAGATCTGCATCAGCTTCCAGCGGTTGCTGAAACCGGCCGGCTTTCCCGCGCTCTTCTTGATACCGGGAGGGCAGGGGATCTCGATTCGCAGATTGTAATTCTGGAAGAGGAACGCAGCGGCGGCGAGCGCGCATGCCGTGCCGCACTGAACCGTCTCGGACTCTGGAAAGGGTCACTGGAGCTCGTGCTTCATCTGCCGCTTCCGCTGCAGGAGAGCGTAACCCTTTTTGATGAGGAGTTACGTGCTTTGGCCGACAGTAAACGGAGGATTCAGGCAGAGCGGGAGGAGCTTGAAAAGCAGCGGACAGTGGCTGAAGAGGCACTTCGCGATCTTGAGTTTGCTACTGATGTTCCCGGTGAGGAGGAGTTGTCGAGGAACAGAAGCCGGCGGGATGAGGGGTGGCTGCTTCTGCGCCGTCAATGGATCGGCCATGAGGATGTTGCTGAAGAGAGCCGCAGTTATGACTCCAGTCATCCGCTCCCGGAAGCCTATGAGAGGATGGTCGGCCTGGCTGACCGGACCGCGGACCGGCTTTACCGGGAGGCGGAGCTGGTACAGAAACATGTCTCGCTTAAAGCAGAGGTGGAAAAGATTGAAAAGAGGCTGGAGGCGCTTCGGGAAAAAGAGTCGAATGCCGATGACGCCCTTGCGGAATTTCACCGCCGATGGCAGGAACAATGGGCGACAAGTGGTGTTATACCGCTCTCTCCACGTGAGATGAGCGCCTGGCTTGCTTCCTTTGAGCATCTTCGGCTTCAGGTGAGGGAGTTTGAAAAGAGCCAAAGAGAGCTGGACGAAAAGATGGCACGGCGCAGGGAGTTGCGGGGAACACTCATAAAGGAAATCGCCGCTGCAGGTGACGTGAAGAGCTTTCCGGGAGATGAGCTGCAGGAGGCTCTTGAGTATGCAAGGGCTCTTTTGAACAGTATTGACGCGGTTCAGAAAGAGCGGGAATTGCTTGAAGGCAAACGTCGTGATGGCCGTAAAATGCTTGAAAATGCCGCGGAGAAGAGAGTCGGAGCGGAGGATGAGCTGAAGACCTGGCGGGCGGAGTGGAGCGATGCGCTACTCCCTCTCGGGCTTGATGGCCGCGCGCTTCCTCCCGAGGCACTCGATTTTATTGAGACGCTTCAGGCATGTTTCGAGCGCCTGAAGGAGGCTGATGATTTCCGTAAACGCATTGAGGGGATTGACCGGGACACAAAAGATTTTGAACGGGATGTCGAACTGCTGCTTCAGAAGATCGCCCCTGACCTGGCAGGGGTTGAGGCCCATCCGGCAATCACGGAGCTTAACGTGCGTCTTGGCCGGGCCAGTCAGGAGCAGGCTGTCCTGCAGCGGGAGAGTGAAGCGCTGGAGTCGCTTGAAAAAAATCTCATAACGATGGAAACGGAACTGCGGAGCTGCGAAGAGGAGCTTTCGGCAATGCGTCTCTCTGCCGGTTGTGAAACACGGGAGGAGTTGATTGCGGTCGAGCAGCGCTCCGCTGTCTGGACGATGCTCAAACAGAGGCAGATGGAACTGGAACGGAACCTCTCCCGCATTGCAGGTGGCACGGCACTTGCCGATCTTGAGCTTCAGGCCGGGGCGCTGAATCCCGATGAACTTCCCGGTCGTATCGACATTCTGGGCGGAGAGATCACCGGCCTGCTTGATCCGGAAATCAATCAGCTGACGGAAAGCATAGGCCGGAAAAGAAACGAGATTGAACGAATGGATGGCGGCGGCAGGGCTGCGGAACTTGCGGATGCATTGCAGCACTCCCTGACGAAAATCCGTCGCTTGACCGAACGCTACATCCGCATCAAGCTTGCCGCCAGAATGCTCCGTGACGAGACCGAGCGATATCGCCGGGAAAACGAGGCTCCGGTGCTGAAAATTGCCTCCCGTTATTTCAAAGAGCTGACCATAGGCTCTTTTGACGGCCTGCGTACCGACAGTGACGACCAGGGAAAACTGGTTCTGGCCGGAGT
>Ga0268280_1001597_pt1 | contig 14809 bp, 11 predicted proteins | sample saktaG_9_FD_190139 | JGI IMG/M metagenome (GOLD analysis project Ga0268280, IMG submission 190139) | Saline water microbial communities from Sakinaw Lake, British Columbia, Canada - sak_2011_5_24_40m | ecosystem: Environmental > Aquatic > Non-marine Saline and Alkaline > Saline ... | reverse complement strand
TCCGGTTGCGGAGAAACGCCCTACATAAAGCTCATGACGCAGCTTTTCGGAGACCGTCTGGTCATCGGCAATGCAACAGGATGTTCATCGATCTACGGAGGAAACCTTCCGACTACTCCCTATGCAACCAATTCAGAAGGTCGTGGTCCAACGTGGTCGAACTCTCTCTTTGAGGATACTGCTGAATTTGCGCTCGGCTTCAGGATTTCCATCGACAAACAGCGTGAATATGCCCGGGAACTTCTGCAGCGAATGGCTTCAGAGATCGGCGAGACGCTGGCCGGAGAGATCCTTGATGCGAAGGAAAACATCGAATCTGAAATTTTTGAACAGAGAAAACGGGTTTCGATCCTCAAGGAGAAGCTCGCTCTCCTCGCTTCCGCTGATGCCAAAAACCTGCTCTCGATTGCCGATATGCTTGTCAAAAAAAGCGTCTGGGGAGTCGGAGGTGACGGATGGGCCTATGACATAGGCTATGGCGGAGTTGACCATATAACGGCAGGAGACAAGAATGTCAACCTTCTGGTGCTTGATACCGAAGTTTATTCAAACACGGGAGGACAGGCCTCAAAGTCAACACCGAAAGCCGCTGTGGCAAAATTCGCGACCGCTGGCCGTACCGTGACAAAAAAAGATCTCGGCATGATCTCTATGAGCTACGGAAATGCCTATGTTGCCTCTGTTGCATTCGGTGCACGCGATGAACAGACACTGAGGGCGTTCCTTGAAGCCGAGGCCTACAACGGCCCATCGATTATTATTGCCTATTCACACTGTATTGCCCATGGTATAACAATGTCAACCGCGCTTGATAACCAGAAAGCCGCTGTTGATTCCGGACACTGGATACTCTACCGGTATAATCCTGAACGCCTGAAGGAGGGAAAGAACCCCCTTATGCTTGACTCCAAAAAGCCCAGGATTCCTGTCGCACAGTTCCTTGATATGGAAAACCGCTTCAGAATGCTCAAGAAGAGCCATCCTGCTCTTGCCGAAGAGTACTATGCGGCAATCCAGAAAGAGGTGGATGCACGGTGGTCTCATTATGAGTATCTTGCCGCACGGACCTTTGATGAGCCGAAATAAGAGCTCACTCATCTATAAAAAAACGGCGGGTTAACCCGCCGTTTTTTTTGTCCCGCCAGTACCGCAGCGTTAACTTTCCTATCCGGTCAACGCTGACCAGCCTTGAGTTTCCCGACCTTTTTCCTCGTTTCACCTGCCTTGTCAAACTCTCCGAGCTTCTCATAAACGCTGCCGAGATGCTCAAGTATTTCAGCCGATCCGGAATCAAGAGCGGCGGCCTTCTCAAGAACTTCCCGTGCTTTTTCATATTCGCCCATCCTGAACAGCACCCAGCCGAGGGTGTCAAGATAGCCGGCATTTGCAGGCTCCCCGGCAACAACCGTCATGGCCAGTTCCTTTGCCCTGGGAAGCTCCTTCCCCTTTACGGCAAGAGAATAGGCGAGATTGTTCATCATAAGGATATTTGAAGGATCATGAACAAGAATGCTTTCATAGAGAACAATGCTTTTATCGAGATAACCGATTTTGTCATAGCAGAATGCAAGAATACTGCCAGCCTGCAGATACAGCTGTTTATCCTTTTTGAAATTTTTCGGCCGCACCACGTTTTCAAGCAGTAATGCAGCCTTTTTGACTTTTCCTGATTGATATAAAATATCGCCTTCCAGCACAAGAAGTCTGAGGCTCATTGCCGGAAACCGCTTTTTTGCCCGGATCAGCGTCTGTTCAGCCGATGCATACTTCTTCTGCATGAGATAGGCCAGAACAAGATCCTCCCAGATAGCTATATCGGCAGGTTCCAGTAAAAGCCCCCTGCTGAGATCGGTTACTGCTGCGGCAGCATCCTGCTTCTGCAGCTTTATTCTGCCGCTGAGCAGATAGGTCTGGCTGCTGGAGGGATTACGCTTCTGGATTTCACCGATCATGACAAGAGCCTGGTCAACAAAAGAGCTGTCCCTGGATGAACGCTGAGCAAACAGTTTTGCAAGATCTATTTGCTGTGCGAAAGTTACCTGATTGACATTGTAAAACCGGTTAAGATTCTCATGAAATGCCGGACCATTTCCGGACTGCACGGAAGCTTCAAGCAACGCCAGACATGCGGGAATATAAACGGGATTATCCTGAAGTATCTCTCTGAATGTACTGAGGGCAAGGTCATGCTGGCCGGTTTGCATATAGAGCTCACCGAGGGTAAGGCGCAGCTTGTCTTTTCCGTCTCCCTGCTCGATCAGCCCCGTCAGCGTCCCTATGGCGTCCTGATAATGAAGAAGCTTTATTTCCATCAGCAACACCTGAGCAAGGCTTGTCTCGTTCTTCGGGTCAAGGGTCAGAATTTCATGAAATACACCAAGGGCTTTTTCCGGCTGATCTGCGGCAAGATATTCAAGAGCAAGCAGGGAAAGAGGCTCAGTGCTGCCCGGTTCAAGATCGGCATACTGCCGGTAAAGATCGGTGGCCCGCGTGTAATCATTCATCTGATGCGAGACAACTGCAAGAACCTTCAGATAATATTTGTTGCCGGGATCATATAAAAAGCTTTTTTCGGCATGTGCGCGGGCTGAATCGAGAATACCAAGCCCCAGATATGCTTTTGAGAGTGCATAATGAAGTGCTGCATTTGCGGGCTGAACCACCAGAAGCTTCCGGTAACGTTCTACAGCTCCGGGGTAGTCTCCTTTAACGCATTGCAGTGAAGCCGCAACAAGCTCTCTTTCTGACGCCTCGGCAAGAGAGTCACTCTCCTTCACGGAAAGCACCGGGCGGGAAGAACAGGCCGAAAGAATAAAACAGGTGATCACAACTGACAGCATTACGGAGAGAATGCTCAGCATATCCGCACCGTAAAACGGCGCTTTACCGGTCCTGCTGCGCATCGAACAGAGGGCAATCATTGCTGCCCGTGCCTATTGAAAAACGCAGAAGCGCCTGACGGGTTGCGACCCTGCCTCTCGGTGTTCGTGCAAGATACCCGGCCTGTATAAGGTAAGGTTCATAAACCTCTTCAATTGTATCCTGCTCTTCTCCGACCGATACAGCAAGAGAGGCAATCCCTACAGGGCCGCCGTTAAATTTATTGACAATCGCCTCCATGATTTTTTTATCCATATCGTCAAGGCCCTCCTCGTCTATTTCAAGACAATTCAGTGTCTTCATGGCTATAGTGCGATTGATGACTGCTATGCCGTCAACCTGGGCAAAATCCCTGGCACGCCTGAGCAGCCTGTTGGCAATACGGGGCGTTCCTCTGGAACGCCCGGCAATTTCCAATGCAGCCTCACCGTCAATACCGATGCCGAGAATTCCCGAAGCCCTGATGATGATCCGTTCAAGAAGTTCCGGAGCATAATAATCAAATCGACTGTTGATACCGAACCTCGCCCTGAGGGGAGAGGTCAGAAGACCGGAACGTGTTGTTGCCCCGACAAGGGTAAAGGGCTCAATGCGAAGCTGGACCGCTCTTGCCGAAGGCCCGCTGTCAAGCATGATATCAATGCGGAAATCCTCCATGGCTGAATAGAGATACTCTTCGACAACCGGCGGCATGCGATGAATTTCGTCAATAAAAAGGACATCCCCCCTTTGAAGGCCTGTCAGAAGCCCGGCAAGATTTCCTGCCTTGTCGAGCAGAGGACCGGAGGTCGACTTGATGCTGCTGCCCATTTCAGAAGCGATAATATAAGCAAGCGTCGTTTTTCCAAGCCCCGGCGGGCCGGACAATAAGACATGGTCCAGAGCATCTCCCCGCATCCTGGCCGCTGAAATAAAAACTTTCAGGTTATCGGTCAGGCGCTGCTGGCCTGCAAAATCCTCCATGCGGAGCGGGCGTATCTGTTCCTCCAGTCTGGTTTCAGCGGCATCAGGAGGCGTATTGAGCAGTTCTATTCTCAAAGCAAAACATTACAGGTTGATTATCAGAGGACAACTCTCAGAGCTTTATCCTCGGGTCCACAACGGCATACAGAACATCGGCAAAAAGATTACCAAGCACTATAAGGGAACCGGAAATAAAGGTGTTTGCGATAATCAGCGGATAATCCCGTGCAAAGATCGCTTCTACCGTGACCCTTCCCATGCCCGGAAAGGCAAAAATAACTTCGATAAACAAGGCCCCGCTGAAAATAAACGGAAGCGAGCTTCCCATAAGGGTAATGACCGGCAGAAGCGCATTTCGAAGCGCATGCTTGAAAATAACCACCTTTTCCGGTAATCCCTTTGCCCTTGCAGTACGGATATAGTCCTGACGTATCACTTCGAGCATGCTGCCCCTGACATAGCGGGCAATACCTGCCGCCCCGTTGATGCTCAGCACGGTAACCGGCAGCACAAGATGCCACAACCGGTCAAGAACAAAGCCCACCGGACCGAAACTTTCCGCGCCGATCTCATTGAGTCCTGAAGCCGGAAAAAGAGGAAACTTCAGGGCGAAAAGAATAATCATCATCAATGCGAACCAGAACTCGGGCATTGAATAAAAAAAGAGCGCGGTAACGGTCAGAAACCTGTCGAGAAAGCTGTTCTGGCGAACTGCAGAAATAATGCCGATAAGAATACCGAAGGTAAAGTTGGCGACAAGGGTCAAAAGCGCAATGGTCACGGTTATCGGCAGAGCAGCGGCAATAACTTCGACAACCGGCTGCTGTGCGCGGCTGAAGCTGCGGCCGAAATCACCCTGCAGGACATTGGCAAGCCATTTTACATACTGCAGAGGCAGCGGATCGTTCAGACCGTACTGCTCCCTGATCTGAGCAGCAACATTCGGACTGATCCCCGGCTGAATAAAAAATGCAGCCGGATCGCCGGGAGCAAGCCTGATGATAAAAAACGTAAGGGTAAGCACCCCGAATATCAAAGGAACTGCTATCAATAGGCGTTTCAGGATATAAATCAGCATATCATTCTATTGGGCAACATTTGACGAAGGCCGCAGCTTCCAGTCATCGATATTGTAAAAAGTCCCGGATATATTGAGATCTTCACCTTCAATCCTGCGGCTGAACCCCTGGGTTTCCCTGATCCAGTACAGGAAGGTAATGGGCTGATCCTGATGAAGAATCTCCTGATACTCCAGCCAGTAAGGCCTTGCCCCGGTGGGGTCCATTTTCTGCTTTGCAAGTTCGCAAAGCCCGTCAATTCTGGGATTCCGGTAACCGGTAAAGTTAAAGCGGCTTTTGCGGAGATCCGATCCCCAGACATCGAGAGGATCGATCTCCAGACCGATCGACCAGCCGGCCATCCAGGCATCAAGCTTCCTCTCCTGAAGGTTCTCAAAGAAAACATTTGATTCCTGAACTTCAAGCCTGCAATCGATACCGATAGAGCGAAGGTTCTGCTGAATGATAACGCTCGCATAATTTCTTCTTGCATTGCCCGCATTGGTATAAAGCACGAAACTGAACTTCCTGCGGTTTTTTTGCAGAATACCATCCGACCCCGGAAACCAGCCCTCAGCTCTGAGCAGGGCGGAAGCTGCAGCAGGATCGAATACGTGAGGAGTGATCCGGTTATTGTATGCCCATTTCAGAGAGGGTGAAATATCGGTATTGCATATCACGCCATACTCCTTGAGATATCCGTCAATAATAGCTTCGCGGTCGATTGCCTTCGTCAGGGCAAGCCGGACACGGGAGGAACCGAAAAGAGGGTGGGGTCTGAACGTGCCGTTTCGCCGGTACTCCTCCTGGTCGATATTTGACCAGCCTACATAGTCATAGACCCTGAGACCGACGGTTTTCACATCAATCCGGCTGTTTGCCTTCAAAAGAGCGGTAAAATCCTCCGGTTTGATATTTTCCACAACATCCACAGCTCCGGTCTGAAGCTGCGTCACTCTTACCGTGTAATCGGGCACAACCCTGAATGCTATCGCCGGAATATTGCCGGGTTTCGGCAGGTTCGACCCTCTGTTTGCGGCAAGAATGATTTCCTGCTGCTGCTGCCAGCTGTGCAGCCTGTAGGGGCCGGCACCGAGAGGTTTCAGATTGAGCGGTGAATGACGGAATTCATCGGGTTTGACATCTTTCCAGCGATGCTGCGGAAGAGGTGTCAGGGACGTATGGAAAAGAGCCAGGTGTTCAGGAACCGGTTTGTAAAACCTGAACACAAGCGTTGTGTCATCAGGGGTCTCGATGGCTTTATCGAAATCAACCTGCCCCCTCTCTGCTCCGAGCAGTTCGGCAAGGTACTGCTGACGGGCGCTTGCTATAACCGGGTTGCCGTAAAGTTTATAGGAAAACTTGAAATCCCCCGATACAACCGGTTTGCCGTCATTCCAGAACGCATCGTTCCTGAGTATGTAGGTAATTGATTTATGATCCTCCGACATCTGCCAGCTTTTTGCGAGGGCGGCTTCCGGCGTTTTTTTCCCCTGTCCCGGCGTTACTGCCCGCAGCTTCTTTTCAAGGGCCATGTAATTCAAAAGCCCGGTCGTGGTATCAAACTCGCTCTGCAGGAGAGCGGGATAGATAAGGCCGATGATATTTCCTGATGTAACGGTGCTCCCGAGCACGGGATTAAGGTAATCAGCATCACCGAGCATTGCAATGACAAGCGTGGAGTCCATGGCTCCGCCTCCCTTACCTGCCTGCTGAGAGCTTCCTTTTTGACGGGTACAGGAAGAGTTCAGCAACAGAAAAACTGCAGCCAGCAGGTAAGCTGAAAGTCTGAATACAGCGGATGTTTTGGCGGTAACTCTTTCAATCATGAATGTCTTCCTGTGTTCTGTCACTGTTGATAACGTTTTTTATCCTGTCGGTCAGCGCTTCTGCCGCCACATAATTCGAATATCGTTTCAAAAGGAAATTGAGTGCTACCACCTCAATGATAACCGTAATGTTTTTACCGGGAAATATAGGCAATTGTACCAGCGGAACATCAACACCAAGTATTTTTATGAATTTGGTATCGAGCCCGAGCCGTTCATAGGCAAGCTCTTTGTTCCATTCAAGCAGCTCCACAACAACCTGTACCTCCTTGACATCACGAATGGCCCTGATACCGAAGTTCGCCCGGACATCCACAACGCCGAGACCCCGGATCTCCATAAAATGGTCGATGATATTGTTTCTTTTTGCATTGAGCATCATCGACTCCCCTTTCCTGTGAATAACGACGACATCGTCCGCCACAAGACCGTGCCCCCTCTCAATCAGATCAAGCGCAATCTCGGATTTCCCGAGACCGCTCTTGCCGGTAAGCAGAACACCGACACCGTACACATCAACCATTGAACCGTGATACTGCTGGTAGAACGAAAACTGGTCGTCAAGAAAACCGGTAACAAGATAGATCGTTTTTGTTGAAGAGTGCCGGGTGATATAGACCGGGATGCCTGCCCTGGTTGCCATGTCGAGAAGATCCTGCGACAGTTTGTTGTTGCTGGTCAGGATAATGCAGGGCATTTTAAACCGCACAAGATTTTCAAACACCCGCTTTCTTTCATTCTCTTCAAGATGGTTTAAAAACCTTGTTTCCGTGTTTCCGAGAATCTGTACCCGTTTATAGGTAAAAAGATTGGTAAAGCCGGCGAGGGCAAGTCCCGGCCGATGGAGATCACGCTCGAAAATCCGCCGTTTCTGCTCATCGACATTGTTCAGACGACGCAATTTGATATCGTGCTTCTTGCCGATAGTATTAAAAAAATAGGCGACCGTTATTGATCGCTTTTTTAATCCTTTCTGATCAAGGTTCATGGCTTGGGAAAATCGAGGTGTTAAAAACATCCGGAAATCTTCAGAGCCAAAGAGAAACGCCCTGCAGATCTCCGGAGAGGATTTCAGTTATTGCATTTTTTCCTTGTGCTTCTGAAGCTGACGGCTCAATGCCTCGACACAGTTGTCGATTGTCTGTTCATATACCGCTCCGGCCTCCTTTGCAACAAAAACATTCTGCGGCACATGCACCGTTATCTCCGCAAGCTTGTTTTTTTCAAAGTCGTTTTTCTGATGATCCAGAATGACATGACAGCTTATAATACCCGGAAAAACCCTTGTAAGAGAGAGTACCGCGTTACGGGCATACTCTTCTATCTCATTGTGATTATTGGAATGGCGTAAGGTAACTTTAACATTGATCGCATCATTAACGACAGCTTTAGTCATAACAACCTCCGTTGAAATAAGGTGAACATAATGAAGGAACAAGGCTCCGGATCCGGAACCGATGATAGATATCTATGCGTTGGGATGCGCTTTCCGGTAAACATCCTTCAGGCGCTCAAAGGTAACGTGGGTATATATTTCAGTTGTTGACAGATTGGTGTGTCCAAGCATCTCACTGACACTGTTAAGATCGGCTCCGCTGTTCAGGAGATGTGTTGCAAAACTATGGCGCAGTATGTGTGGATTTTTCTGCCTCTGTTCAGTGACCGCAACAAGATATTCCCCCGTCAGCCTCTGGACAAGCATGGGATAAAGCTTCTTCCCCCTTTTGGTTAGAAACACATACCGTAATGCTCCATTCTCCCCTTCCTCTTTCATTCTAAAGAAGTTTCGCCGGACTTCAAAATATTTTTTAAGCGCTTCAATGGCAGGCTGCCCGACCGGAACAATCCTCTGCTTGCTCCCTTTTCCGGTAAGCTTTACATACCCCCCTTCAAGATCCAGATTTTCGCTTGTAAGTCCGATCAGCTCTGAAATGCGAAGACCGCTGCCATAAAGCAGTTCAAGAATGCTCCTGTCACGTTCACATACAAAAGAGTTGCCGAGAGCATTTTTTCCCCGGTTCGGGAGAGCTGATATAGCGGACGGAAGAACTTCGTTAAAAAGCTTCCCGGTCTGCTGTTCGGTTAAAAACCCCGGAACACGACGGGGATATCGCGGCGTGGTAATGTAGGAAAAAACAGAACTCTTTATCTGTCCCGTTTCCTGCAGATAGCGGTAGAAACTTTTGACTGCCGCAAGCTTTCTGGCAATCGATCTTGGCTGCACTCCCCTGCCAATCAATGAGCCCATAAAAAGACGAACATCGGTTGCCGTTACCAGTTCCGGATCAAATGCGCTCAAATCTGTAAGCCCGAGATGACTGGAAAGAAAGGAAAAAAACTGAGTCAGATCGGTTCTGTAAGCGATTACCGTATTCAGGGAGAGATTTTTCCGGCTCCTGAGCTTTCCAAGAAAGTCTCTTAACGGAAGTGAGCCTTCAGAGAAGGCAACAGAAGAGGGATGTTTCAATGTATCCTTCATGAAAGTGCAACACAGACGAGTTCCTCTTTATTTTTAATGTAATACAAATTATTGCGCCTGATCAGAAAATTGTTCAGTGGAGGTCTTTCGACACTCTCTTCCATACACTCAGCATAGAGAGAACGATCATGCCGCCAGACCTTGAGAAAAGAGTTCCAGGTACCCGGTGACTCACCCGGCTCATGCAGAGCAGCAGCAGTCAGCGTGCCCCTTACAATAACTTCGCAGCGGGCCTCTGCGGAAATACCCGCTCTGTCAAGGGCAAGCCGCTCGACAACCATACCCTCCGTTACGAACTCCGGGAGAATCACCTGCTGACGATCTTCTTCCGGAACGACCTCTTCCCTTATGGTATTGACCGTAAGGGCATCGGTACCGATCACTCGTATGTCCGCACCTGTAAGCGGATTGACAAGAAGGAAATGCCGCTCGGGAAAACCCGCAAAAACCGATGGTTTATAGACAAGAAGCTCATGATCAAGATTCGCGGCAAAAACAATATCCTGACGTGACCACACCAGCCTGCCTTTTCTGAGATCGACCGCCCGTATACCCTGATGTTCTGGACTGTCAGGCTGATAAGCATAGCAATAGGCCAGATTCCGGCCGGTCGTTTCAAGCCCTGTGAACCATCCGTCACGAACCGGATGAACGGGGTCCGTCAGCAGGTAATCATCACTGAGAACATCTCCCGTCCTGGTGTCGATTGAGAAAAAAAGGGCCTGACGGCTTGAAGCAAGGCGCTTCTGACCGACAAGGGCGCCTCTGCCGGTAAACATAAGCTGCCAGATGAGCGCACCGGGACCTGCATTATACCGCCAGCGCACAGAGAGCTGATCTTCCATTCTCTTCACTGACATGAGGGGTTCCTTGTAATTTTGTAAATATTGACCGGACCGACATGTTTGCCTCCTGTATACTCCCGCGCATAGGGGGTAATGAAAAAACCGTTTTCTCCGGCAAGTTCGAGAAACTGCTCGGCAAGTCTCCTGCGGGGATCGGCGAGATAAGCCGCGCCGTCAGGTTTAAGCAGTTTATCAATCGCGTTGACAATAGGCAGGAGATTCACCCTTTCATAAAGCACATCGGCGGCAAAAAGCATATCAAACTGTTCACTGCACGTTACAAGACGCCAGTCGAGACGCTCTTGCTGAAGAGTCACAGCGTTCTTCAGAGCGTTAAACGTAATGAAACGAAGAGCCTCAAGGGAGTAGTCTGTAGCAAGCACACGGGCCCCTTTCCATGCGGCGACAACCGATACAAGACCAACTCCTGCGCCTATTTCGATCACGCGTTGTCCCTCAAGCTTCAGCTCATCGGCTATAAATGACGAAAGAGTTATTGCTGAAGGCCAGATTTCAGCCCAGTAAGGCATCTGTTCATCCTTGATAAACTCTTCGGGAGATATCCGGTCAAGAAGGGCATAACTGTCAGAAACACTCAGAATACTGAACAGATGTTTTCCGAAGGTATAGCCGGTTTCATCAAGATCATACTCAACTGCCAGGGCATTGTAGAGCTGCTTTAGATCCGGGCCGGAACCTTCAGGTGATAAATCATGCATAATTGCCTGCCGTTTTCTTCCGGAAACAAGAACCTGAAAAGTTACCGGAACACAAAGTGATTGGAGCTTCTGAACAACGAAAAAAACAAGGCAATTTACCTAAAAAATCGTCATGGATTTCTATTTTGCTCTCGAAAAGAACTCTTTTGCAGACAGAGCACGTTTACATAAAATAAAATCAACCCGGACACCCGATGAAAAAAGAACTCCTTGAAATCTTCAGCAACACCTACCCGGACAGGGACTATACTATAGAAATCGTCAATCCCGAGTTTACGTCGGTCTGTCCTAAAACCGGACTTCCTGATTTCGGAACCATTACAGTCCGCTATGTTCCCGATCAAAGCTGCATAGAGCTGAAATCACTGAAATATTATTTTCTCGAATTCCGCAATGCCGGAATTTTTTATGAGAATATCACCAACAGAATCCTCGACGACCTTGTAGGCGCCCTTCAGCCCAGATCGCTGCAGGTAATAACAGAATGGAAAGCACGGGGCGGAATAACCGAAACCGTTACCGTGAACTACAGCGCATCATAAGCTGCAACAGAAAACAGAAAAGCCTCAGAGAGTAACTCCGAGGCTTTTCTGTTTGAAACCGGAAGACAGTCAGAAGCGGTGATCAGTACTTCTCGTTGAGATAGATCATGATGCTTTTGCCTTCTTCGACCGTCATGCTCGACGTCGGATATTCCTGCATGCGTTTTACAACCACGTCGATTGTGCCTGTTTTCTTGTACTTGGACCTGAAAACATCAGCCACTGAATCAAACGTATGGCATTTGTTGCAGCGACCCTCCCAGAGTGTCTTGGCTGCATCGAAATCAAACCCGGCGGGCGCCTTGGGAACATTGTTGCTCGCGGAAGGCTTTGCAAGAAAAGCTGTAAGCTCATCAACGGAACGGATATACTGGCCTTCAAGAGTGGTCGTTCGTCCGGTGGTTGAGAGCAGGATACCTGAAGGCCTTAACCACAGCAGAATAAACATGACGGCGACAATGGCAATAACACCGAGGGGAAAACTTAAAAACCACTTGTCACTGATACTGGATGACATCTTGCCAAGTCCCATAATAATGAGAGAGGCGCAGAAAATCAGTGAAAACCACCCGGCAAAAGAGCGTAACGGCGTTGGAAGAGCTGTAATGTTTGCGTCAGGCGCATTGTATCCGGTCAAGAAAGATAACCCGAAAAACAATGACCCCATTAAGACAGCTCCGAATAGCGCTAACGCAATAAGCTTACCATTTGATTTCTTGTCCATGACAGGTAATGAATTAGGTGTTAGTGGCTTACCCAAAAAATTATAAGAAAAGATACGCATAAATAGTAAAGGCGGCAAACAGAAACCTTAAAAAGCTTGAGATTAAAAAAAACACCTTCTGCCGGACCGATGAAGAAACTGCCACTCCCCTAAACAGTAACCAAAAGGCTTATGCAGCATCACTTGTATCTCAGCTGATTTTTTCGAATACTGAACAGATATACCGCACCAACCAGAGAATTTTTTTGCCGCCATGATTACAACAACCAGCAGTGTTATCGATTTTGAGAAAGCCGAACGCGACTTTACCTTTCTTCTTCAATGCTTTCAGGAGGTGCTCCGCGACCTTGGAGAAGATAAACTTGCAGCCCATCTCCCTTCTGAAAATGCCGGACTGCCTCTCGAAAGTTATCCCGATACCGAGCGGGCCCTTCAGGCATTTTCCATATTTTTTCAGCTTCTCAATATGGCTGAAGAAAACTCCGCCGCCCAGAACCGCCGTGCTCTTGAAGCTGAAAAGGGATTGTCGCATCTTACCGGGCTCTGGGGAAAAACACTGCTGCATTTCCGGAAACTCGGCATCACGGAAGAAACTACCGCCGCTCTGCTGCCGGAAGTGACCATTAATGCCGTGCTGACAGCGCATCCGACCGAAGCGAAACGGAAAACCGTTCTCGAACAGCACCGGCAGCTTTACCTCCTTCTGGTAAAACGTGAAAACCAGATGTGGACTCCGCTGGAGCAGTCCGATATCCGGAGTGAGATCAAGGTTATTCTGGAAAGACTGTGGAGAACAGGCGAAATACTTTTTGAAAAACCTGAAGTATCGGCCGAGAGAAGAAATGTGATTCACTATCTCTACAATATTTTTCCCGAAGTGCTTCCCATGCTTGACAAACGCCTTCAGCAGGCATGGCAGGATGCCGGGTACGATACCGCGACCCTCTCCGATCCAAAAACCCTGCCCCGCATGAGCTTCGGCAGCTGGGTCGGCGGCGACCGTGACGGCCATCCTCTTGTAACAGCCGCTGTAACGGAAGAGACCCTTGTCGACATGCGCCGCAGCGCGCTCAAGCTTGTGCGGCGCCATCTCAGGAAGCTTGCATCAGAATTAAGTCTCTCCGAACGGCACCAGACTCCGGGAAATGCGCTTCTTCTTCGCATTGAAAGTCTCAGCATGAAACTGGGAAAACACGGCATTGAGGCCATCCGCAGAAACCGCCATGAACCATGGCGTCAGTTTCTCAACCTGATGATCGCCTATCTTCCTCATGAATCTCCGTCATCGGAAACCATCAGGATACCGTCTGAAGCCCCCGGCTACAAAGGTGCCGGAGAGCTCCTTGAAGATCTCGGGCTCCTGAGGGACTCTCTGGAAGCCGTCGGCGCAAAGCATATCGCCGACGCGGAGGTCACCCCGGCCTACAGGATCGTCCAGACATTCGGCTTCCATCTCGGCGCTCTTGATATCCGTCAGAACAGCCGATTTCACGAACTTGCGCTCTCCCAGCTGATGACTGCCGCCGGCCTGAACGGCAGCGGTTTTCTCGAGTGGGATGAAGCGGCACGAAGAGCCTTTCTGGACCGGGAACTGCTCTCTCCCCGGCCGTTTACCCATCCGGATATGACCGCAGGTGCTGAAGCGGAATCAGTGATCGCCTGCTATAAGGTACTGCTCAATCACAGCAAGCAGTTCGGCACCGGGGGGCTCGGCTCCCTTATTGTCAGCATGACCAGAAATGTCTCAGACCTTCTCGTTGTCTATCTCTTTGCCCGTGAAGTCGGACTGATGGCCCCGACCGCTGAGGGTGACGCCTGCATACTTCCGGTAGTTCCGCTCTTTGAAACTATTGAAGATCTGAAAAAAAGCCCTGAGATTCTGCAGGAGTTTCTCCGTCACCCCGTTACGCAGAGAAGTCTTGAATATCAGAGGCGATCGACCGGCCAGTCAAAAAAGATCCAGCAGGTCATGATCGGTTACAGCGACAGCAACAAGGACGGCGGAATTTTCTCAAGCACATGGACGCTTTACCGCGCCCAGGACGCTCTGCTCGAAGCCGGCCGGGAGTGCGGAACGGATATCCGGTTTTTTCATGGGAGGGGAGGAAGCATCAGCCGTGGAGCCGGTCCCACCCACCGCTTCGTCCAGGCACAGCCCTACGGTTCGTTCAATGCCGGCATGTGCTTTACCGAACAGGGTGAAACCATTGCGCAAAAGTACGCGAACCGCATCAGTGCCGTCTATAATCTGGAGCTGTTCATGGCCGGTGTTGCAGGCACCCTGATCAGACAGCGCAGCAGGGAAAAAACCGCAAACCCGCTTGAGCCGCTTATGGACATGCTCTCGGAAAAAAGCAACCGGGCATACCGCGAGCTGATCGGAGCGGAAGGGTTTCTGACCTTCTTCCGTGAAGCGACCCCTATTGACATTATAGAATCAACAAGAATAGGATCACGACCTTCAAGAAGAAGCGGAAAAACAAGCCTTGACGATCTGCGGGCCATCCCCTGGGTTTTCAGCTGGAACCAGGCACGCTTTGCTATTTCCGGCTGGTACGGGGTAGGCTCGGCGCTTGAGCATCTGCACGACAGCCATCCTGACGAATTCGATGAGATCCGCTTCCGCAGTCACGCCTGGCCGCCGCTCCGCTACATCATCAGCAATGCCGACACCAGCATGGCATCGGCCGACCTGCAGATCATGCGCCAATACGCCCTACTGGTCGCAGACCCGGGAGTCAGGGATCGCATTCTCGGCATGATCGAAGCC
>Ga0268280_1001596_pt1 | contig 14810 bp, 13 predicted proteins | sample saktaG_9_FD_190139 | JGI IMG/M metagenome (GOLD analysis project Ga0268280, IMG submission 190139) | Saline water microbial communities from Sakinaw Lake, British Columbia, Canada - sak_2011_5_24_40m | ecosystem: Environmental > Aquatic > Non-marine Saline and Alkaline > Saline ... | reverse complement strand
TAGAAATCGACGGAAGCAAACATCATCGCTGAAGCTCTTTTTTAGTGCTAAATAAAAATTAAAATATATGTCTACCTACTTGACATGTACCTTCTAATGGGCGTCCCTCGTCCCCTTTTCAAGATCTGACACCAATTCCTCACTTGAATTTCCCCAATCCCCGTTATATAAGTAGATCATGGGCAAAACTGATTTTCCCAAGGGGTTTTAAAATATGGATAAAGAATTACTGATTAAGTCATTGGATTACGTGATCCGTTCAAGAAAATCGATTAGAATTTTTTCAACTGAATTTCCTGATGAGCAAGTCGTGAAAAATATTGTACAATCCGCTGTTTATGCACCCTTTGGCGGCGCAACAGGCCTTCCATTTCAGGAGATACGCAAAATATTTGTCCTTTCACAAAAATCAGGAAAATTTAAAGAGGCCAGGGAATTGCTTCTTGCAGAAATGAAAAAAAATGCAGCAAGACTAAATCGTCTGTTATTTTTCTTGCCATTCTTACGAAAAAAAATGCAGCTGTTTGCCGCCAGAATAAGCGCTCTGTCAAAATCAGGAATTCCTGCACTCAATGATGCGCCTTATTACATAATTATTGCGGAAAAGAAAGGTTTTCCACTTGTTGCCAAGCAATCCATTGCTCATGCCCTGCAAAATATTTGGTTAAGTTCAACGGCAGCCGGATTGGGGTTTCAACTGATCACGGCGACCGGAATGATGTCTGACAATAAGCAATTTTGCAAATTGCTTGGATTGCCTAAAGGACTATATCAACTGGATGGTTGTGCAATTGGAATTCCCCGAGACTCAAATACAGAATTAAAGAAATTTGATACTGACAAGTTTGTCACCTGGTTATAATCCAAGTCCCCTTTGCTTGTATTTGGATTTCTCGGCCTGAATGTAGGAGCATCTGGACGGATCGTCACAAGGGAAAAACAAGGTAAAATAAGGTTTATGCACTCGCGATGAACACCAGCAAAACATTAATATTGGTTGCTTTATAAACTTATTCTATCGACTTTTTGCCTTTTGACAGTCCGTCCCCAGTCCCTCTGAATCCCGACCCCGGTGCTTCCTGGACAAAGTCACAGAGTCAAGCAAAGTCCCCAATGCCCTTTCTTTATTTTTTGGATTTATTATAAAATCGTCGCAAATGTGATTGCGCTTTTTGAGCTTCCTCCCCTTCAATTGCCTCTCTTTTCAGTACTTCATTGGTTAGGACTTTTTTTATGTCAGCGACCTCAATCGAAATTCCCTTGCTAAACTTTCTCAGCTCTCTTCTAATTATATTGAGCATCTCATCACTCAAAATCAAAGCTCCCAGGATATGTCTGTTTACGCTCAGCATTTTTTGATGATATTCTTCTCTAGCGTCTTTCCGTATTCCTTCTTTGCAAAAAAGAAAAAGCTTCTCCTGGAATTCATCATCCTTGAAATCATTTTCCAAAAAATTCAGTTTGGCTATAAGATCAAATTTAATAATTTTATCCAGTTTGATTTTGTATAACTCCCAGATTATTCCGTTGGTGAGGATAACCCAAGGAATTCCCTCATTGGCGCCATAATCTATCGCCTGTCTTAAATGGTTTTCCTTCAAATCGAGTCCTACTGCTTTTATTTCAATTAAAAACTCCACTTTATTATCGATCTTGATTGCCAAATCGCAATAGGATGTCCGGATTGCATATTCACTTGTTGTGTCCAAATATTTGTCATACCCGAACACATCTTTGATTATATCTTTCACAATTGAAACCGTGTCGGTTTCGTTAATGTCTCTGTCCTTGGCGATTTGCAGGACTTGTTTATATTTTCTTACAGCTCTTTCCATTCTTTCTAAAACTTTTTTTGGTATCATTATTCCCTCCTCACCTTTATAAATATTATTCCTTTTAGTTATTATTTTCAATATATCCAAAATTAAAGGAGTTCGCAATTTATTAAAGTTATAACGATTAAAAATAGCGGTAATAAAGGTTTTAAAAGTGCGATTGTGATAAAATTTCGCGGGGAATAAAAGAATGATAAAGAAAGCAAAAAACAAAATTTACGAGCTTCTCGATGCCACAGTAATTGAAAGCAAGCTGGAAAGAAATCTCAATATTTTTTTGATGGGCCTGATTTTCCTGAATGTCATCGCTGTAATTCTGGAAACCGAAAAATCACTCGCTGTCCGGTACAAAGGATTGTTTCATTGGTTCGAGATCATTTCCGTAATAATTTTCAGTGTTGAGTACCTGCTGCGACTTTGGAGCTCTACGGAGAATAAAAAGTTCCAACATCCGATTTTGGGACGTGTGAAATACGCTTTGTCCCCGATGGCACTCATCGATCTCCTGGCCATTCTTCCGTTCTATCTGCCGATGTTCATCCCGGTCGACCTGCGCTTCCTTCGTGCGTTGCGCTTGTTCCGATTGTTCCGCTTGTTCAAGGTGAGCCGCTATGTAAAATCGCTGCGAACAATCAAAAATGTTTTTATCGAGAAAAAAGAAGAACTCTTGATCGCCATCTTCTCTGTGCTCATTCTGCTGGTTTTTTCCTCAAGCCTGATGTACTTTGTTGAGCACGAAGCACAACCCGATGTGTTCTCTAGCATCCCGGCAGCCATGTGGTGGGGAATCTCGACACTGACTACGATTGGTTATGGTGACATGTATCCCATAACCACCTTGGGAAAATTCCTGGGCGGCATTATTGCTTTGTTGGGTATCGGCTTATTCGCACTGCCGGCTGGTATCCTTGCATCAGGTTTTGCCGGTGAGATCCAAAAAAAGGATAAAAAAGAAAGAAAATGCCCACACTGTGGGCAGTCATTTGATCTTTAATTTGAATTTTTAGGACTCACTTGTAAATGATATCAGGCCTTTCAAAATAACTTTCTTTAAAATAGGGATGAAGAACATCCTGCCAGATCAAATGTCATAATGTAAGACCTGACCCCAATGTCTTTTTTGGCAATACAAGCGCTCGGCCGTTTCTTCAACTAATCGGCAAGCAAAGATATTTTCTCATCAGTCTCCGAATGAAATCATATGAAAAATGGTATGGTCATATTTGATCTGCAATTACCTTTTCATGTTATCATTTTTTTTGACTTTTTTCCAAACTCAAAGTTCATTGTTGAGACTCGATCCCAATGGCTTCTTGCCAAGTTCGAAGCCGAAACTATAATGGTTGTATAAGGCAATAGCCCGCTGCTCTTCCCGTCTCGTATGGCATCGCAGGATGGCGTGATACAACATCATCTTCGTAGCATTACGTCCTGCTTGTGCTGGAGTCATATCAGACCACTCCTTTGGCATGCCCCGAGAAAAGACAACCTCACCAACCTTTTCCATGTACCAAAACGACATCTCAAAAGCGGCAGCAGCAAGATTCTCCTTTGACCACTTGAGCCTAATTATCCATTCATCATCCCCAATTCGTTCAATGATGTCATTGTTGAAAGAGGACTTATCGGAATGCACATGAAGCGTGGTGTCAGATGGTGACGTTTTAGGGCAGAACCGTCTTGTCAATTTCGAGTTGCCAGGTTGAATTGCAATGCGTAGTACCCTATGCTTCCTTCCATAGCCAACATTCACCTGCTCAGCAGAATATTCGTAACCACAAATACGAAGTCCTCTTGTAGCCTTGAGGATATCTCCACTAAACTGTTTGCGTAGACGACATAGCGGTCGGGAATAAGCCGCAACTTCAACCACTCCAGCCAAAGTGATGCTCTGGGGACCGGGGATTTTGAGGTCCTTAATCAGGATATATAAATCAGCCCCTCTGGATAATCCCCTCCCCACTTTGAGGGTATTTACCGCTTCGCCAACATAAATCTGCGCATTTTCATCAAGCTCTCCGACTTTTTGAAGCCCTTTTACAAAACGTAAGCAGGCGGATGCCGCCAGCATCTCCGAAATTGAGTGTTTGAAACTGTTGACCATAAACGAGTAAATGAATGTAATAACAGAGGCAGTGTCAGTGTCGGAAAGACGGCTACTGACCAATTCTGTCGGGATTTCCCCTTGATCCTCGTAGGGACCTTTGGATAGAAATTCCTGGAACAGTATCCCCTTCGGGTGATACTCAATATCTCGGGTAGAGGCTGCGATCGCTTCTCGAAAGATTGAAAGCGGCTTGCCTGCATTATTGAAAATCACGCCGCCTGATAGGGCGGTTTTCAGCGCAAACTCGACATCACGTCCAAACTGAATGCCGATAATCTCGAAACCCGGCAATTCAGCGATTTTACTGACAATTAAACTCATTTCATGTCACCCAACTTCAAGTTTCATTAGAATTTTTTTAAATTTGTATAACAATCTTGGCAGAATACAGGTCTACTCTCAATAGGTTTAAATGGCACTTCAGTATCTCGACCACAAATTGAGCACATCGACATGAACAATTGGCGGATTCCGAATGGAGAGCGAAAATCGCGCCGGAAAGATTTCATTCTTGGATCCCGAGGAACCGCTAAGTAAAGGCGAGGTGGTATCCGTGAGGTCAGCAGATCGGAAAGCTCATCATAAGTAACAAGTCTAAGCCCTGGAGGAATGTGTCTATCAAATTGGGTCCTATGCAGTACTGTTATTACTTTCTGCACTATCTCCAAAGCCAGTCCGGAAATCACAAACATGTGAAGCGCATTGCCGATAAAAATCTGATGCGATAGTTTTCTAACAATCTCCGCCTTAAGGTCTAATGCATATTTCTGGGCTTGGGCAATCGCTGTATAAGTGTCTGAGGCAAGACAAATGACATCCTTTCGCGGCTCCTTTAAAATATGTGTTCCTGGCCTTTTGATTTCGATCACGCCATAGGGTGAGGATGGATTCTTCGCCTCAGGAAAAAAATAGAAGTCAGCTTCAGCACGCCCTGGTTTACATGGAATGAGTTGCCATGGTTTGATGCCGAGCATTAGGCAGTCGGTGAGAATGAACGGGGATCTTGTGAACAATTCCTGCCATTGGCTCTCGCGGGATTTTGGATCCTCCAAGAGCGCAACAAATTCATCCCTCGCTCGTGACCACAGTTTCCAATTTTCTATCATCAATATACTCTAACGAAGTCAACATTGGTGTTAAGGCTTTCAATATTATTTTCCATTATTGTCTTCATGTTTCTAGACAACACGGCTGACGTGATGCATCCCCAGACCATCCGCTATTTCTTATATTTAATTGAATAATCATTCACCAACTCACAATCTGATTGCTAATCAGCGGAATACAAGATTATCTTATCAGATCAAATTTCATAATGAAAGACTTAACGCAAAGGTTTCCTCTTCCTGTTTCTCATTTTATAAACTTATAATAATATTTGCTTTTAATTCATCATTGATACATGAAAGATTCCCGATATTATCTAAATTAAAATTTTTAGAAGCACTTTTTAATTGTTCTTCACAATCTAAATATTTTGATAATAAATAAAATTTCTTTTCAGAAGAACCCGATTTTTGACCTTTTAGATAGTTAATTGAACTAAACGTAAAATTTGATATTGCATCGCAAATTTGAATCAGCCTTGATTTTTTTGAGTCGAGTGGTTCGTAATGATTAATCGTATTAACTTGATCTGGATATCCAAAGAGGTGTGCCGTTTGCAACCAATGGCATATTGAATTCCCCAAAATACGAATACCATTAAAAAATGGCGTATCAATTAAAAGCGTTTCTTTTGAATTAATTTTAATACGTGTCCCCTTGTACCTGAGAATTTTTCCACTTGAATCAGGATAAAAATCAATTTTTTCCTTATCTTTCAGAAATCTGTCCCGATATTTGTAATAAAGCATTAAATGATCGATTCGATTATAAATAGCAGGATAATCAGATTTCGAAATACCAGGAAAAAATTTATTGAATTCTCCAGAATCTAGTTTTTTTTCAATTAATTTTTTTAAGAACCCCATATTATCATCATACTTTTTTTTTGAGTAGAATGAAATAATACAACCACAATTGTTTGTTGCGAAAAGCTCATTAAAAGCTTTAAAGAATTCCTCATATACTAAACCTAAGCTATTTATATTATGATAATTTAATTTATTTGCTTTAAATTCAATAAAACCATTTCCTAAAATATTTTTATTTGCTTTAGCAATGGAATCAATTTTTTGAGATAATTTATTTAGATTTTCCTTTTTTCCATATATTGCAGAATAGATAAAAAAACTTTTTTTATATCCTATTGTTTCATCCGAAAATATTTGCATGCTCATAATTATTTAAAATTAAAATTGTTTCATCCCACTCTAGATTCAGAGTACTGTCCTTTTATATTAGCGTGAAAATATTTCCCCAATGAACCCGAATTTCTAAAATCATAATAATTATTTTCTGGGTAATCATGATATTGCCAAACCGATCCATCATTTTTAAATTCAATTTCCAAAGTTGAAGTTGTGGGATCATAGCCAATGCTAGAAATCATAGAAGAACTGACATATTCTCTTTCCATAATAAATCTCCTTAGAATTTTTGCTCTCTAATTCTTGTCACAATAGTTTTGTAATGATCTTTATTAGGAGGATATTCCTTTCTCCAACATTCTACTAATTTAGGATCATCGCTCGTTGGTCTAGGAGTATTTAATTCTATTCTTACTCGAGAAGGTATTTTAATTGCCTCCCCCACGATTATCGCTTCTCCAGTTCTTAAAGAAGGAAGGAGATTAATTAAAGTGTTGAGATTATCTGGTGCAGAAGCTTTAACAACGGCTTGGTCACTGGAGTTTGTTAGACGCAATGCAATATATGTTCCAACTTGCGCCAATATTGTTTCAGATATTTCAGCAGGACGTTGAGAAATAATTAAGGCACCCAATCCAAATTTTCTACCTTCTTTAAATACTTGTTCAACAGCATTCTTAGAATAATTACTTGTATCATTTTTATTAAGATAGGTATGTGCTTCTTCGTAAGCTAGTAATAGTGGGCGATTTTTGCCAGTATACCCCTCGTTTCTACCCCAAAACATACTATCATAGATAAAACGAGTAATTAGACCTACCGTAATATCCAATACTTCGAAAGGAACCCCACTTAAATCTAAAATCGTAAGTTTGCTATCGCTTCCTATCCATTGGTTTAATAAGGTGTCCAAATCAGTTGTTCCAGCAATACCTTTAAAATCACCCGGATTAAAAAGGAAATCAAATCGGCTGTCTTTTATCCTTGTCAAAATTTTTTTTTCATAAGCATAATACTCATTATGCTTTGATTTATAGGGGGCCTGATTATTCATCGGATAAGGAGAAAAGGCTGCTCCAACTAATTTTTCATAATCGCCTTGATTAGTTTCTTTTGCAGTAGTCCTGTTTTGATCATCTTTATTAGCAGTAGAAAAAGTTGCATTAAGCCACCAATTCATTTCACCCCAAAGCTTTTTCGCACTAAATGGGATTGGAGAATCAGCAGTTATATAATTTTCATTAACAGTCCCAGCAATTAGTTTATTGTTTTCTTTCTTGAAATTAGTTACCAACTCCCTAAAGAGTCTATATTCAATTCTTTGATCATCCGACGGTTTTGCGCCGACCATAAAGAAAGCCAATTCGTCAAAATTCATTAACCAAAATGGAATAAAAAGCGGGCTTGCATTATCGCCTATTTTATAGACCTTTGAACTTGGGAATGCAGTCGCATATTCACCGTGAGGATCTATTAGGATTACTCTTGAGCCTTTATAATCAGTAAGTATCGCTTTGAGTATACTCACAGTTGTATTTGATTTTCCACTTCCTGTAGAACCAAGTATTGCACAGTGTCTTAAAACTAGCTTGTGAATATCTGCATTTACAGAAAGATTTTCAGAAGATGAATGTTTTCCGATTTCAATCGTGCCCTCATCTCGCTTTCCATAAATATCAAACAAATCTTTTTCAATAACTAAATGGACTTCATCATTTATCGTGGGATAAGTCCCAATACCTTTTTCAAATACATCTTCGCCAATTTTTTCTCCAACGAGTTGTACAGTAAGAAACCGAGAACCGAATTGATACTTAATTTCTACTTCTTCGGTTTTACTTGGTGTGTTATTCACAGAAGAAACAATTCCGTAAATCGTAATATTCCCAATCGGAATTTTTACGAATGTTCCTATTTGTCCAATTTTATAAAGTCGCCCATTAATAATCGGTGCAGCCGAAGGAATATCGTTCGAAACTTCTACCTCAATAGTTTCAGAATCAACACGGATAATGTGTCCCAGATATGTTATATCAGTTTTCATGTTACTGACGATTCAATTGCTTCTTTTTTCCCAGAATTTGTTATGAGAAAATTAACAAAAGAATTGAAATCACCTAGAGTTAATCTTTTTTCTTTTTCATTCCAATAATGATCATACTTTTCTGTTGTTGCCTTGAGTTCTGTCTCTGTGAACTCCCACTCGACTAAATTACCATTGACAATACCTTTCGTTGGCCCAAAAACATTGAGATTCATATAAGATGAAGTTAATTTATGCAAGGCTTCTACTTCTTCATCTTTGAAAAAGAAAACTAATACTGTTAGCCGATTGTTTTGTCTTAAACAATTAAAAATGATTTCATTTATATGTTGGTCAGAAAAAGAATACCCAGAAAATAAAAAAAGCAACTCACCACTTGACAAGTAATTATTCAATCTATCAAAGTATGCAACATAGGGTTGTTTTCTTGATGAATCATATTTTTCTTTTGAGGGATAAATAACCAATTCATTATATTCGTCACTGATTTTTTCTATCTTTCCAATTCTAACAATCCTTGGGGTTTTCGTTTTTGGATCCTCCTTCCAAAACCAACTTAGTGAGCCATGAATCTTCCAAAGTCTAATCCAGTTCTGAGTTAAATCTTCCTTTGTTACTATTTTGTTGATACTCTCCTGCCAAAAAAATGGTTCATAGGAACCCACAAATCCATCAAAATATGGGATATTGCTTGCTTCAAGAGATTTTTCAATTACTAAATCATAGTTCGTTGTGAAAACTTCTTTGGAAAAATCCTTACTAAGAATGTTTAACCATGCGAAGAATCTTTTCGAATTTTCAAGATTCGCAATTTTCTCTTTTTCTAATATGATCTCATATATTTTTTTACATATTTCTTTGTCCAGTTGTTTTGCAGAATCTCCTCCTATCCCCAGGTATTTCTTATCATTTTTTTCTCCAGTTATTTCTCTGATTCTCCTTATTTGATTTAATATATCTTCTATATTTGGAATTCGTCCCACGATTGTTATTTTTAAGTCATCATTAATTAATTTGAATTGTTTTAAAAAATCATCCTTCAATGAAGTTTGAATTGATAAAGTAAGTTGTTCTAAATTGGGGATACCCAAAGCACAAGAAGTCCCAGAACCAAAAAAGAAACCAATATTCTTCGAATAAGCCAACTGATTTTTTAATTCTTTAATTTCTTTTAATAAATTTATTTTCCCCATTTTGGCACATTTTCATCCTTTAATAAAAATTATTTTAAAAAGAAACGATTGAATAATATTATTCCAATCTATGCTTTTTCGGGCTGTGATCTGTAGCTGCCTCCCAGGACTTACCTTAGTAAGATTCATTCTTAGGTTAAACACTATAAAAATCTCCAATGTATGTTACCACTGTTGTAGATAAAAGGTAAATATTCTTCCTCATCATAATTTGACTTTACTTATAGAACTTTTAAGAAAAAAAACAATAGGGAAAAATGTAACATTTTTAAACTGTCCCAACTCGCATTTTGACTTGTTTAAAAAGTCATGGATGCTGCATATCCGAACAAATGAAGAAAGTAAAACATCGGGGTCAGGTCTCAAAAATAAACTTTCAAGGGACGGGACCGGGCTTTTGTCATTCTGGTTTCCCGGCGAGGACGATGGGCCGCACTTTCTCCACCAGGACATTGCAGAACAGTTCCCTTTCCTCGGAATTGACCATGTGCGCCGAATTCTCGAACCAGACCAGCTCCTTGACCGGCGCCTTGAGTGCGGCGAAATACCTGGCGGATATCTCCGAGGGGACTTCGTGGTCGTGTCTGCCCTCCATGAAAAAGACCGGGACCTTCAGCTCCGGCACGCTCCGGAACAGGTCGACTTTGAACAGTTGCGGCCAGAGAAGCTTCATCGAACCCAACACTCCCCTGAAGACGTTGATGCGATCCGCCAGGCCGTACTCGCGCGAGAACAGCACGTTGCCCAGAACGATGCCGATTGCTCCGAGCCTGCTGCCGTGGACCTCGCCGCCGAAGCGCGCCACATAACTTCTTTCGCTGATCGTCTTGGCCCGCCAGTCGCCCCGGTACGGCGGCGGCCCCATTTTTTCCAGGGCCCTGATGGCGCGCCGGGCATTCCTCTTCCTGGCCTGGTCCAGCGTCCACCGATAGGAAGCGAGCTCGCCCTCTTCCATGTTGGCGACCTGGCCGATGCCGACATAGCAGTGATAGAGTTCCGGGTACCTGGCGACGGTCAGGGCGCCGATGGCGCTGCCCCACGAGTGCCCGGCCAAAACGATCCGCTCCTTGGCGAATTTCCTCATCAGGTACAGGGTCAATTCCCTCGTATCGCGGATGAACTGGTCGATGTTCATTTTGCCGCTGTCGGCGATGGCGGCATACGACTTGCCGGCGCCGCGCTGGTCCCAGTTCACGACGGTGAAAAACTTCTCGAGGCGTTTCGTGTTGCGCCGGTTCGACGTCAGCTGCGACGTCCCGGGCCCGCCGTGCAGGAACAGGATGACCGGGTTGTCGGTGTTCTCGGACCTCTCGAGGACCCACTGGCCGCTCCCGCCGATGTTCACCTCCTTGAGCACGGCGATGCTCTTGGCAGGATTGGCTTTTCCTTTCAGGCGGATCCGCGGCGTGTGGGCCGGAAGGAGGAAGCGCACAACGACAATGAAGACGACCGCAACAGCGACTAGTACGGCCATAGGCATCCTGTTCTGACGATCAATTAGATTTTGGAGATCACCACATCCTGCCGGTGGCGGGCTGGTAATTGAAGCCGCGGCTCCACATGTAGGTGTTGAATGTCTGCTGCTGGATGTTCATCAGCACGTTGTGCTTGAGCATGGCGCTCACGGCATCGCCCTCCTTCCTGCCCCTGCCGGCGCGCGCTGGGCCGGACGAGGCATCCCCGGCCGCGACGGAAAGGAGACGGCGGCGCGCATGATCGCGCTGGCCGGAGTCCCCATGGACCGCCAGGGTGCGCAGCACCAGCCACAGCCCCGGCACCGTGGCCACCTGGGCGCGTTCGGCGGCGGAGAAGCCGGGCCAGGCGCGCAGCAGCTCGCGGCGCGCCGCGGCCACGTCGGCGTCGGCAAGCTGCGAAGGCAGCGCCGCCCCGTCCCGGCGCAGGAGGCGGGAATAGGCGTAGATCTCGCTGAAGGCGGCGGCGGCCATCTCGGTCAGCGGCGGCTCGCCGGCGATGATCGTCCGGCCGCGCTCGGCCAGCCGGGCGCGGACCATGGCCACCACCGGGTCGGACTGGGGGGACGTCTTCATCCAGTCCCGGGTCGTTTCCTCGAGGGTCTTGCGCATCTCCTCGAGGTCCTTCTGGCCGGCGCGCAGGATCCAGGCCACGACCTGCGGGTACTGGCCGAAGGACTTCCTTTCGTCGGCGCTCTTGGCCGCCCACCAGCCGGGGCTGAATTGTTCGAGGATGAGCCGCTCCTGCGCCGCGGTAAACGGGGCGCCCAGGGCGAACTCGAGCACGAAGAGGAAGGAGCGGCGCACGCGGTCCAGTTCACTGTCCGCCGCGTTCAGCGTGGCCGCGGCCGGCGCTTTCGCGCCCGATTCCGCCGCCAGCCGGCGGCTGAGCTCGTTGATGGCCTTCGCCTCCCCGGCCTGGCCGGCGGCCAGCTTGGCGTGGACGGTCCGGCCCGGGGTGATGATCATTTGCGTGGCCGAACCACCGCTCTTGCCGAGGAACAGGATGTCGCCCTTGCGGGCGCGGGTCGCCGGGATCTCTTCGTTGGCGGCCAGGTCGACCAGGCGATCCCGGTCGTAGACGACCAGCTGGAGCAGCTTACCCTCGGTTTCCAGGTCGCACAGGATCAGCTCCACGCCGTTTCCGGCCGGGCGCAGCTCGGTGATCTGATAGGCCTTATCCGCGGCTAGCAGGAGACCGGGGAGAGACAGGAGCAGCAGTGTCGCCAAGATAGGAAATTTGCTTTTCATTGTGGGTCGATTGTATAGAGGGAGAGGGTAAGAGTCAATAGGGGCTTGAAAAGAGGAGCATCGGGGTCAGGGAGTTTCCGGGGTAAGGAGTCTCCGGGGGCGGGTCGCTCTGTTTTTCGAGACGTAGGAGTACACCGTGGGCATGCCCGAATATCTTGAATTTAACGGCAATTTTTCATACAATTTTAAGGGCATCAAGAAGCGGGAGGTGGGGAATGAGAAAAAAAGGACTGATTTTGAGCATAGGGATCGTGTTTTGGATAACGGCGCTGGCTGTTTATCCAGCCGAGAAGATTTATAAGCCAAATATGGACAACTGCGCCGGGTTCACGGCGGCGGACGCCGGGAAGATCCTGGGGGTGCCCGCATCGGCCGTCACGGCCAAGACGCAGAAGCTCCATGCTACGCTCTGGATGTGCACGTTCAGCGCCGGCACACGCTCGGTGAGCTTCAGCGTGGCGCTGGCCAGGAGCGCCGAGGAGGCCGCCGCCGACATGGAGCGCTACCGCGAGAACCTGGAGCTCACGGCCACGATCGCGCCCTTCAAGGACAACCTTCCCAAGGGCGCCTATAGCGAGATCTCGCCGCTGGGCGACGAGAACACCTGGACCGACATCAACCACACGCTCAGCGCTCGCCAGGGCAACGTCACCATCCAGGTGCAGACGCCTGCGGACAAGCTCAAGCAGATCGAGGTGGCCCTGGCCTTCCTGAAAAAACTCTGACCCGAACGGGGGCATGCCGGGGCGAACCTTAAAATTCAGACCTGACCCTGATGATACAGTCCCTTGTATTGATCCCCGGTTCAGGCAATAGCATTTATCTGACCGGCTTGTACTCTCCCAAAATTCCGTTCGGAGAAAAAACGATTTGCCACAGCTGTATGGCTCTTGCCCGGAAGGCGCCGGCGGAAGAAAGCAAATAGTAACGAAACATTTTGTAAAATCTATCATTATATTTTTCTTTTATTTTGGGCCAGGAAGCCTCGATTTTTTTCCACCAGGCAAGAAGGGTCAGATCGTAATATTGTCCGAAACTATGCCAGTCTTCCATGACGAACAATCCCTCGCTGGCTTTGGCGATTTGCACTGCCGACGGCAGCATGGAATTGGGAAAAATGTATTTTTCCATCCACGGCTCAACGGTTGTGGACGAAACATTACTTGCTATGGTCTGCAACAGGAAAAGACCATCTTTTGCCAGATGGTCTTTCACTGTTTTCATGATCTTCCCATAATTTTTATAACCGACATGCTCAATCATTCCGCAGATCAAAACTTTATCGTATAACCCCGTTACATTTCTATAATCCATCTTGACAATATCCACAGGCAAGCCCGCAGTAAATTTTTTTGCATATTTTATTTGTTCGTCAGAAATACCGATACCGGCAACGCGGCAACCATAATGTTCGGATGCCCACTTGGCAAAACCGCCCCAGCCGCAGCCAATGTCCAGGACCCGGTCGGTCGATCTCAGCTTAAGCTTCCTGCAAATAAGATCAAGTTTTTGTTCCTGGGCAACATGCAGATCGTCCGTGTTTTTAAAATAACCGCAGGTGTATTGATTGTATGGATCGAGAAAAGAAAGATACAGCTCATTGCCAAGATCATAGTGTTTTCGCGCGACTTTTTTTGCTTTTGTAACTGTTTGCAAGTTCAGGATCTTGGAACGCAATACATGCAAAAAGTTGGTAATATTTTTTGATATGACTTTCAAGTTTTGCACCCTTAGAAATCTGCAAATCATCTCATCAAGTTGGTCACACTCCCACCAGCCATCCATGTAGGCTTCGCCAAGGCCGAGAACCCCTTGTGCCAAAATACGATCGTAGGTTTTTTCATTTACCACTCGTATATCGTAAGGCCTGTTGCCGTTAATTTTTATATCTGCAGGCTCAAGTATTTTTTCAATAAATTTCCGCGAGTTCATTTCCATCTCTTTTGATCAAATAATACTATAAATAAAAATCAAATGACAATCCCGGGACCCAACTGGAGGGGCCAGAGCAGAATGGGGACGGTGCCCCCTTCGGGGATAGACAAATCAGATCCGCCAAAGTCGGCGGATGATTTGTGCTGCTCACTTTGTGACTTTGTAAGAAAGACCCAATACAGGCTTCATAACCATGCGCAGGTCCCTTCCTCCACGGTTAATAGACCGATTGCTTCCTTGGCGCCTTTTCGCTAAAATGGTTTTCCAAAGCGATCGAACAAGCAAAGGAGATCCACCGCATGGAAAAATATCACGGCTTGCGCAGGAAGGAACAGGAGATCCGGGAGACCGCCGAACTGCAGGCGATCCTGGCGAAAACTCAGTATGTTACCGTGGCCATGTGCCGCGGCGACGAACCTTACCTCGTCACCCTCAGCCATGGTTATGACGAAAAGCAAAACGCCATTTATTTCCATTGCGCCTTCCAGGGGAAAAAGATCGATTTCCTCAAGGCCAACAACCGCGTCTGGGGCCAGGCGATCGTCGACCGCGGCTACGTGCAGGGGAGCTGCGACCACCTGTTCTCCAGCGTCCAGTTCAGCGGCCGGGTGACCTTCGTCGAAGACGAGACCGAGAAACGCCGGGCCCTGGCCGTGATGATCGGCCAGCTGGAACAAGAACCCGAGAAGGTCCTGGCCGCCAAGGTGACCAGCGCTGCCGT
>Ga0268280_1001595_pt1 | contig 14836 bp, 11 predicted proteins | sample saktaG_9_FD_190139 | JGI IMG/M metagenome (GOLD analysis project Ga0268280, IMG submission 190139) | Saline water microbial communities from Sakinaw Lake, British Columbia, Canada - sak_2011_5_24_40m | ecosystem: Environmental > Aquatic > Non-marine Saline and Alkaline > Saline ... | reverse complement strand
CCACCCAGAAGCAGATGGTCGATGCCGGCCGCCCGGATTGCGGTTTCAATGCGGGCGAGCAGGCCGCTGCGGACCACGGAGCCGCCGCCATAGTGGATGAGGACTTTCTTGGCGTGATGTTTGTAAAGCAGTTTGCCGACTTCACGTTCGGCGTTGCGGCCGAACAGAATTTCGGTGGGGCTGTAAAAACGGAAATTTTCCATGTCGATTCCTCCCGATACGTTCTTATTATATCATTCAATGACTCTCCCCGCATGCAAAATTGCCCGGCCGATGCAACTCCATATCTCTAAACCCAGATCTGGGTGATATAATAAAAAAGAATACACAACATGCCGGAGGCACACCATGAAAGATTTGACCTGGATCAAAACGCGCCTGATCGCTCACCGCGGTCTACATACGATCGATCATTCCGTCCCCGAGAACACTCTGGCGGCTTTCCAGGCCGCGATCGATCGCGGCTATGGAATCGAAATGGACGTCAATGCGCTCAAAGACGGCACTGTCGTCGTATTTCACGATAAGAACCTCGAGCGACTTTGCGGCGATCCCCGTTATCTCCGCGACCTGACGGTTACGGATATCCGCGGTCTGAAAATTCTCGGCACCGACCAGACCATTTCGACGCTTGGGGAAGTCCTTGCGTTCGTCGCCGGCCGCGTTCCGCTTCTCATCGAACTGAAGCCCTTTGGTGAATATAAATTCCTCTGTGAAAACGTCATGAAGGCCATGGCCGGATACGCGGGGGCTTGGGCGATGCACTCGTTTCACCCGAAATCGGTGAACTGGTTCCGCGTCTACCATCCGGAAGTCATCCGCGGTCAGATTTCCGAATATTTCGAAAACGATGATGACATGAACAAATTCGTCCGGTTCGCGATGAAGCATCTCTTGTTCAACGCCATCACGAAACCGGATTTCATCAACTATGGCGTCCGCAACATGCCCAACAAGTGGTGCGACCGTGCCCAGAAAAAGGGCATTGCCGTGATCGGTTTCGCAGCCCGGTCTCAGGAAGTCTTCGACATGGTCCGGTCGCATTATGCCAATGCCGTGTTCGAGTTTTTCATCCCCAACGCCTGAACGGATTCTCATCATATCCAGCGATTGCCTTTGGCGGTCGCTTTTTTTTATTGAAAAAACCGGCGCCATTAAGGCACCGGTTGGTATGGATGAAGGGGCTTCAGTCGACGTCCGCGCCGAGTTTTTCGATCGTCGAGCGGGTATCGATGACTTTCGCGTCGCCGTGCTTCACGAAGAACATCGTGATGAACGCGGCAGCGACGAACAGCGTCGCGTACGGGAACAGGATCTTGCGGCCCCAGATGTCCATCAGAATGCCCGACAGGATCGGGGTGAGGATCTGGGCAGCCATTGAGAAGGTGTAATAGTACCCGGTATATTTCCCGACGTTCGACCCTTTCGACAGTTCGACGACCATCGGATAGGAGTTGACGTTGATCGTCGCCCAGCCGACGCCCGTCATCGCGAAGATGAAATACATCAGGGTGTTCGTCGTCTCGTTGATGAAGAAGACCGAACCGAAGCAGATCGACAGGATCGTGATGCCGATGAGGATCGTCTTGCGGCGGCCGATCTTGGTCGCGAGGATGCCGATCGGCACGAACGCGATGAGGGCGGCGCCCTGGGCGATCAGAAGCGGCAGCGAATAGCCCATGCCGAGGACTTTCGGCGCATAGTCCGACAGTTTCGTGGTCACGGCGTTATAGCCGATGAACCACAGGAAAACGGAAGCGAGGATCAGGAACAGGGATTTGCGCTTTTCTTTGGAAAGCTCCTGTACGCTTTCGCCGGATTCTTTGATTTCATCGGCTTCGGTAAGGCCGTACTGAATGTCGTCGGCTTCTTTCTGGGCCACCAGTTTCGGTTCGTTGACGCGCCAGAGGAAGAGGGCGAGCAGAACGAGCATCAGGACGCCAACGATGATGAATGCCGGCGTATATTGGACATAGGACTTCTTGTCGAGGGCGAATACCGTCAGGATGATGATGGAAAGAATGCCGCCGAAGGTCCCCATCAGATTGATGACGGCGTTGGCTTTGGATCGGAGCGGTTTGACGGTTACGTCCGGCATCAAGGCGACGGCCGGCGACCGGAAAGTCGCCATCGCGATCAGGGCGATGAGCAGCAGGACGACAAAGAAAACAAAGGTGAGCGGATTCTGCGACGTCATCTGCCAGGCGGCGGCGGTCAGATTGGCGTCGTACACGCCATCATAGACTTCATCGGCCCAGTAGGAATACTGTGCCTGGTTGAGTCCGCCCGCGAGTGTTGCATCGGCAATGATTCCGTTGACCATTACGCCCTTGGTATTCTCGCCGCCCTGCATGACGACGTAAATATTGTCATACCAGCGGTCGTATGCCGATTGCGTAATGTCATCCGCCGCAAGAGCGGCGTCCTTCTCGGCGAGCAGTTGCAGATTGGTGATGTTCCATTTGACCATGGCGGCAGCCCACGCGGCGGGCCAGGCAGCGTTGGCGGCGACTTCTGCGTCATATTCGACCTGGGTTAATTTTCCAGCTTCGAATTGGGCGGTTGCGGCCACAAAGTTCTTTTCCTGCGTCGTAATATCGCCGGAAAAAACGGCACCCAGCATGATGTCTTTTTCAGCCAGATAACCTTCATACTGCTGCACGATCGTTGTCTCGGACTCGATCTTCACGGTCTGGTAGTTGTCCGCGAACGAAAGCGCGACGAAGGCGATGGCGGCGGCGATGGTGCCAAACAGGATATAGGGCGTCCGCCGGCCGCGTTTGGATTTCGTTTTGTCGGATAGCCCGCCGAAAAGGGGCAGGAGGAACAGGGCAAGGACATTGTCGAGGGCCATGATGACGCCCGACCACGCTTGCGACAAACCGAATTTGTCGATCAGAATCTTGGTGATGACGGTATCGTATGTCTGCCAGAACATCGATATCAGGAAGAACGCGACGCCAACGTAGAATATTTTCTTGTAATTGAGCTTCATAACCTATCTCCCATGTCTTGATTTTTGGACCGGTAGGAACCAGAAAGGGGTTCGGGCCCGTGTTAAGAATATTATATCACGGAACGGACTCCGCTTGCACCATATTCCGAACGACATCCGGTGGGAAGAAAAGAAAAGCTCCGCGGCAGAAGTCGCGGAGCATGTATATCGGTTTTTTTAGTCGACGTGAATCTTCCCGGCGATGAAGCGGAACGCTTCTTCGTTGACTTTGTCGGGATGGAACCGAAGCGACAGTTTGTCGTCAAGTCCCGACCTGATCTTCAGGACGAGACTCTTTTTGTTTCCGAACATCATCGCCACGCCGATGATCGCCAATAAGGCCGCGGCGCCAAAAGCGTAATACCAGTAAGGTGCGATGTCAAATCCCGTGTAGGCCAGAATCCACGTTCCCAGTTGTTGCGTATAGTTCGTGTAGGCGGCAAAAGCGGCCCCCAGGAAAAAGATCAGACCGAGAACCCGGATGACGACGCCGACGCGGCGATAATCGAGGTAATATTCGAATCGGTGGATCGATCGGATGTCGATTTCATCCATCTTCCGACGGCGGATGCGTCTGCCTTTTTCTGTTTCCGGCCCGAAGGTATAGACGATCAGCCGCTTCGTCGTCAGCATCATGGCGCAGTAGGTATTCTGCGCTTTGAGATTTTTGAAATCCTTCTGGACGGTTTCACCCTTTTGCAGGATGACGTTACGCGTAATGTTGTTGCGCATGGCGTTCATCTCCTTCCTTCGGACACTTTATAGTCATTTTACTCCAAACGAAAACAATTATCAATATCTCACTTCAAATTTCCGGAAAACCCGTTCATTTCGCGCCTTTCCGATGCGGCTGGAAGAACTTTGTAGCCTCGCCGGCGAAGAATGGTACGAAGCTGAGCAGTATGGCGATTGCGAGTTCAAGAAGATTCAGCGGTTCGAGTTTGAACAGATTCGCGAGGGGTGGAATATAGGCGAGGCCCAGCACCAATGCGACGGACACAAGCACCGACACGTTCAGGTATTTGTTCGCGAACGCTTTCATCTGGAACAGGAATTTCGTTTCCGAACGGGCGGAATAGGTGCGGAACAGTTCGCCGAAGACGACCGTGATGAAGATCATCGTCCGCGCCTGCGAGAGTGAAGCCCCTTCGATGTGGAAGCCGATCAGGAAGCTTGTGAGCGCTGCGATGGCGAGGCCGGAGCCTTGCATGAAGACCTTGATGAGCGTTGACTTGTTCAGCAGTTTGTCTTTCGTGTCCCGCGGTTTCTGATCCATGACGCCCTTTTCCTTTTTCTCCATGCCGAGTGCGAAGGCCGGGAAGGAGTCGGTCATCAGGTTGATCCAGAGCAGATGGATCGCCAGAAGCGGAATTTCATAGCCGAACGAAGCGCCGAAGATCATCGCGAAGAGGATGATCATGATTTCGCCGATGTTGCACGAAACGAGATAGACGGTGAATTTCCGGATGTTGGAATAGATGACGCGGCCTTCCTCGACGGCGGCGACGATCGAAGCGAAATTGTCGTCGGTCAGGATCATGTTGCTGGCCTCTTTGGATACCTCGGTGCCGGTGATTCCCATGGCGACGCCGATGTCGGCCTGTTTCAGGGCGGGAGAGTCATTGACGCCGTCGCCGGTCATCGCCACGACTTCGCCGTTCTTTTGCAGGACGCCGACGATCCGGATCTTATCTTCCGGGGTGCTGCGGGCGAAAACATCGCAGTTGAGAATCGCATGTTCGTATTCCTCATCGGTCATCTTATCGGTATCTTCTCCCGACAGGGCCAGATGGTCCGGCTTGAGGATGCCGAGGTCGGAGGCAATCGCTTTCGCCGTCGTCAGATGGTCGCCGGTGATCATCATGACGCGGATCCCGGCCACCTTGCACGTGGCAATCGCTTCCCGCGCTTCGTCGCGTGGCGGATCGATCATTGCCGTGAGGCCGACGAACGTCAGGTTCTGTTCCCAATCCATGGCCGCCGGGTTGTCCGCTTCGCGGATGGCGTACCCGAGGACGCGATAGGCGTTTTTTGACCATTCGTCGTTCTGCCGCAGGACGTTCTGGACATCGGCCGGGGTCATTTGCCGGGCGATCCCCGCTTCCATGATCTGGGAGCAGCGTTTGATCAGCTGGTCGCAGGCACCTTTGGTTAGGGCATAATGGTGGTCATCGATCTGGTTGATCGTCGTCATCATCTTGCGGGTGGAATCAAAGGGATATTCGTTGACGCGCGGATACTTTTCGGTCGCTTCGGTCAGATCGTAGCCGCCTTTCGCGGCAACGACAAGCAGCGCGCCTTCCGTCGGATCGCCGATTATTTTGTCGGCGGATTCGACCCGGGCGTCGTTACAAAGCAGGCAGACCCGCAAAATCCAGTCAAGATTCGGATTGACTCCGGCGGCGACGTCATCCTTCTCGATCGCGCCTTCGAGGCCGTATCCGGTTCCGGTGACCTTGTATTCGTCGGTCATGTCATAGAGCCGCTGCACGGTCATTTTGTTCTGGGTCAGCGTGCCGGTCTTGTCGGAGCAGATGACCGTCGCCTGACCGAGGGTTTCGACCGTCGAAAGGCTTTTGATGATGGCGTTGCGTTTGACCATCCGCTGCATGCCGAGGGCGAGTACGACGGTGATGACGGCCGTCAGGCCTTCGGGAATTGCGGCGACGGCGAGGGCAATCGCCGTCAGGAAGATTTCAAATACGTCGCGACCCTGGAGAAGACCGAGCAGGAAGACGACGACCGACACGGCGATGCAGATGATGCCGAGGATCTTGGCGAATTCATCGATCGTTTTCTGGAGCGGCGTCTTGCCTTCTTCGACCGCGTCCAGCATCGTTGCGATTTTACCGATTTCCGTTCCCATGCCGATGCTCGTGACGACGCCTTGGCCCTTGCCGTACGTAACAAGCGTCGACATGAAGGCCGAATTCGTGCGTTCGGCGAGCGTCTTGGCGGCTTCGAAAAGGTTTTTGGCGTCTTTTTCGACCGCGACCGATTCGCCCGTGAGGGCGGATTCATCGATTTTCAGGTTGGTGGACACGATCAGCCTCAGGTCGGCGCCGACATAGTCGCCGGTTTCGAGGAAAACCAGGTCGCCAATGGTCAGTTCGGGCGAGGGAATCTCCACGACCTTGCCATCGCGCAGCACTTTGACGTGCGGCGAGCTCATCTTCCGGAGTGCGGCCAGCGCGTTGTTGGCTTTTTGCTCCTGCGAGACGCCAAGAACGGCATTCAAAATGACGATCGCCAGGATGATGAAGCCGTCGACGAGGCCCTCGCCGGACAAGATCCCGGTAACGATCGACACCACGGCGGCGATCAGCAGGATGATGACGAGGAAATCCTTGAACTGGTCCAAGAACATCTGGAACAGCGTCTTCTTCTTTTTTTCCGCCAGTTCGTTTCGGCCGTACTGTTCGCGGCGCTGTGCCGCCGCTTCGGATGTCAGTCCGAGTTTAGGGTCGGTCTGCAGGTCCAGAAGGTTTTGTTCGATCGTCTTTTGATAGGATTCCATGGGCAATTCCTCCTTATAAAAATAAGACTTATGCACCGAAAGATGCATAAGTCTCGCCGCGCGGGGATTAAACCAGACCGTTTCCGGTCACGTTTGTTGATTTAATCACGCCTGTTAGAAATGGCGTGGGCTACTCCCTTATGTCGTTTCTATTGTATCAATGCTTGCAACGCTTTGTCAATCCGTTTTTGCGCGTATTTTCGTAACGAGGCCGTTTTCAAGCCGTTTTTCGCCGGCATACCGGTTGATGACGGCTTCAATGCCGGCGGCCATCAGCACGAGCAGGATCGTCCAGGCAAATACCTTGGCGAAGTCAAGATTGACTTTCGCAAGATAAAGGGCGTTGCCGATCGAAGATTGGGTTTGGGAAAGATATTCGGCCATTACCAGCACTTTTACGCCGAGTCCCGCCGATTGCAGGAAGGCGGTCCGGATATCGGGCGCGATCAGCGGCAGGTAACAATACCGCAGCCCGCGCCATATATTGTCGTCTTCCAGCCGGTACACGTCGACCAGTTCCGGATCAATCCGCCGGACGCCTTCCGCCGCCGCCTGGAAAAGGAGCGGGAAAATCATCAGGAACGTGATCAGATAAGGCGTTGCGTCAAATCCGAAGATGATGAGAATGATGACGACGATCGAAATCACCGGTACCGTGCGCAGCACCGTGACGACCGGCCGCATGAAGCGGTACACGCTGGGAACCAGCCCGGCAGCGAGCCCGGCCGAAAGCCCAAGAAGCGCCGCACCCAGCAGCGAAAGCCCTAAGCGCATCGCCGTCAGCCCGATCGCCTGCAGCGAACTGCCCGTCGTCAAAATCGTGTAGAGCGATCGCGCCGCATCTCCGGGCGACGGCACGAGCATCGGATTGGCGACGATGGCCGCGGCGATGATCCAAAACAGGAAAATCGCGAAAACTCCAGATGTCGATGCGATGATTTTCTTCATTATTTACCTCCGTCAGGGCTGGTAGTAGAAAGCATCGTTGGGTAAAGTGCCGCCGATGAGCGCGGCGTTGATTCCCATGATAATCGTGAAATAGGCTTCAATCGCAACGCGTGAATCGGCCGCTGAAACGAAATCAAGATGACTTCCGGGAATGGCTGCCATCATGACCGTCTCGGTAAATCCGAATCCGAGATCGACCGCATCGGCGGCCGCGCCGACGGGATCATCATTGACGGCCGCAACGGAAGCCGCCAAATCGGATAAAAAACGCGCGGCGATCGTCGGATCAAGGTCAGCTCGCAAGAAAACCCCCGCCTGCGGATAGGCAGATGTGCCGGAAACGAGTTCATAGACATTCTGTAGATCAATGACCTGGACCCCGGCGACCGCGGCCTGGATGGTCGAGAGCGAGGGTTCCGCCGTCATGACGATGAGGCTTGGATCGACAGCGAACATCGCCGCCAGTGTGGCGACGGTCGGATCCGGCGGAAAAACGAGGTCCGCCGCGATGTCGAGCGACGTCAACAGATGCCGGAGGATGATGTCGGATGTCTGGTTGGGGCCGAACGCATAAATCGTTTGTCCTGCCAGGTCGGAAAACGAGAAGGAAGTCTTTCCGGTCGTCACGAGGTAATAATTGCCCCAGACGACGGTGCCGGCAAAGACGTATGCCGAACCGGAGGCGATCATTTTCGCGCCGAGGTTCGTCGGTGCGAAGATGACGTCATGGGAGCCGGAACCGAACGCCGCGACGAGCGGATCGGCACCGTTGACCACGTCGACGTCGTAATCCGGATCGCTTTGGATATAAATTTGGGCGAGCGCCGGCGATCCGGAAGGAACGATCACGGTGACAGCGGCGGGTTTTTGACAGGCGGAAAGCACAAACAGACACAGGACGGCAGCGGCCGTCGCAAGGATTCTTTTCATCTTATTGTCCCCTTTCGCGGAAGCGCATGCGATCCGCTCTACATTTTGTTTACAGTCTATTATATCTCGTGGTATACTTTATGTATGTAACATATGTTACGAAAGCGGTGATGAAATGATTCATGATTCTTGGTTGAATCAAGCGATCTTGGGCGCGGAGGGCGCTTCGGTGTGGCGTTATGATCCCGGGGAAATCCTATTTTGGCAAGGAGATCCCTGTCGCGATGTCGCCTATGTGGTGTCGGGTTCGGTCGCCATCAGGTCGTCTTCACCCGACGGTCGCGAACTGACGATTCAGGAGGTCGGACCCGGTGATTATTTCGGTGACGTGTTGACGCTTGCCGGCGAGAACAGTTATCTTGGCAACGTCGTCGCGATCGATCAAACGCTGATCTGCTTTTTGTCGCCGGACGCCTTTCTTTCCCTGCTTGCCAGTTCGCGGCGGATTCTAGCGGCCTACCTGGCCAATCTTGGCCGCAAGACGTTCCAGATCAAACAACAGGTCAAATTGCTTTCGCTGCCGGATCTCCGCTCGAAGATTCTCTTTTTTCTTGGCCAAAGCCTTGGTCCGGCCCGCAAAGGAACGGTTGCCATCCCAGGTACGAAAGAACGCCTGGCATCGCTGCTTTGCGTCGAACGTCCCTCGCTCTCGCGGGAACTCGCGCGGATGAAAAAAGAAGGAATCATCAATTATACGCGCACGCAAATCCATCTAAAGTGATTCCCGGTCCGATCCGCACGGGAACAACCGATCAAAAAAAGCGAAGTTTTTCTCCTTCGCTTTTCGTTTTATTTCGAATAGACGTCGCGTTTCTTGTAATGCGTATGCAACAGGCCGTGAGCAAGATGCGAACCCGGCTCCTGCAGGAATTCCGCATACAGGTTCTTGACGACTTCGCTTTCGTGCGATTTACGGAAAGAAGATCCCTGGTCGATCGCATAAAGGACTTTGGCGCGCCGTTCGCGGATGTCGATCTTGCCTTGCATCGGCGCCGTGATGATGGGTTGACCGCCGCCGTTGATACAGCCGCCGGTACAGCCCATGAATTCGACGAAATGATATTGCTTTCCGCTTTGTTTCATCAACTCAAGAAACTGACCGATCGCCTTCCCGCCGTGAACGACGGCGACGTTGACGTCGATGCCGGCGACTTTGTAGGTTGCTTCCTTGATGCCCTCAAGCCCGCGCACTTCGGCAAATTCGACTGGAGTAGAATGGCCCTCAAGCAGTTCGGTGACCGTCCGCAAGGCCGCTTCCATGACACCTCCGGTCGTTCCGAAGATCGAAGCCGCGCCGGTATATCGGGCGAGATCACCATACGGCTTGATCGGGTCGAGTTCCTGGAATTTGATGCCGCGGTGGCGGATCAGGCGGGCGATTTCCCGCGTCGTCAGGACGATGTCGACGTCCCGGTAGCCGTCACGGCCCATGTCGGGACGGAGTGCTTCGGCCTTTTTGGCAACGCAGGGCATGATCGAAACGGAAACGACGTTCTTCGGATCGAGTCCGAGTTTGTCGGCGTAATACGTCTTGATCAGCGCTCCCGCCATCTGCTGGGGCGATTTGCACGTCGAGAGATTCGGAATATATTCGGGATAATACTGTTCCAGGTAGTTGATCCAGCCGGGAGAACAGGACGTGAACAGCGGCAGGACGCCGCCGTTCTTGACGCGGTTGATGAACTCCGTGCCTTCTTCCATAATCGTCACGTCGGCCGCGAAGTTGGTATCCATGATTTCCTGAATGCCGAGAGCTTTCAGGGCGGCGAACATCTGGCCTTCGACGTTGGTGCCGATCTTGTAGCCAAACTCCTCGCCGAGGGCGGCGCGGACGGCGGGAGCGACCTGGGCGATGACGGTCTTCTGCGGATCGCGCAGGGCGCGTTCCAAAGTTTTGATGTCGTCTTTTTCGCGGATCGCCCCGGTCGGGCAGGACTGGATGCATTTGCCGCAGTAGATGCAGCCAGCATCTTCGAGATTCGTGAAGAGCGCCGGACCGACATAAGTCTTCGACCCGCGGCGGTTGAAGTTGAGGACGCCAAGGCCGGTGTACTTTTCGCACGCCGAAACGCAGCGGCCACAGAGAACGCATTTCGAACTGTCGATGACCATTGCTTTCGATGTTTCGTTCAGTTTCCGATCCTTATGCTTGAACACCTCTTCATTCGAATAGGTGTTGTCGACCGAAAACCGGCGGAGTAGGTCGAGGAATTCGCAACTGTTTTCGCGTGAACATTTCCAGCATTCGAATTTGTGGTTGCCGGCGAGCAGTTCGAGGTTGGAAGAAACGGCATCGTAGACTTCCTTGGTGTTCGTCTTGACGGACATGCCTTCCGTGACTTGCGTGCGGCAGGCTGGCTTCAAGCCTTTCTGGCCCTCGACCTTGACGACGCAGATGCGGCAGTTTCCCTCTTCATGGATGCCTTCGAGGAAACACAGGCGGGGAACAACGACGCCGGCGGCATCGGCCGCCTTGAGAAGCGTATAGGATTCTGGAATCGCGATCTGGATTTTGTCGATCGTGACGTTCACTAACTTATCCATTGACGACCGGCCTCCAGTCTTCCGGTTTGCTCGAGACGGCATTTACCGGGCATGTCTTTTTGCATGCACCGCAGCGGATGCATTTCTTCAGATCGATCGTATGTTTCTGCTTGACGGAGCCGGCGATCGCGCCGACCGGGCAGTTTTTGGCGCACTTGGTGCAGCCGATGCACTTGTCGTTGATGACATAGTTGGTCAGTGCCGGGCAGACGCCGGCCGGGCAGACCTTGTCAACGACATGGGCGACATATTCCTCGCGGAAATGCTTGAGCGTCGACAAAACCGGATTCGGAGCGGTTTGTCCGAGCCCGCAAAGCGAGGTATCCTTGATCATGTTGCCGAGCGTTTCGAGCGTTTCGAGATCCTCGAGGGTGCCTTCGCCGCGGCAGATCTTGTTCAGAATGTCGAGCATGCGGCGCGTGCCTTCGCGGCACGGCGTGCATTTCCCGCACGATTCGTCGACGGTGAAGTCGAGGTAGAACCGGGCGACGTCGACCATGCAGTTGTCTTCGTCCATGACGATCATGCCACCGGAGCCCATCATCGAACCGAGGGCGATCAGGTTGTCGAAATCAATCGGCGTGTCCAGGCTTTTCTCCGTGATGCATCCGCCCGACGGGCCGCCGGTCTGAACGGCTTTGAATTTACGCTTGTTCGGAATACCGCCGCCGATGTCGAAGATAACATCGCGGAGCGTTGTTCCCATCGGCACTTCGAGCAGGCCTGTATTGGCGATCTTGCCGCCGAGGGCGAACACTTTCGTTCCCGACGATTTCGCCGTGCCGATCGCTTTGAACCATTCCGGACCTTTGAGATAGACGACCGGGACGTTGGCGAACGTCTCAACGTTGTTGACGTTGGTCGGATGGCCCCAGAGGCCTTTGACTGCCGGGAACGGCGGCTTGAGCCGGGGCATGCCGCGGTTTCCTTCGATCGAGGCCATGAGTGCGGTTTCCTCGCCGCAGACGAAGGCGCCGGCACCGAGACGGATCTCGATGTCGAAGGTAAAGCCGCTGCCGAAGATGTCTTTGCCGAGAAGCCCGAGTTCACGGGCCTGGCCGATGGCGATATTGAGGCGTTCGACCGCGACCGGATATTCGGCGCGGCAGTAAATGTAGCCTTGCTGGGCGCCGATGGCATAGCCGCAAATGGCCATGGCTTCGAGGACGGAGTGGGGGTCGCCTTCGAGGACGGCGCGGTCCATGAAAGCGCCTGGATCGCCTTCATCGGCGTTACAGATGACATATTTGATCGCGTCCTGCGACTTGCTGGCAAATTCCCACTTCTGTCCCGTGGGGAAGCCGCCGCCGCCGCGGCCGCGCAGGCCGGATTGCTTCATCCAGTTGATGACTTCGGCCGGCGTCAGTTCCGTCAGGCACTTGCCGAGGGCGAAATACCCGTCGCGGGCGATGTATTCCTTGATTTCGAGCGGATTGATGACACCGCAGTTGCGGAGCGCAATCCGTTTTTGTTTGGAATATAGCTTCAACTCGCCATAGTTTTTGATGTGTTGTTTATCGATCGGATCCTTGAGAATCAGGCGGCTGAGGGGATGCCCCTTGAGCACATGTTCTGCACAGATTTCGCGAACATCGCCGACGGTCACGTGCGAATACAGGGTCTCCCCCGGATAGACGACGATGATCGGACCTTTATCGCAAAGACCAAAACAACCCGTCATCACGAGTTGGACTTCCTGACGAAGTTCCATTTCCGTCAGCACTTTATCAAATTCAGCGCGGATTTCTTGGGAGTGGGAAGCAAGGCATCCCTTGGCGCCGCAGATCAGGATCTGCATTCTTTCCAACATGATGACTCCCCCCTACCGCTTGATCGACGACAACAAATAGCGGTCGACCCGCTTCTTATTGATGAGATGTTCTTCGACGATTTCGGCGACCATCCGTTCGGTCACTTTGCAGTAGACGGCCGATGTGCCGTCTGCGTTGACGATCTCGACGATCGGTTCAAAGGCACATTCGCCCATGCAGCCGACCTGCGTGATGACGATATTGGCCAGATGATGAGCCTTCACTTCTTCGATGAATTTGTTCAAAACGGGACGGGCGCCGGCGGCGATGCCGCAGGTTCCCATGCCGATTTGAATGCGTGTTCCGCCGGCGGTGTAGAGCATTTGCATGTTCTTCTGGGCCTGATCGCGCAACTTTTTCAGATCTTCCAACGATTTCATTTATGTTCTCCTCGGATTTCTAATATATTTTCCGTGATGTAGTTTTTCCCACGCTGCCGCGATCGCCGTTCCCGGGGACGAGTCGCCGTCAAGAAGGCGCGGATCTTGGTCGCTGCGATGAATCGCGCGCGTTTGGCACATGATTTCAAGACAAAAGGCTTTGCGGCCGTCTTTCTCCGGATTGAAAGCGGTCCCGCATTCGGATGATACGATCGTCCGTGATGATTTCCAAGACTTCAGAAACTCACCGGATGGCGGCCAGTGCTTCCTTGGCCTTTTGAACCGTCGCGTTTCCATAGACGGTTTCATTGACCGTGAAGATCGGGGCCAGGCCGCAGGCTCCGATGCAACGGGTTGCCTGCAGGGTGAATTTCCCATCTTCCGAGGTTTGTCCCGCTTTCAGCGCCAACTCGTCGACAAATGCGTCGAGGACGCCTTGCGAACCGCGGACGTAACACGCGGTGCCAAGGCAGACGTTGATGACGTTCTCGCCTTTCGGGTCGATGGAGAATTGTCCGTAAAACGTGACGACGCCATTGATTTTGGCGACGCTTTCGTGCAATTCTCTACTGATGAGTTTTTGAATCTCGATCGGAACGCAGCCGAATATCTGTTGCGCCTCGTGTAGGGTTGGCATCAATGGACCCGGTTTGAGTTTGTTTCTTTCCATTGCTGCATACAATTTGGTAAGTTTTTCCTTCGTGATTTGAACTTTTGCGCTCACAACTTGATTCTCCTTTCTTTGTAATCTTGATGGCATAGACATTATAACACTTTTTAAAATAAAAAAAAGCGTATAAAAACGCTTTCTTCTAGTGTAAAACGCTTACCGCTTTTTCATTTTGAAAAACCAGAGGGCGTTGGAGGCGACAAGCACCAGAATTAGCGCTCCGCCGATGATATATGCTTTGAGGTTCGAATCATTCGCTCCCGTGTCTGCCGTTCCCGGGCCGGGATCCACAACCGCAATCGTCGGCGGCTCGGCGACGTAGATTTGGAACGTCTTGATGACGAGCGCCCCTTCCGGACTCACGATGTCAAGCGCCAGGTGGTAGATGCCTGGCGTGAGCGCGTGGCTGCTATAGGAATCGAACCGGACCGTTACGGTATACCCTTCAGCTCGGGGCAGCTCCCCCGCCCGGATGAGGAGCGTCGTGAAGTCCGTGATGGTCAGAACGGTACTGTTGTAGACGCGGACGATCGAGGCATCGACATAGACGACGGGGCCGATCGAATCGACGACGTTCACCAGCACGGTGTATTCGGAGACGTTGCCGCTGGAATCGGCAACCTGAAAGATAATGGAATAAGCGCCGATCTTCTTCATATGGGCCGAATAGCCATCGGATTTGACGGTGATCGCCGCCGTCAGGTCGGCATCGTAATCGTCCATGACCGTCAGTGCCGATGCGATCGTCGCGACGGTCAGCGGATTGTCATATCCGATCGTATAGGTGGCGGGACCCGAGAAGATCGGAGCCGTTTCGTCAATGACTTCGATCGTTACGGTCTTGTAGGCCGCATTGCCACTCGAATCGGCGACGGAGAATACGACTTCATAACTGCCGATGGTCGCCGCATTGGCAGAATATCCGTCGGTCTGCAGGACGATTTCATCGCTCAGATCGCCGTCATAATTGTCGCTTGCGTTGATTTCATCCCGGATCGCCGCCGGCGTCAAGATGGCGGGATAGGGAACGCGGATCGATTC
>Ga0268280_1001593_pt1 | contig 14847 bp, 23 predicted proteins | sample saktaG_9_FD_190139 | JGI IMG/M metagenome (GOLD analysis project Ga0268280, IMG submission 190139) | Saline water microbial communities from Sakinaw Lake, British Columbia, Canada - sak_2011_5_24_40m | ecosystem: Environmental > Aquatic > Non-marine Saline and Alkaline > Saline ... | reverse complement strand
TAACGCTTGGGATTGCGGTTCATATCAACAAGATGTTCTTGATGATATAGATTATCAATATTCTGTGAATGGAACTACTTATTTTGAAGTTAGTGATTACACTCCTTTATATTGGATGGATGTATATGAAAATGCAACATATATTGATTGGACTGTAACCATTATTCCTCGGACTCCTCCAATATTTTATAATGATGGTTTTTTGGTTGACTCTGCTGTTCATTTTGCAATTGATTTTCCATATTCTCAAATAGCTGATCCTGCAACTTATATTTATACTTATTTTACTGCTTGGACCTGTGATATATATCAATCAGGTGTTTTAGTTTCTGATTTATCTATTGCCGATATGGGTGATCTAGATATTCTCATTGGAAATGTTGTCGGTGTTCTTGGTGATGTTCTTAATCTTTCTTTTACTACCACTGACGAATATGGCAGTTCGACTACTATTTATGTCGATATCACATTAGTTGATGATATCGCTCCTGAATTTGATTCAGCTCCAGTGAAAATTGTAAAGCCTTTATCAGCAATTTTTACCACAGCTGATATAACGGCTTTAATTATCGTTTCTGACAATTATGATATCGCTGATGATTTAACCCTTACAATCCTTTCAAACACTTATGTTGGTCATGAAAACTATGTCGGAAGATATGAAATTGAATATCAAGTCGAAGATACTTCAGGCAATACCGAAACATATATTGTTGTGGTTTGGGTTGTCGATGTTACTGCTCCATTGGTTACGGTTCAAGATGATTTTCTTGTCACTGTTTCCATTAACTCACCGATTGAATTGTCAATGCTTCCTGACTTGCTTGAAAGCTATGGAATTGTTATCACTAGCCTTGCTTATGACATTACTGTCCTTTCCGATGATTACACTGGTTCTGAAACTGTTGTAGGCTCTTATGAGATGGTTCTTCAATTAGATTTTGAAGATGAATCTCAAGAAATCATTACATTGTCATTGAATGTTGTTCCTGATATTCATCAGTTTGATGATGAGCCTGTTCCATCTACTCTCAGTATTAACATTCTCGGCTTGGGTGCTTTAGCCTTTGGGGTTCTCTTCGTTGGTGGAATGTTGATTTACAAAAAACAAAAATCTAGTAAATACAGACATCATTAACAAAAATTTATCGGAAAGGGTGCTTAAATAACACTCTTTCCGATTCCCTCTAGGATGGTTTATTATGTATCAAGGAAAATCAGAAGCTAGGAAATATCATGAAAAACAACTGCTCGATGAATTCTTCTTAAATGCTCGTTCATTTGGCCTTAAACCATATTTTAAGGGCGCTTCGATGTATGTAGGCAAAAAGAAACTTGTTGTTCTTAACAGCACTAAAATTACTTCAAATTTTAACTCTAAGAAAAACACTGTCTTTGTTAATAGACATGAATTATACAATGAAGAATATGACAAGATTTATAAATGCTTGTTGTGAAAGGATCTCACATGAAAAAATTTCTTTTATTCATTACTCTTCTCGCTTTTACATTCTTATCAGTCAATACGTTAGTCCATGCGACTGAAGCTCGTTCTGAAACTGCTTTCTTTTTTCCATCAGATGAACTTTATATTGTGAATGGTGAATTGCCTGATCCATCTTTTTATAGCTCGAATCATTATGTTCCTTTGACTCCTGTCACTAACTTCGGCTTTGATGTTGTTGATATGATTAATCATTTGCAATCTTATTACGAATTAAGGCCTTTTATTTCATCTATGAGATTACGGCTTCTCATTGAGGTTTATAATCCGACCGCTGTGAATGGTGACTTTATTTCGAGTGATTCTCATGTTGTTTCAGTTAACCCTTATTTGCCTGACACTTCAACTTCCGAATTCTATGCCTTAAATTATGAATTTGATCTTGAACATGGGCTTCCGAATGAAATTACATTCACTTCGATTTATACTGATATATTTTTAGGTGGAACGCTTCCATATTATGGCGTTGATTCTATTAGATTAAAATCAGTTTCTCTTGAAGTAAATTATTTGATTTCTTTGTCGACTGTCACCGACCTTGTTGATGATTATGACTTGCTTCCTGATACGCTAGGTGACTATGTTCCTATCGTTGCTATTGACTTATATGATCATCTTGACCGTGTTTATCGTTTTTATATCGAAGATGGTGATGATTATTTAAGCTTCGATGTTGTAATCCCTGAAGAAATTGATGTTTTATCTGATTCATTCATAGCTTCTCAGTTTAGTCTTTTCACAAACGATGATGGTGATCAGTTGCTTGTATATCAACCTGATTTGAATTTGCTTCCTTTGGTTTCCGAAGAAAATGTTTCTTTTGGCCTTACCATTATGGATTTGACTCTCTCTCATTTTGTTTCAGTTGGTGTCCTTGAATTAAACGCTATTCCGTTTGTAGCTTCAAATTGGATTGCTGAGCTTTATATGTTCTTCGATTTTCCGATTGATGATTTGCTTTCGATTGAGGTTTTTTATGATTACCGATACAGATCAATTCTTTTTCCCACTACTCAATGGTATACAGCTCATAATGTTTATACCTATGGTGAACGAACAGAAATAGATCCTCCATTTTGGTATCTTACTGGCTTTGCTATTCCGTATTTAATCGCTGATTTGACAAATTCTTTCAATCAAGACACGATTCAAAATATAGATTCATTTGACATTCCTGCTGAGGTTACCTATACATACACTCATACTCTTGGCGGTTCAATTTTCGATTATCAATCATTAGGTCTTTTTAAAGTTGTTCTTGGTCAATACAACGAACTTAATATTCTTTATAATGGCCTTGATATTTCTGAAGTAGTTGTCATGAGAATTCTTTATTCTTATGATGGCGTTTTGCTTGATGTTCCGTTTGAAATGATTGAACAGGTCAATCCTGATTTTGATTCAGGCGTGATTAACATTCCTGATGTTCTTTCAGAAGCTTCTTCTACTCTTATCATAATCATTGGTATTGCTTCTCTTCTTCTTGTCGGTGTTGTCGGTTTGAAAGTCTTTTCTCGTTTTAAGAAAAGACAAAAACAAGATAAGAGATATAAGAAATACCGATAAATGAAATTAAAAAAAATTCTTTTTCGCTATTGGTGGCTGATTCTTTCAATTATTGTTGGCCTTATTTTCTTCAATATAGAATCATTCATTCAACCTTTCTTGGATGTTATTCCGAATTTCTCGAAAGGTCAATGGTTTCAGCGCTATTCAAACGACAACCCTGAAGTAATTGCTGAACTTCTCTCTACTCTTGAATCTTATGCTTTAAACACTTTTGATTTTTTTAAAAAATTGATCAATGGAAATCTTGAGCCTGTTAATTGGGCTGTATTCCTTGCGAATGTTCTCAAAAGAACAATGGATCTTGTTCAATGGTTAGTTGATTACGGTTGGAATCTTTTCACTCTCTTGTGGGGTATGCTGGTTCTGTTTCAAACGAAAGATGTTCCGACACAAAAAACAACTAAGGGCGCTAAAATTTTCTTGATTTTGGTTGATTATTCTCATTTTATTATCACTAAAATTGTCACTTTCTTTTATTATCTTCTTTCTCAAAAAAAGAAGATTTTGATTTCAATCCTTGTTATTTTATTCTTTCGAGGTTTTCTCTTTACTTTCTTCTTTGAAACAATCAATTTTATCTTGAGATATCTTTATTCACCGTTTGATCGCACTACCTTAAAGCTTCTTCTATCAATTTTTAAATCCGCTGTGATTATGATTATTATTTATATTCCTGTTTGGCTCATGGTGATAATAATCATTTATCTATTCTTCTCTTTTTCGAAGAATAGGGCTATTCATCGCCTTACAAAAAACTTTGACAATTTGAAAGCTTTTGTGAAATTTGAGTTAGCTTTTGCAACTATTTTTTATGGCGTTCCGAATGTTGGAAAAACAAGGCTTCTCACAAACGTATCTTTGGCTATTGAGGAAACTTTTATTGAAGAACTCGAAGATAATATGCACTCGATTGAAATGTCTTTCCCTGAGATAAATTGGGGGTTATATGACATGACTCGTTTGATTGATGATCCTGATGTTGATTTTAATGTTTCATTCTTAAAAGAGAATTTTCCTATGTATCTTTATTATGGAATTCTTCTCTATAAATCAGGCTCAATGATTACGTCAGCTCCTTATTCAATTAACGATCCTTATTCCGATACTATGTCTGTTATCTTTGACTGGGATTGGGTTCGAATGATTGCTCAAAAAACGAATTCACCTCTTGAAGCTTATAAAATTATTACTTGGTCTGAATTAGACAAAGAATATAATTCACATGATGATAAGGAAAATGTTTCAGAAGATGGGACTCATCTCTTCTTCGGAACAGGCTCTCATCAGATGGAACGACATTCAAAACTCGTTGGTGACTATCAAATAGTTACTCAAGTTCCATTAAGGCTTCGAGCTGTCGCTGAATATTTTATTCACATTAAAGATTCAAAATATAAATTTCCTTTTTTCTTGGGTTTGTTCCGTAGGCCTTTTGATAGGCTCTTGAACTGGGTTGATAAAACAATTCTAGGTTATGAAAGCGAAAAACTCTTACTTGCTAAGCATACAAGAAGAACAGAAAGAAAATTTCGTAAGCGCTTTGACTATACCGCTTTTTATTCTTTTCTAAGATTTCTTCATTATGGTTTAAGCGGTATTATGGGTTGGTTTGATCATTTTGGTTACAATGCCTTTTCTTGCGATGTGACTGATTTTGAAATGAAAACCATTTATGGCCAAATTGTTCTTAACATTAATACTCAAGATGAGATTTGGCGTGGAAAAAGGCTTTATCATTCGACATTTCTTAAAAATGCTTTTAATAAAGATACTGGCACTGATCGAATCGAGTATTTTTTAAATAATACTCGATGGGGTTCTCTTCCTCGCTATAAAGACATTATTGTCACTCCTGATGAGTTGGCTCTTCAGCATAGTCGGTTTATTGAAAAATCATTTAAGATTAATTCTTCCACACCTGACTCTGTATCTGAACATGATTCACCTGTTTTTTAATCAAAAAAAACTCACTTTACTAAAACAGGCCTGAACATTAGAGCGTATGCTCGATTCAGGCCTGTGGAAAGGGCTTTCGATGAATCTAGATAAGAAAGTGGGGGTAGGTATTACCCCCGCTCCAAACTCAATTTACCTTAATACTTTATCTGATATTGTTCTCGATAAGCGTATCTTGTTTGACTGGCTTTCATATACATTTGATTCTCTTACATATCATTTTAGTAATAAGGGGATGAAGTATTTTCTCTCAGACATTCTCGCTGATGATCCTCAAAATTATATCATCGTTTCTAAACTCTTTAAATTGCTTGGTGCTGACAAGGACTGGAATGAATATGAATTATCGAAATCAGGTTTAAATAATTATAAATATACTGTTTTCATCGGTGAACACATACAACTTCTTTTCTTTGGTCCTGTTAATAAATATGACAATCACACTGCTCAGATTCTTTTGACTGGTCAAGGGTGTAGAGATTTTCTTGAGTTTCGAGGGGGTTCGTATTATACTCTTTTCAATTATCTTCTTGAATTTCCTCATCACGCTTTTAAACGCCTTGACTTATCTATTGATGATTTCACTGGAAATGAAATCAATCCTTATTTTGTTTTAGAATATATACAAAAAGGTTATTTCACTACTTCTTTTCGCTCTTTGAATACTCAACGATACATGAAAACAACTGATGAAGCTCCTGAAATAGTTGGGTTTGCTTTAACTTTTGGAACTCGACCATCAACTGTCTTTCAGATGTATGATAAAATGCTTGAACGTGAAAATAAAGGTGAACTTGATTTTCATTCTCAAGTGCATTACCGATATGAGATGAGGTTTACTGATGAAAAAGCGGAAGCTGTTGTCAAGGCTTACTGTTTGGCTTATGAAGAACTTGAGAAAAATCCCTCTTCAATCTCTGAATTTGCCCTTGGTTGTTTATCTGCTCTTATTGAGTTAAAAACTCCTGAAAAAGATTGGCATAATCGACCTCGTTGGAAAATGCTTCCATCTTGGGAAAAATTTTTAAACTCTGTTAAAAAAGTTGATTTGAATCCTGAAAAAAAGATTGAAAATTCGCTGAATTTAAAAAAAGAATGGTATTATCGTTCACTTCGTAAACTTGTCGGAAAATTATTTTGTTCTGATGAGGATGGTTTCTTTACTGAAATGCTTTATCAAATTGGGTTAGGTATTACTGGCTTTTCTGAAAAAGACAAAGCTTCTGTAAACTCGAATCTTGTATCTCGTGGTTTACCACAAAAAAGCACTAAAAATTTTGAAAAAATCGCTAAAAATCTTCTAGCGCTTCAAAACGGCTCTGAAGAAGAAAGACAATCTACAATCAGAAGAAATGATGATCCTTACCCTCAATTCTAAAAATGATTTACCGTTCTAAAATAAAAGTCCTTAATCGGCAAAAATAAGAAAGGTTAAAAATGGAAATTAATAAAAAATACAGCATTATATACGCTGATCCGCCATGGTCTTACAGAGATAAGGCTTGTAATGGTGGAGCTTCTAAACATTATAACACTATGACTATTGATGATATTAAAAATCTTTCTGTGAAAGAAATATCTGATGATAATTGTATTTTGTTTATATGGGCTACGAATCCACTTCTTCCTGAATGTTTTGAAGTTATAAAATCATGGGGATTTGAATATAAAACAATAGGGTTTACTTGGCTTAAAACGAACAAAAAAAATACTTCAAAATTCTTCTTTGGTTTAGGGCGTTGGACGAGAGGAAATACAGAATCTTGTCTTATTGCTACTAAAGGAAAAATTAATCGTGTTTGTAATAATATTTCACAATTAGTTATTTCACCTCTTAGAGAACACTCTCGTAAACCTGATATTGTTAGAAAACTTATAATTGATTTGGTCGGTGATCTTCCTCGCATTGAGTTATTCGCTCGACAATCTAACTCTTCATGGGACGTTTTCGGTAATGAAGTTGATTTATTTGAAAATACACAATTAAGTTTTAATGATCTTGGTTTTATTTTGTAAACTATTCTAAAATAAAAGTCCTTAATCGGCAAAAATAAGAAAGGTTAAAAAAATGAACGCATTAGAAATAATCAAAGAATTAAGGGCTATGCTTTGTGTTGTAATAGCGTATCAGCCTAACATTGAGAAAAAAATATCAGAACTTGAGCAATCCCTCACTCCCACAGTTGAGCAAGAGGAATTTAAAACCATTTATGATATCGGCATGGAAAAAGATTTGATTAAAGATTTAATGCAATTAATCAAAGTTGCCCGAAACACCATTGATATAAATGAAGACGAACAAGTTTTATCTATCATTGAAAATCAACTGCATCAGGATTCTTATACGATTTTAGGTAATGTTGTTTTAAAACCAATTTTGCAACCAAACAAGGCGGTGGAAGTTATTAAGAAGAAGAAAGAAGAATACTTTACAAAAGAAGGTTTTGGCAATAGGACTGTTTACTATGTTTTAGAAGAATGTCTCAAAGAAATAGAGGGAGAGAAATGAACGCATTAGAAATGATTGAAAGTTTAGAACACCTAATTTTAGATGTTCCACTTGATGAACAAAACATTATAGAATTGAGAGCGAAAGCAAGAGGATATATTCCGCTATTAAAACAATCCCTCACTCCCACAGTTGAGCAAGAGGAAATATTGGAAATTGTAGACTGGCTTACAACAGGGCACCCAACCAAACAATCGTTTATAGACGGATTGAGAAAAGATGGTTATGTAGATTTAGCGAACGATTATATTGAAGATGATATAAAGTGCGACAAACTCTGTCAATACATCATGCAACCAAATAAGGCGGTAAATGTTATAAAAAATAAAATAATTGAAATAAAAAATTATTCTAATTCTATTTGTTTTCCTACTAAATTGAAATTATTAGAAGAACTTCTCAATGAAATCGGTGGATAAAAAATGAAAGAATTTCAAAAAGGTGAACTTGTGTATGCTGACAATGAATATGGTTTCTTTACGATTATAGATATATTTGTAAGTTGGCCTTTCACTCATTATTTGCTTACAAATTCTGCAAAAAATATTTGGGTTGTATCTTCTCAGATTGTGAGGGTTGATTCATGACATATACGTTGGTTCTTGGTGAGCTTGAATTAGATATTTTGATTGAACTTCTTAAAACATCGAGTGATCAGTTGTTTTATGAAGAATTGTTAGCTCTTAAAGAAAGAAATGAAAATCGTGTATAATCTTCGAATAAATGATTTGAAAGATGTATTGAATTTGTATTTTCCTGTAATTTTTAGTATTACCTCTATGAAAATCAATCCGATGGATGAGGATGATTATTTCATTTATTTCAAGTCTGAATCTAAACTCGAATTAAGAATTTACATAAGAGATAATCGCTTTCGATTATTCATCATTAGTGAAACATTCTATACAAAATATTATGAGTCATCAGATGACAAAAAAACATTGTTTGGGCTGATATCATCTATCAAAAGGTTATTGGTTCACTATAAAATTATTAAAGATTATGAAAAAATAGATGAATAACGAATAAACGGTTGTATAATTTTAATTGTATGACCGTTTTATTTCGCTATCACGGGCTGACTCTATGGGGGTTATATGATTATTTCTCAGGTATTCAGTGAATACAAGCAACACATGAAATTCAGGGCTTCAGAGGGTTACAATGAATTTATTGAAGCGAATCTTCGATCTCTTGAATTTTATCTTTCTGAGTTAGGTTTTATTTATGTTTCGGATTTAAGCAAGCAATCTGTATTTTGTATTGTGAATCATCTTCATAAAAATCATAATTGCATGAATACGATTAATAAAAAAATGGGTTTGTTTTCAAGGGCTTTGAGATTTTCTGATGTCATGGTCGATGGTCTTACAAATTTTCACTCAATTCCTTTTAAAAGAAAATCATTTCAGGTTGTCCACGAGCCTGAATTAAAGAAAGTTCTTGTGCATTTCAGAAAGCTTGATTTGTCCAAGCCTATCAACCTTACTTCTTATCTTGTTTTCTTTTTGTTTCTTTATTCAGGAATCCGCTTGAATGAGCTTACGCATATACGTTGTAACGAGATTGATTTTGATCGGTGTATTATATACCTGAATCATACAAAATCCTCAGTGCCTCGAATTGTGCCTTTTAAAAGCAATATTAGAAATGAGCTTATAAAATATGTTGCACTAAAAAAACGTGAGTATTTGTTTTACAATTTCAGAATGGATCATCCTTTTAGTAATCAAAATGTGGAATCTGTTTTCCGCTATGTAAAAAAGGTTTTAAATTTACAGTTTTTTAGTCCTCATATGCTTAGACATACGATGGCAACTCTTTTGATTGAAAATGGTGCTTCGATTGTTTCAGTTCAGCATTTGCTAGGTCATGCTTCCTCGAAAACAACTGACATTTATCTTCATATGTCTGTAAAACGTATTAGAGAAGAGTATGATCAGGCTTTTCCAAAACTTTAGAAAAAGAAAAGAGTGAAGAAATCTCACTCTTTTTTTCGCATTAAGTCCACCATGTCTTTAATGCTATCAATGAAATACAAGGGAATTGAACATTGATTGATTTAATAATAAATTATTTATTATAGATTGTCAATCATTATTAACTTGTATTTCATTTTCTTCTTTTTCTTTGTGGCTTGGCGCTGTTTGTTGCTTCTGCAATTAGTCTTTCATAATATTCTGAATTTAGGTCTAGTGCATTTATAAGTTTGCCTAGATCTGATATCTTCAGCTCTTGAATTCCGCTTTCAATTCTTGAAACTGTCGCTTGGGTTGTTTCGAGAATTCTTGCGGTTTCTAGTTGTGAAAGGTTGTAATCTCGCCTTAAATCTTCGAGTTTCATTTTTTCACCTCTTTTTTTTAAAAAAAATACAAATTAGTATTGACATATGAAAACGATTTCTATATAATCAATACTGTGATATACTAAATAGTATGTCATGGGTTTCACCGAAAAGATTGAGTCTTGTCGTTTCTCAATCTTTTCATTAAGATTCTAGTATCTGTAATGGATTTTGTTCTTAAAAATATGGTGGCTCAGGTGAGAATCGAACTCACGACACATGGATTTTCAGTCCACGATATGAATTAAAACAAAAACTGTTCAGATTATGAATAGTTTTTTTTAAATAAAAATAGGGGGTTTCAAAATGAGAAAACATATTTCAGAACAGGATGTTGAATATTCAAATGCTTATAAAATTAATGATAAATCAATCGTATTAAGAAGATATTGGAATGAATTTCATAATGGAAAGAGGGTTCATAAATCTGAATCATTGTATTTTCCTAAAACGATTCAAAATCTTGCAAAAGTCTATTCTCGAAAATGGTATTGATCATGAAAGATTCTAGAAAACATATTTATTTTACTTTTGATAGAAAGGTCATTGATGATCTAAATTCAGGAAAAGAAGTTTCCGTATCTCGGCTGTTGCATGGTCGTTTAGTAAAAGCAAATTACAGTGATTTTTTCGGTTTTGATACATATAACATTCATACTTCTAAAAAAGAATATAATCATGTTTTTGATTCAAATATAATTGCTATTAAATATGATCCTATTCGTGATAAAAAGATTCATTATGATAGAAGATGTATAAAAAAATCTGATAGGAAATATTGATCATGAAAAAACAAATAACCGATAATGCCTTGAAAAATGCTTCAGGGTATAAAGTCACTGATAAGTCAATCGCTTTGCTTTATTTGAATCATAGATACGAAAATGGAAAAATTGTTTTCTTCCATCGGAAGAATCTTTTCGAAAAGACTGAAAGAAATCTTCACGCTTTAACTTGTAAGAGGTGGGCTTGATGAAAACTATCTCTTATGGCACTCTTATTGAGGATGTCGAGAAACATATTACCAAACTTGATGATATAAGGTTCGATTTAAGAAAACTTCGTTCTATCAAGGAATTAAGGCCTTTAAATGTTGAAGAATTAGTTTCATATGACTCTCTGATGGGTTCGTTAGAATATGAAAATAGACAATTTATGAAATCAGCTTCTAAAGTAAATGATTTGCTTTCTCGTGAAATCGGTTTATTTTTAGAAGAAAAACAAAATAGAAAGGAAATAATATTATGAGATCTTGGTGTTATGACATTAATAAAAAAAGAAAATCTGAAGTTTCTGATGTTCAATCTCGTCATGAAATTATTAGAGGAAAACGAAGTATTGTTTTAAAACGTGTTTTTCTTGAAAATGGTTCGGTTTTTGAAACAGATAAGATTGATAAGTTTATGAGTAAAGATGAAAGATCTCGTGTTAAGAAAGTTAATCGTTATGTAAATAAAGCTTATGATCATTTTGTTAAAAATCATTAATAAATCCGATGTCGGATTAGAAAGGAATTTATATTATGAATAATCTTAAAAAATCTCAAAAAGCTCATATGATTGGCGTTGATAAAAATCTTACAGAATTTGGTTTTAATCGAAAAGGGTTATATCATGCATTGGTTTTTATGCAACAAAAATCGAATGGCCGTGTTTGTTCTATTACTCAAAAAAAACATTTATGGAAAGCTTCAGCTGAAGTTAGTTCTCAAAAAGATTTTGCTTCTGATTTTATCAAGTCGCTTTAATATGAAAGGAAAGGAAAAACTAATATGAAATATCTTGATAATTTGATTCGACATGAGAAAATTGATGAATCTTATGCTGACCGTGCTAGGCCTTTTGTTGGTTTTAGTAATTTTCCAAATCGTAGTCCGAAAGAGTCTTTTTCAAAAGGGTATCTTTCAGCTGGTAGCATTTTAACCGATAAACAAGATTCTCTGCGTAGGCGCTATGGTCTTGTTGAGTCTATTAAAAAAGCTCGTGCTTTTTATAAAGAAAGACCGCTTTTGTCTGCTGAATCAAAAGGTTTCAATGCTAGTATTAAAGATTACTTGCAATCTAAAAAATAATTTGTCCTTGTTGTTCTATACCACGCTCAAAAATGCACCTCCTCATTTGTGGGCGTGAATAGGCCTATTAGGGCTTAAATATTTGTTGAAAGGAAACTAGATCATGAGTAAAACAAAATCTAAGTATTCTACCTGTGAGGTTCGTAAAGAGGGCATTTCAAAGAGAACAGGTAAAAAATTCTCAAGAGTAGTTGGCTATCTTTCAAATCGTGATGAACAAAAAGGTTTAGATATTCATTACGATATGATTGGTTATAAAGTAATTGCACTTTAATTTTCTCTGATAAAATCATCTGATTACTCGGATGATTTAATGAGTGAAAACTCAAAATAAAAAGTCCTGTCAACAGGCAATTAGTATGAAAGGGTATATAAAATGGTCGATACTGACAATGGTGTAACAACCACAAAAAAGGCTGAAAAACTCGTTTCTCAACAAGTAAAGAAATTTGTTCCATCAAGAGAATTAACTACTGAACTGGCTATGCTTTTACCGAAAATGAATGTCATTTTAAGAGATTTTAAAACGAAAAAAGGATTTCATCGCTATACAATCGAATTTACGATTGTTCCTCGTTTTATTACTCCTGAGATCATTCTTATCAAGGCTGACTTCTTCAACTTGCTCATGGATTTAAAAAAACCTCTTTATGATGAAGCTTCAAAAAGAGAAATCACAAAATGGGTTGTTCCTGTATTCTATCGCTTTGTTGAGGGTATGAAAACTGATGGCACTACCTATCGGTCTGTTGAACTCATCTTCAACCACGATCATTATCATCGCTATTTCTTCAACAATGATAATAAGACTGTCGGCAACGAACTCGATTCACTTGAAAGAATCGAAAAACAAGGAAAATTGTTCCAAATGAATAACTCTGGTCGATTGGCTCTTCAAACAGATGATCTGACTGCTCCTGTTGTGTGGTATTGGCAAGATGAAAAAATCTCAGAAACGCTTAACGCTGTTTTTGAAGAATAGGATGTTCTGAAAAATGTCTCAGTCGCTTTCGTTAAAATTGAATGATTTTTACAAGAAAGCGACTGATTCTCAGATCTTCGACATTTCTTGTCTGAATCTTCCATCTTTCTTTCATGGAAAAAAACCTGAATTTAAATTATGGCTTGAAGCTCATTCAGAATTGCTTGAAATTCCTGTGGCAATTTTTGATTTTTCAACCGAAGATGTTTTTGAACCACAAACAAAAATCTTTTTCAAAATTCCTCTCATTCAAATAATGCTTCAGTGCATAGTTAGGTTTGAAATGAATGAGGTTCAATCATGATAACAATCTTTATGGCTTTGGTTACTGCATTAATGAATTTGATTATAACGATTGGAATGACAGCATACAAAATGTCAAAATTTGTATTCTCGATACCAAAACGAGTTATAAAATACTTTGGAAAGGAATGAATAACGTGAAAAAAACTTTGCAAGTTCTTGGTTTGTTGATGGTTTTAGGTTTGACATTAGCATTAGCTTTTTTTAACTTAAACACATCATTGACTGCCCTTAATGCGCTTTCCAACAATGTTGGCTCTGTTGTAACCTTTGGTTATGTATGGGTTGACTTGACAACTGGAATTACCGATTTATCAGTCGCACTTGCTGAAACATTCAGCACTACAACTGAAATCGTTTCTGCTGTCATGGGTGGTATCGTTTTACTTGGAACGCTTGGAATTATCGCTTTTGTTAGAAAACTTAACAAGAGATCGAAACGCCAATACGCTAGACATTAGCAACCGAAAAAGGCGGTTGAAATATATCGCCTTTTTTTTACTCAATTAAGAGGATTCCCTCTGTTCATAAAAAAAAATCTAAAAAAGGATGGTTAAAAAACCACTATGAAAAAATTATTTCTCGCTTTACTGGTTACAGTTTTATCTGTTTTTCTTATCACTTCATCTGTTTATGCTTCTGCAACGAATCTTTGGAATGAAAATTATATTGTTGGTCAACCATCGCAAGATGGCTTTGAGTATAATGATTCATCCTTAGCTTCAGGCTTTTATACTTTCTCAATCGGTTCTCCGACTTTAACGGCTCAACCTAGTTTGACTTACTCTACCTTTACCACGAATTCAGTTCAAAAAACATTCACTCAAGCTTTCACAAATACGACTTATCTTGGTGGCGTTTTTAGTGGAATTGTTTTCATTTATGATGGTCATTTCTCGGTTCGCTTCTTGAATTCATCTTCTGCTTCAGTTTTCTCTGAGGGGACTTACAATATTGTTCTTTCATATCTCGATGAAACCGATCCAGTTTTCTCTTATACTTCTCTGACTTACGAAACAAGTTATGCTGATCCTATCACTGTCGCTGAAATTCAAGCTGAATTATCAGTCTTTGACAACGTTGATGGTGACTTGACTGATGATATCATTGTTGACACTGATGAATACACTGGCAACGAAACCACTCTAGGTGACTATGATGTTATTTTCTCTGTTAGCGATTCTTCAGACAATATTTCTTATATCACTGTCACAGTCACAGTTGTTGATGATGTTGCGCCTGCCCTTAGTGGTTTTGGTTATGAAGATTACTTGACTTCTTCATCTTGTTCATACGATGAAAACGGTGTTCAATCTTGTCGGTTTTTCTATGATTTCATTATTGATTTGAATGTTGATGTTCTCTCATCGGAACTTGAAAATATGTTTCTTTCAATTACTGGTTCGGATGTTTCAATCGATATTTCTGATGGTTATTTAACTCGTACCTTTGTTGATTTTACTAACGCTTGGGATTGCGGTTTATATCAACAAGATGTTCTTGATGATATAGATTATCAATATTCTGTGAATGGAACTACTTATTTTGAAGTTAGTGATTACACTCCTTTATATTGGATGGATGTATATGAAAATGCAACATATATTGA
>Ga0268280_1001588_pt1 | contig 14875 bp, 10 predicted proteins | sample saktaG_9_FD_190139 | JGI IMG/M metagenome (GOLD analysis project Ga0268280, IMG submission 190139) | Saline water microbial communities from Sakinaw Lake, British Columbia, Canada - sak_2011_5_24_40m | ecosystem: Environmental > Aquatic > Non-marine Saline and Alkaline > Saline ... | reverse complement strand
CGTGCTCTCCCCGATCAGGAGGAACATCGTCAGGCCGCGGAAGAAATCGAGGGAGAGCAGCCGTTCCTTGACGGAAGGCGGGACGGCTGAAAGGATCGGCTGGGCGGCCAGCTGTCGATCGGCCATGGCTTACCTCCTGATGTTCCGGACGACCTCGAGGTCGACGTCGTAATAGAGAGCCGACATCGGCCTTCCCGAGATGGGTTCGACGTTATCGGCACGGACGACGGCGTGGGCGGAGCCTCTCTTCAGGCCCGCCGTCATGACGGTGTTGACGAACGTCTGGCTCTTGCCGCTCCCCATGACGGCAACGGAGAGCCAGGGCGGGAGCGATTTTGGATCGACCCGCCAAGGCGGCAGATCCGCACTCCCCTTGTTCAAGACCGTGACCGTGCCGGCAAGCTTCTCCGGACGGGAGCCGGCCGCGCGGAGGGAGACGAGATAGGTGTCGGCGACAAGGACGGGCGGGATGGGAAAATCCTTTGTCTTCGAGATCCGTAGGAAGGCGACGTCGCCGGGACCGACAGAGGCCGAAAAGCCCCCGGCGTGCGGACCGCTCGTCTCGTGGGTCCAGAGGTTGCGGACGTAGAGTTCATCGGCCGCGGCGAAGCCGATCTCCTCCCAAGTGATCCTTTGTTGGGCCTTATGTTTTCCCTGGTAGAACAAGAGCGCGGCGCGGCTGCCGTCGAAAAGTGGTTTCCCCGCCCAAAGGCTGACGTTGCCGTCGTTCCAGACGACATGCCCCTGGGCGCCCAGAGGGTCCTGGTCGACGGCGATGGCCTCGAGGTTGGTCAGGATATCGATCGTCGGTCTGGTCATATCGCGGAGGTCGTTCCCGGCGATGAGAGGAGAGGCCATCATGCACCAGAGGCTGAAGAGGCTTCGGCTTTGGACCTCGCTCAAGCCGGGCATGCCGACGACCATCATGTCCGGGTCGTTCCAGCGGCCCGGCCCGGCGAAGGGCGCGAGTTTCTCGTTGGCGAAGGCGATCCGGAGGGCCCTGGCCCAGTCCGCCTGGCCCGGAGCGCATATATCGGAGGTCGTCCGCCACATGTGCCCGATGGCGCCCGCCCACCGCCAGGGGTACCCCTCGCCCCACGAACAGAGGCTGTGGACGACGGGGCGGCCGGCGGCGCGCTGGACCTCCGCGAGCAGCGAGTAGGCCTTGACGATGTCCTGGCCTTCGCTGTTGCACCAGTCGATCTTGATATAATCGGCCCGCCAGTCGGCGAAGGCGCGCATGTCCTCGAACTCGTGGCCCTTGGTCCCGGGCATGGCCGTGCTGCAGGTCTTCGACCCGGCGTCGGTATAGAGGGCATACTTGAGGCCTTTCCCGTGGATATAGTCGCCGAGGCCGCGAAGGCCCGAAGGATAGCGCGCGAGGTTCGAGACGAGCTTGCCGTCCGCGCCGCGCGAAAAACAGATCCCTTCGTCCGGGCCGACGTAGGCGTAACCGGCGTCCTTGAGCCCGCTCGCAACGAGCGCGTCGACGATCTCTCTAATGAGCTTCTCCGTCTGGGGTTCCTGGCCGAAGATATTCCACGGATACCAGCCCATGGGTGGAGTGAGGGCCAGGCCGTCGACTTCGGCGTGGGTTTGAGTCCTCGCGTCTTGAGGCCGACCGGACGCGACGAGGACCGAAAGCGCGACGCCCGACACAAGGATAAACACAAGGGATCTTCTCATGGTTCCTCTCGTCGTCGGCATGGGATCGCGAGGAATTCTATCATGATGTTCCAACTTCGCCTGGGCGCGCGTGAGCTTTTTCGGGAATGCCTCCTTGTGCCGGGGGCCGGGCTCGAACCGGCATGCTTCTTGCGAAGCGAGGGATTTTAAGTCCCTTGCGTCTGCCAATTCCGCCACCCCGGCAGCAGTTGAAAATTATCACGAATTCAACTTTGTGGCAATGTGGGTATTTTTCTTATTTCTTTTCCAGGAATCGCAGGGCTTGCTCCATCACCGGATCCCGGCCCGCCAGGAGGTCCTCGATCGTCGGCGAAACAGGGAAGTCGGGGACGATGCCGCGGTCCTTGGGATAGCCATCCACGGCCATCGTGTAGATGACGAGCGGGATCCGGACCTGGATGCGGGTGTTGGGGAGCGTGGCCATGACGATGAATCCCGAAGTGTTGCCGTAATAGCCCGCGCCGCATTCCTCTCCGAAAAATACGGCCTTTTTATGGAAGTGGAAGAGGGACGTGGTCTCCCCTGTCGCCGAAAAGCTCAACCCGTCGATGAGGATGGCGATCCGGCCCGTGAACCGGGGAGCTTCGGGCTTCTGGAGCCCGATGTTGGGGTGGTCGAGGACATCGAACCAACCGCGCGCGTTCTTCCCGACCTGTTTGGCCAGGTCTTCCACATCTTTGGGAGATTCATCGGTGTACCGGAAGAGGTCGTAATGGTCTTTCTTGGTTTCGAGGGCCCAATAATATAGGAACGGACGGTCCATGACGTGGGCGAAAAGGAGTTTTCCGTATGCGCCGCCCCCGGCCGTCGCGGCGATAACGACGGCCACGACCGTAACGGCGACTGCCGCGGCCATGTGCTTTTTTGTTCATCGGCCCCGGGAACATTCAATGCTCATGGCGACCCCTTCCATTCTGCAAGCAATAACCATGCCAAGAAGACGGCTATTCTCTCCACCCATAATGGCACCAAAAGGAGGGAACTGTAAAGTTTCCTTACCCCAAAGACGCTTTGCAGCGACGCCCCCTGTCCTGATAAAATGAGGCCTGCGGATTCCATCATGCCGAAGCGCGGCTCTTCGATACGGTTTTCCGGGCACTTCCCCAGGGAGGTCCATAAAATAACCGAAGTCCGCTCCGAATACGCGAGCGCCCGTCTCATCCTGGCCAACCTCGACTTCCGGGCCGCGGGCAAGAAATGGGCCCGGCCGCCGGGATACATTCCCGCCGAGATCGACTACGCCGCGTCAGACGGCACGGCTCAAACGATCTCCGTCAGGGATTACGACGTCCGCTCGCTCGACCGCGTTCCCCCTCCCAAGGCCATCGAGCACCTGAACCTCATTCACCTGGCCCGCCGGGGACACGCCGGGGCGGCCCGGGAACTCGCCCGGCGAACGGCGGAGATCCACGGCCCGATCATAACGCGTTTCGCCGGCGCCGCCCTGGCCGAGAACGCCCACGTCATCCCCTACACGACACCGATCTCCCATCCTGAAGCCCAGGTCAGCCAAAAGGGCGCCGTCCTCCTCGACCTGACCCGGCGGGGCATCGCCACGGCCGATTTCACGATCCTCGGGTCGACCTGCTACGCCCTGCCTCCGGCCGAGCGCGAGGAGCATCTGTGGGAGGCCATCCGGGACCTCGAGGTCCTGAGCGGCCGGAAATACGAGAATTCCAGGAACCCGCTTCTCGTCGCCATGCGTTCGGCCATGCCGTTCTACGTACCCGGCTTCATGCCGACCTACCTCAATGTCGGAGTGACTTCGGCACTCACCCCCGGTCTCGTCCGCCGCTACGGCAAAGCGGGATCGGCCCGCATTCTTCTCAACAACCGCAAGACGATCCTCGAGGCCCTGAGCCCGAAGGATTTCCGTCTCGTGGAGAAGGACCTCCGGACGGACCTCGACGTCGCCCAGAATCTCACCTTGGCCCGCCGGATCGAACGGATCATCGAGAGCCGCCGGCCGGAACTTCTCGAAGACGCCTACGCCCAGGCCCGGTTTTTCCTGTCCCGGATCTACGCCTATTACGAGGACCACCTCGACGTGCTCCGCAATTTCATGAGCCGGGCGATCCAATTCCCGGCCGTGATCGTCCAGCGCATGGTCTGCAGCGCCATCGACGAGCGCTGCTACGCCGGCGTCATCTACAGCCGCCATCCCCGCCTGGGAGCCGGCGTTTTCCTCCAGTTCGCCCGGGCCGTCTTCGGAGAGGACCTCATGACCGGCCGGCTGCACCCCGAAGAGCACCATTTCAACAGCCGGGAGGAGACCCGGCGCGACTTCCCCGCGGTCTTTCACGTCTGGGAACGGCTGGCCCAACTCGAGACGATTTTCGGGGGGCCGGTCATGGTCGAGTTCACGGGCGTCCACGGCACCTACACGACTCTCCAGGTCAATGCGGCCGAGATGACGGGGATAGGCATGCTCTCGGCCGTCATGGACCTCTATCGGGCGGGCCGCATCCCGGCGGAGAGGGTCCGCCAGATCGTCAAGCCCTACCACGTCCGTCAGATCGAATCAGACGCCATCGACCCGAAGTCGCTCCATGCCCTGACGCCTTTTTGCCGGGGGCTCTCGGTCCTGCCCCGTTCTGCGGTGACCGGCCGGGCATATTTTTCCGCCGGGGCGGCGAAGAGCGCGCGCGAAGCGAAGTCCGCCGACAACACCATCCTGATCAAGGAGCGGTTCACTCCGACCGACGTGATCGATATGCAAAGCGCGAGCGGCATCTGCAGCCTGAGCCCGGCGGCCATCCACGTCGTAACGTCCGCCCAGAACCTGGGCATCCCGGTCCTCCTCAACCTCGAGGAGGCCGGCGTCCGCTTGGACGACACGGCCCGGGCCCTGGTCAACCGGGGCGGGCTCGAGATCAGGGAAGGAGACTGGGTTTCGATATCGAGCCGGCTCAGGACCCTTTACGTCGGCAAGGCGATTTTCGCCCCGGCCCGCCTGCTGCGTTTCATGGCCGGCGAAAAGGTCGAGATGACGGCGGCCGAACGGCCGAGATTCGAAGCCCTCGCCTCCTGCTACCGGGAGTTCCGGGCTATCCTCGAGGGCGTCGACGCCACGCGCTTCGAAACCCTCCAAGACCTGGGCCACGCGATCCAGTACGGCCGGCTCCAGGACGACCCCCGGAAGGCGGAATTCGTCAACCGCTCGTTCGACGCCAACCGCGGGACACTGGCGGGGCGGCTGTTCGAGGTGACACTCGGCAGCCATTACATCAACCTGGCCGCCTACCGGCTCCTCACCCCCGCCCGCAGGATCGGGCTCCTCAAGGACGTCCTGGCGCTCGGCCGGGAGAGAGGACAATCGGGGTATCAGGCCGGTGCGTTCGTCGTCGGCAGCTTCATCGAGCCGGGGGCCGAGGCCTCCTTCTGGGAGAGCTTCGAACCGCGGGAGATCGCCGGCCTTCTCAACGAGTGGCTGCTCCACCAGAAATACCTGAGGGTTCTCGAGGCCGTCGGCGAGCGGAGGGTCAACCGGGCCAGGTCCGTGATCCTGGCCCAGGGGCTGGCGTCCGTGCAGATCCACCAGGGATGGGCCGCCGAGTTCGGGGGCCTGAGGTCGAGCGGCGTCGACCTCGACGAGGTTCGCCGCCACATCGGGGAAGGGTTCGACCCCCAGACGGCGGAGCTCCTGGACGCGCTGGCCCGGGCCTAGGCGCCTTCCTTGACCCGATAAACCTTGTCGCCTTCCCGGACGTGTTCCTTGACCTTCATTCCGGCCGAGACGCCCTTTTTGATCTCCGGCACCGCCAGATGCTCCTGCTGCAGCGACTCCACCGCCTGGGTGAAATCGCTCGTGTGGCCCTTGATGTGGATGGTCTCCCCGACCTTCAAAGTGCCAGTCGTGACCTCGATCCCGGCGACGCCGATCTTGGGGAAATAATGGGTGATGTGGCCGATCTCTTCTTCCATGATCCCTCCTCGTCGCCCTCCAAAGCGTCCCGCCGCCCCAGCTCGTATGATACGCGCGAAGGCCGGGTGAGTCAATGCGCGCGAGCGCCAGGCCACGGCCTTGCGTTTTCGGCCCGGCGGGCGCTCCGACCTCAGTCGGTCTTCAAGAACGCATAGGTCTTGCCGTACCTCAGCATCTGTTCGACATAGCCCTCCGTGTAGGAGATCTTGACGTCGACGATCCTGCCGTTCTCAATGACCGGCGTGTAAACGGGATTGACGAAGCCGGCGTAAGGGGCCAGGTGCAGCTTGGCGTAGCGCTCCAGGACTTCCTTGTGCAGCTCCTGATCGACTTGGACACCATAATTTTCGATCAAGTTCTTGGCCGCTTCGTAGTCCCCTTCACTCGTGATGCGCTGGACTTCGGCCAGGAGTTGTCCGTAAAGCCGGCACAGTTTCTGATAGTCATTGATCACGAAATAGGTTTTCCCGTCCTTCATCACCCTGGCGATCACATTCTCGGCCTTGCCTTTTTCGTAGACCCAGTGGGAGACCATGGCCCGGCCGCGCATGTGGGCCTGCTCGATCGTCTTGCCCGGTTGTATGCGGGTCAGCTGGGTCATCAGGCCGTTGCGGATCTGGCCGTCGTATTCCGCCTTGGCCGCATCCATGTTCGGCAGGAGACCGAGCTCGATCATCTTGTCGTCCATCATGTAGTAGAGGGCGAAGAGGTCGGCCCGCGACTCCTCGATCGGCGAATGGTAGTTCTTGAGCGACTCCGGGCCGACGCCGGGCATGAGCTGGCCCGAACCGTGTCCGAGGACCTCGTGGAGGTCGGTGTGGATGTTCCCGGCCAGGGGCCCATATTTCTTGGCCCGTTCAAGGAGCTCCTCGGAATAGGAGAACTCCGGGCCGAACGGCGACTTGAGCGAGGACTGGTCGTAGGCGTAGGTGATGTTCTCGATGGTCACGGACTTCGAGCCGTAGTCCTTGCGGATCCAATTGGCGTTCGGCAGGTTGATGCCGATGGGCGTCGACGGATAGCAGTCGCCGCCCAGCATGGCCGCGGTGATGACCTTGGCCGAGACACCCTTGACTTCCTTCTTCTTAAAACGGGGATCGACCGGCGAGTGGTCCTCGAACCATTGGGCGTTGGCCGAGATCGTGTCGGCCCGCTTCGTCGCCGCCAGGTCCTTGAAGTTGACGAGCGATTCCCAGCTGGCCTTCTGGCCCAGCGGGTCGTTGTAGACCTCGATGAAGCCGTTGACGAAATCGACGAGCGATGTCAGGTCCTCGACCCAGAGGATGTTGTACTCGTCGAATTTCTCGAGGTCGCCCGTTTTGTAATAGGCGACGAGGGCGTCGATGACCTTCTTCTGCTGGGCGTTCTCGGCCACTCCGGCCGCCTTCTCCAACCAATAGACGATCTTGGCGATGGCCGGCCCGTAGAGGCCGTCGATCGAGGCGACCTCCTCGACGACCTTGCCGTCCTTCTTCACGAGGCGCGTATTCAAACCGTAGGAGATGGGCGTCGTGTCCTTCTCGTCGACGAGGCCCTTGGTGTAGGCCTCGACTTCGGCCTGGGTGACGCCCTCATAGAAATTGACGGCCGAGTTCACGACCAGGTCTTTCGTCGAATCCTGGGAGACCTTCTTGGCGTCGACGGCGGGGTCGAAAAGGATGGGCCGCAGGAAGGCCAGGAAGTCATCGATCGACTGTCCGGCGGCGAGAGGGAAGCCGACGCCCTCCGATCCCTTGACCAGGGCCGCGAAATAGTCGGCATCGAACCCCGGCATGATCTTGTCCGTGGAGTAGTGGTGGTGGATGCCGTTGGAGAACCAGACCCTTTTGACGTAGGTCATGAATTCATTCCAACGCGGGTCCTGCCGATCGCCCTTGTAGCCCTCGACGATGGCGTCGAGAGTGTGGCGGATCTTGAGGTTGTATTTGTAGTTCTCGTCGAAGATGATGTCCCGGCCGCAGAGGGCCGCCTCGCTCAGGTCATAAACCAGTTCTTTCTGGGACGGTGAGAGCGCCTCGAATCCGGGCACCTGGTAGCGCAGGATCCTCAGGTCGGCAAACTGGTCGATCTGCCAGCCGAATTCCGGGGCGGCCGCGGCCTGCTCGGGTTCCGGTTTTTTGCATGCGGCGGCCAGGACAACGAGCCCTAAGCAAAGGGCGAGAAGGAGAGAGCTCTTGATGTTCATATGAATCGACCTCTCAAGTGGGTTATCCGGCGCATTCGACGCCTCTCGTTTATAATAGCCAAATGCCCCGTTCGAGTCCATTTCTTCTTGTCCGCCTTGCCCCTCCGCCCGGCTTGGTGATACGATGGATGCCCGAGGGAAGAAAACCGGCCGCCCTGCGTCAAAAGGCTGGTTGTCAATTTCAGGTGGAGGTTTATATGAGAAAGAACGTATTGGCCGTCATCCTCGTCTTCGCCGCTCTCATCAGCCTGCGGGCCCAGGCCCCGCAGCCGCCGCAGATGAAGCTCGAGGACGTCCAGAAAGCATTGAGCCTGGTCGACAAGCCCCTGTCCGCCCCCGACAAGTACAAGGCGGGTCTCGCGGCCATCACCGCTAAGGACTCCCTGGCGATGCTGACCTTCATTGCGTCCGACCTCATGGAGGGCCGGGAGACGGGGACACACGGGTTCGCCCTGGCCGCAGAGTACGCCGCATCCCTCTTCAAGATGTGGGGCGTCAAGCCCGCCGGCGACATGCCGATGAGGGGTGGCGGCCGTATGGGCGGACGCGGCGCGGCCCCCCAAGCCCCCCAAGAACGGACCTATTTCCAGGAATTCGCCCTGAAAGAAGTCACCGATTCCCAGGCCGCGGTCACGATCGAGGTCAACCAGGGCGGCGCTCTGAAGAGCCGTACGTTCCATAGCGGGCTGGACTTCCAGGGCGGCATGGGCGGCGGCGAGGGCACCCTCACCGCTCCCGTCGTCTTCGTCGGCTACGGGATCAGCGAGCCGTCGGTCGGTTTCGACGAGCTCAAGGGCCTGAACCTCAAGGGCAAGATCGTCCTCGTGCTCTCCGACGCGCCCGGCCGCGACAACCCCAAGGCGCCCCTCCAGACGAAGCAGGAGCTCAAGGACAAGTACTTCCCGGCCGCTCCCCAGGGCGACCGGATGGCCATGATGATGCGCGGCGGCCCGGGCCGGTTCAACAAGATCACCGAGATCAACAAGCTCGGCCCGGCGGCCATCGTCCAGGTCCAGAACACGGGCAAGGACAGCGACGTCTTCAAGGCCCTGTCCACGGTCCGCAAGCCCAACGACGAACGCCCCATCGTCAACAAGCCCCGCAGAAGGCTGTCGGTCGCGGGCGACACCGGTTCGGCTATGCGCATGGGCGGCGGATCGGCGACCACGATCACGCGCGAGATGGCCAACCTCCTCCTCGAGGGGACGGGCCAGACGATCGACGACCTGAAGAATAAGATCGAAACGACCAATAAGCCCGCGTCGATGGACATCCCCGGCGCGAAGATGACCATCGCCACGACGGCCAAGACGGCCCTCGTTCACGGCACCAACGTCATCGGCATCATCGAGGGCTCCGACCCCAAGCTCAAGGACGAGTACTTCGTCGTCGGCGGCCACTACGACCATCTGGGGATGTGGGAGGACTACATCTATAACGGCGCGGACGACAACGGATCCGGTTCGGTCGGCGTCCTGAACATCGCCATGGCCATGGCCGCGAGCCCGGTCAAGCCGAAACGCTCCATCGTCTTCACCCTGTGGACGGGAGAAGAGGAAGGCCTCCTCGGGTCGCGCTACTACGTCCAAAACCCCATCTACCCGCTCGAAAAAACGGTGGGCTACCTGAACTACGACATGATCAGCCGGCCCTACGACACCGAGATGCTGGCCCGTTCGATGCGGGCCTACGGCGTCCCCGGCGCCGAGGACCTCGTCAAGAAGGTCCGCGCCCCATGGTTCGTCTCGGTCAACCTGACCGAGGGCACGCCCTTCGCCGACATCGCCCGCGAGATGAACCAGTATGTCGGACTCGACCTGGCCTTCCGCTTCAACGCCCTGGGCGCCGGCAGCGGCGGTTCCGACCAAGCCTCGTTCGCCTCTGTCAAGCTGCCCTTCGTCTACTACATGGCGGCCATGACGTCCGATTACCATCAGACGAGCGACAGCGTGGAGAAAGTCAGCGGCAAGCTCATCGCCAAGATCAGCCAGCACGGCTTCCTGACGGTCTTCGCCTTCGCCGACAAATAGAAACAAGAGGGGGTCAAACCTACCTTTTGCTGCAAAAGGTAGGTTTGACCCCCTCCTTTATTTTCGTCCCCTCTCTGCCCTTCGGTTGACTTCGGCCGGGGTTCGCCCCTACAATCCCGTTCGACGGCAAGCATCGAATCCCCTTCGACAAAGGAGGTCCCATGACCGAATCCGCGTTCCAAGCGATGGCCATCCTGCGCGACGGCAGCCAGTTCCAATGGTATGTCGTCGTTCTGCTGGCGTTCGTCTTCTACGTCTATACCGTGGAGGCCGAGAAGCGCAACTGGAGCCTCGTCCTGGCCGGCCTCGCCTTCTGGGGGAGGGACTGGTTCAACGAGATCTGGAACGGACTGGTCATGCACTTCACGGGCTACGCGTCGGTCTGGGGGCCCCGGGCAAGACCGCCTACCTCATCCTCGTCGGCTTGAACATCGAGATCATGTTCATGTTCGCCGTCTCGGGCATCATTTGGACCAAGATGCTCCTGCCGGATAAAAAGGCGAGGATCCTCGGCCTGCCCAACCGCTGGTTCGTGGCCATCGCCGGGTCGGCTTTCTGCGTTTTCGTCGAATACCTGCTCAACGGCGTCGGCGCCCTGACTTGGGACTATCCCTGGTGGAACCGAAGCGCGCCGTGGCTCATCTTCCTCATCGGCTACCTGACCTTCTTTGTCGTCGCGTTCTGGGTCTACGATATGAAGACGCTCAAGGCCAGGCTAATCACGGTCGGGACGATCTGGGCCGTCGTCATCGCTTCTTTGATCCTGTTCATCCCCATCCTGCATTGGATCTGGGCAGCCGTTTTTTTTGAGCCAGAACGTTTTTGCCCTTGTAGAAGACCTCGGGCTTATCCTAGAATAGGGCCGAAGGGTTTTCGGAAGGCGTATGAAGAAGCTCCGCATCGCGCTCATCTACAACGCCTACGAGGACTCTCAACCCGCCGAAAAGGGCGACGAGAGCAGTCTGCATCACCTGCGTCAGATGATCCGCGGCATCGCCCGCGGCCTGCGGCGCTCCGGCCACGAGGTCGTCGTCATCCCCATCGCCGGCGACCTCTCCCGGCTCCAGCGCAAGCTCATCCGCCTCCGGCCCGACATCGTCTTCAACCAGTACGACGACGTCGTCCACGGGGCTCTCTACGAAATGCGCATCGCCGCGTTCATCCGCATGCTCGGATATCACATGACCGGCTCTCCCGCGCTCGGACTCGGCTTGAACCGCTACAAGTACATGGCCCTGAGCCTGCTCAAGGGCGCGGGCATTCCGATCCCGCACTCGACGGTGATCATCGAGCGGGTCTCGGACGTCAACGGGCACAAGTGGGTCTTCCCCCTCATCGTCCACGCCGCCCAGGAGCACGCTGGCATCGGGCTCGACCGCGGCTCCGTCGTCCACACGAAAAAGGCCCTCAAGGAGAAAGCCAGGGAAGTCCTGGCCACCTACAAGCAGCCCGCGCTCGTCCAGCATTTCCTGCCCGGCCGCGAGTTTAACGTCGGCCTCATCGGGGGCCGGAAGATCCAGGTCATGCCGCTGGCCGAAGTGGACTATTCGCGGCTTCCCCCGGCCATCCCGCCCATCATGTCCTACGCGGCGAAGTGGATCGAGACGTCCGTCGAGTACAAACGGACGGAAATCATCTGCCCAGCCAAGGTCGACGCCGGGCTGACCGCGCTCATCAGCAAGACGGCTGTCAAGGCCTTCAGGATCGTGGGCGGGTGGGGTTATGGGCGGGTGGATGTCCGGCTCGACGAAGACGGCCTGCCCCGGGTCCTCGAGGTCAACTGCAATCCCTGCCTCGACAGCGGCATGGGCCTGGCGCGTTCCGCAGAGCAGGCCGGGATCGACTATCCCCATCTTCTCCAGGCCATCCTCAAGGCGGCTTTCGAAGGTCCCCCCTTCGACATGCAGCTGCCGATTTTCAACACGAAGAGCGGGGGGAGAAGGCTCGGGCGCTAGGCTTCAACCCGTCAAGCGGCCCGTGTAGGCGTAATCCAGGGCCAACGCGATCACCAGGGACATGACGTCCATCAGCCTCTCCCCTTCCGCGCCCGGCCTGTAGCTCAATCCGAGAGCTACGGATCGGGCTTCGAGTTTGCGGACGAGGGTGGCCGCCTCCGGAGGTGTCAGCACGGACCAATGGATCACCCGTTCGACGAGGCGGTCGCGGTAGCGCTTGAAAAGCGCCGAGGCCGGCCGGAGAACCTGTCCCCGGGAGGCCGGGAAGGCCTCCTGGAGACTGTCGTCGACGTAGCCGCGCGCATCCCGGCGGAACCGCTCGGCCTTCTTCCCGTAGTGTTCGGCCAGGGTCATGTTCATCCGGTCGACGGGACGGAGGAGCCGGCCCTGGAGGCTCTCGGGCGCGTCCCGCCGGATCTCCCTCATGAGCCGGTCGACGTAGAGGAGCTTGCGGATGACCGGCCAGTTCTGGTAGCGCCGCCGCCACTCGGAACGGGGCGTGAGCCAGACGGCGAAGGTCTCCGCAAAATCCTCGTCCGGATGCTTCTGGGCGTAGGTTCGGCCGTAATGAAAGGCGGCGATATGGCGGACGTAGTGCCGGCTCATCCTGTCCGGCCGGAAGGAATCGCGGTAGGGCTTGGTGAACGGCCCGAAGATCTCGGCCCAGCTCGACCGCCTCCAGAGGCGGTAGGCGTAGTTCACGGCGTGGCCGGCTTCGTGGCGCAGGAGCATCATGATCGTTCGCGGGTCCTCGATCTCGTCGGTCTGCTCCTCTTCGAGGCGGGATAGACGCTGGTCGGCCAGGTAGAACGGGATCCCGATGACGGGGGTCCTATCCGGGCAGCCCCAGCCGTCCGTCAGGTAAATCTCGGGCCTGAGGCGGAATTTCCGGACTTCCATCTCCCGGCGCAGGCGGAGGACGAACCTGTCCACGGGAGAGCCCTCGATCGTCAGGTTGAGGCTCGAGATACGGGTATTCAGGAGCTCGAACCTGACCGTCTCCCAGCTCTGGACAAGAGATTGGATGGTTTTAGCGCTCATAGGGGTCTCGAGGACGGAGAGAAAATAAGGCAATGAGGCGGCCTTGTCAAGGCGGAATTTCATCCCTCGAGAGGGGCCCGTCAGAAGGAGGGACGGCCGGCCGGGGTATCCCGGCTTGAGCCGACCCCGGGTTTTATGGTAATATAATCGTCCAATAGGAATACAGGACGGCGACGACGCGGAAAGAACCCCCGCCCGTGAGATCACTCCCTGCGGTACTTTGCTCCCCCAGGGTTGACCCCCAGTCCAAAAAGGAATGAACATGCGTTTTACCGAACTCGACCTCGATCCCAGGCTCCAGCAGGCCATCGCGGAGAGAGGTTATACGGAATTGACTCACGTCCAGGAATTGACCCTGGACAAATCCCTGCAAGGCCAGGACGTGGCCGTCCAATCCCAGACCGGGACGGGAAAAACAGCGGCCTTCCTGATCACCCTCTTTTCGCATATGCTCAAGCAGACCCGCGGTTCGAGAAAGAAGGCCCTGATCATCGTCCCGACGCGGGAGCTGGCCGTCCAGATCGAAGGCGAGGCCCGACTCCTCAACCGGCCCCTGGGGCTTCAGATCGGCTGTTTTTACGGCGGCGTCGGTTACGTCGCCCAACTGGCCCAGATCAAGGCCGGCCCGGATATCATCATCGGGACCCCGGGCCGCCTCCTCGACCTGGCCGAGAAGAAGCGCCTCAACTTCCGCGAGTGCGGCTTCCTGGTCATCGACGAGGCCGACCGTCTCTTCGACATGGGCTTCCTGCCCGACCTCCGCGACCTCGTCCGCCAGATGCCCGACCGCGGCGACCGCCAGAGCATGCTCTTCAGCGCGACGCTGAACAAGCTCTCGCGACGAGTGGCCGAGGCCTACCTCAACGCTCCGGCCTTCATCGAGGTCACGCCCGAACAACTGACCGTGGACACGATCTCCCAGGAGCTCTACCGGGTCAAGAGCCACATCAAGCTCAACTTCCTCCTCGGCCTGCTCAAGCGGCGCAATCCCAAGAACGCCCTGATCTTCACCAACATGAAGCACACCGCCTTCCTCCTGGCGAAACAGCTCCAGGCCAACGGCCACCGGGCCAAGTTCCTCAGCGGCGACCTTCGCCAGAGCGAGCGGCTGCAGACCATCGAGGATTTCATGGCCGGGCGCTTCCCCCTTCTCGTGGCCACGGACGTCGCCTCGCGGGGACTCCATATCGACGACCTGGAGATGGTCATCAACTACGACATCCCCCAGGATTGTGAAAACTACGTCCACAGGATCGGCCGGACGGCCCGGGCCGGGGCCCCGGGCCTGGCCATCACGCTGGCCAGCGAGGCCACGTCCGACCACCTCGAGGCCATCGAGAAATTCATCGGCATGAAGGTCCCGGAGCTTCCCGTGACCGACGACAGCTTCGCCCGGGACCTGAGCCTGGAGAAACTGGCCGGCCAGCGCCTGGAGAGACGGCGTCCCTCGGACCGGGGAGGAAGCTCCTCGGGAAGGCGTGGCGGCGGCGGGGCCGGACGGGGACGGACGGGGACCGGAAGCCGGACGCATTGACAGGCCGGGAGGGCTTCGTTAGAATGGGCGCCTGACCCGGGGGGGCCCGGGCTATCGAGTGCCGAGGTCGTCCATGGACAAGAAGCCGCTGCCCGAACTGGACAGGATCTGCGCCGCCTTCGCCGTCGAAGGCCGCTGGATCTCCTCGTGCCCCATCCCTTCCGGCCACATCAACGACACCTACTGCTCCGAATTCGAGAACGCGGGGCGGCGGGTGAAATACGTCAACCAGAGGATCAACCACCTCGTTTTCCGCGAGCCGGAAATGCTCATGGAGAACATCGAGCGGGTGACGCGTTTCGCCCGGGAACAGATCCTCGCCGCCGGCGGCGACCCGGACAGGGAAACCCTGACCATCATCCCCACCCGCGACGGAAAGACCTTCCACCGAACTCCCGAGAGCACCTACTGGAGGATGTTCAGCTACATCGACGGGGCCCGGACCTATGACCGGGTCGAGGACCTCCGGCATGTCTACTCGGCTTCGAAAGCGTTCGGCAACTTCCAGAAGATGCTGGC
>Ga0268280_1001587_pt1 | contig 14877 bp, 15 predicted proteins | sample saktaG_9_FD_190139 | JGI IMG/M metagenome (GOLD analysis project Ga0268280, IMG submission 190139) | Saline water microbial communities from Sakinaw Lake, British Columbia, Canada - sak_2011_5_24_40m | ecosystem: Environmental > Aquatic > Non-marine Saline and Alkaline > Saline ... | reverse complement strand
CGGCATGATCTACCTGGCATCCAGGAATACAAAGCCCCGGCTTCCAGCGGTGCCTGAAGATGCTGCTGCAGCATCGGCAGTATCAGTTCCTGTTCCCGTAACGCTGACTGAAAAGGCCCCTGCAATGATTTAATGCAAATCCGCCATACCACCGGTGATATTCAGAGTCGGAGGAATCAGTAAGTCATCGGTTTTCTCCGGCAATTATCATCAAATTGCACTCGCGGGGGTCGCTTTCCGGTATTGGTTTTTGATAGTGACTTTTCAATGAATTCCTTATAGCTAACAGTAGATTATCAGCCATGATGATAAGGATTTTCTGGTTGCAGGCAGTCAGGATGGCATGGACTTCATACGTTAACAGGATGAATATCATCATGAAACCAGGAGATATGGATAGCTATCTCGGTCAAAAGATCGACATGGACATGACTCTCGAAGAGTTCGCAGAGATGGTGTTTATTAAAGGATTCGCGGCCGGTGAAAAGTATAGCAGAGGGGTAATGCCGGGGAGTGATGAGCGTGAGCACCGGCTGAACTGAGCGAACATATTGTTTTATAAGGTTTAAGCCTTTAGCGGCTTGTGAAATTGAGCCTGCAGATACAATCCCTGGCCGGACAGTGCAGGACATTCATTCCAGCTCCTGCTGTAAAAGATTCCAAAATAGCTCTGAAAATCAAGTAATGTTGCTGCAGTTCAAGGCAGAGCATGGTTAACCATTGAATTACACATCAGATTTTCGCTGAAGCGCAGAATGGTCAGACCGGAAATCTCTGCTTGAGGATTTCTGTTATCCGATTATGAATCTCTTCCGGCGATTCAAGGGCGTTCAGGCATACGAACCGGTTTTCATTGAGTCTGATGGTTTCAAAATATCCCTTGCGGACATTGTGGTAGAATTCTATGCCTGAACGCTCGATACGGTCAGGCTCATCTCCTTCAAATTCCAGAGGGAGTGACTTTTCCCGGAATTTTCTTGTCATTGCGTCTTCAGGCAGGATATCGAGATAGAAGGTGATGTCGGGGACTATGCCGCAGGTGGAAACGGAAATAATCGACTGGAGTATCGTCAGATCGATGCCGCGTCCGTAACCCTGATAGGCGGTCGTGGAGTCGAAAAACCTGTCGAGAATGACCGTTTTGCCGCTTGAAAGGGCGGGAAGGATAACTTCCTGAACAAGTTCCGCCCGGCTGGCCGAAAAAAGCAGCAGCTCTCCGACCGGAGTGATCTCATGGCGGCTTTCAAGAAGGATATGGCGGATTTTTTCTGCCACTGCGGTGCCGCCGGGCTCCCTTAATGTTACGACCTCGATCCCCAGCGAGGCAAGATGCTTGACGAGTTTTTTTATCTGCGTTGATTTGCCTGCGCCATCTATTCCTTCAAAGGTTATAAGCATTGATTCAGCGGGAATTGGGTTCTGAAAGGATAAACTCCGTTACCGTACGGTTGAATTTTTCCGGATATTCGAGCATCGGGGAGTGGCCGCACTGCTCAAACATAACTACGTTTGCCGAAGGAAGTTCAGCTCTTACAGATTCCGCCATCCCCGGGGGAAAATACCGGTCACGATCGCCCCAGATAATCAGTACTGGAAGCTTCAGCTCTCCCAGTCTCGCCCGAAGTCCCGTGCGGCTCATATCAAGCTTTCTGAAATTGCGGTTCAGGGCCATGACGGTGTCGAAGGCTCCGGGATCGCGTGCCATAAGGAGGTTTTTCCGGTAGGAATCAGCATTGACGTTTCCGGGAGTGTGAAACGCCGAGGCAAACATCATCTCCGACATCCTGTCGCCGGTAATCAGGGGTTTAAGCAGATGGCGCACTACCGGAAGGCTTATCGCACCGGCCAATGCCGGTACATGAATGAAGCCGTCGGTATTGCTTAAAACAAGGCGGTCAAAGGTGTCCGGATAGAGCAGGGCGGAGGCAGGCAGATATTTTCCTCCCATTGAATGTCCCGCTGCCGATAGCTTTCCGGCGAGGCTTCCTGTTTTGTCGAGAAATTCATGGATCAGTGACGCATAGAGCTCAAGGGAATACTCCTTTTTTGAAGGCTTGTCAGAAAGCCCGAAACCGAGAAGATCAAGGGCAATTACCCGAAAGGATGCGGCAAGCAGGGGGATGACCCGCTCATAAAAATCAAGAGATGAAGAGATGCCGTGCAGCAGCAGCAGGGTATGCTCTGCATTTCCGGTTTCGATATACCGGTGCCGGTGTCCGCCGAGTCTCATATATCTGTCCTGAGGCGCCATGGGATAAGCTTTTGAAATGGTTTGTCTCAGATGAAAATATAAAAATCAAATCGAAGCGGGAGAGAATAGGCAGGAAAAATCGTCATACGGGGGTGTGAGGGATTTGGTACCGGCCTTTTGAAGAGCGGATTCTTCCTGCATGACGGACATTTTCGCTGCATATTTTTCGCCAATGACTAAATAGGAAAGGATACCAATGAAAAAATCAATGATCGCTGCGCTTTCGTTAGGACTGCTCTGTTCATTCGGAACTCTGCAGGCAAAGGATTTTGATCAGGCAAAGAGGCCTGTCGCACGGCAGACGGCACATGCCGCGCAAGGCTCGGGGGAGAGCGGAAAAGGGATGGTGCGATCTGACAGGAGCATCGGTATGAAGGAGTCGCTCGGGCTCAGCGACAGTCAGCAATCCCGTATTGAAGCGATGGGAAAGAGGCAGTTTCAGCAGACCCTGCCGCAGCGGCAGGAGATTCTTCGTTTGCAGAAAGCACTTGTTCTCGAATCCCTGAAAGGCAATTCAGACCGGAAAAAGCTTGCCATGCTGTCGGAAATGATCGGAAAACAGCATGCAAAGCTCGCGTATCAGGAGAGCAGAAACCTGAAGGAGTTCGCATCACTGCTCAGCAGGAGCCAGATCGTCCGTTTGCTGAACATGGGGGAAAAACAGGCAGATACTCTTCCCGGAAGCGGCCGGGGTTAGCAGGATGCAGACATGCAGTTGTCTGACTGGTGAATCGCGCCGTTGCACGGCGCGATTATTTATTGCGGGGTTTAATTGGGCTGGCCGGTCGGACGGATCAGGATGTTGTTGACATCGACATGCTGCGGCTGGAGGACTGCATACATGACAGCCCGGGCAATATCGTCAGGTTGCAGTTCAGGGGTGCCGGGTTTCTGAAGATTGTCCCAGAAGGGCGTATCGACGACTCCGGGTTCAACAAGTGTCACACGGATCCCTTTTCCGGCCATTTCGTTGCGGATGGCATGAGCCATGCCGGTAACAGCCCATTTGGTCGCCGAATAGAGGTTCCGTATTGAGGTAATATGTCCCACCACTGAACCGGTGATCAGAAAATGGCCGCCGTTGCGTACCAGTTCCGGCAGGGTGAGCCGTGCCGTGGCTGCCGCGCCATAGACATTGACCAGAACCATTTCACGCCATTCGTCAGGTTTATCCTCACCACCAAAAAAAGTCGAGCCGCGTGAAAATCCGGCGTTAGCAAAGACGACGTCTATTCTTCCGAAGCGTTCAAGCGTTTTCCTCACCATATCCTTCTGGGAGTGCCAGTCCCCTACGTCGCAGGTAACGGCAAGCGACCTGTCGGGGCCGAGTTCGGCCTGAAGGTGTTCAAGCTTTTCTGAAGAGCGGGCTGCAAGTACAACCCTGAAGCCCGCTTCCGCGGCGCGCCTTGCTGTTGCTTCACCGATGCCGGTGGACGCTCCGGTAATGAGAAAGACCCTGCTGTTCAATTCTGCTCCGGCTCCTTGATGTTGTTGAGCAGACTGTGCCTGCGGCCGTAGAAATAGTAGATCACCATTCCGATAAGCAGCCAGACCAGCAGCCGGATCCAGTTTTCCGCAGGCAGGGAGAGCATGAGTATGAGACAGGTGAAAATACCCGCAAGCGGCACAAACGGCACCAGAGGCGCTTTGAAGGGGCGGGCGGCGTCAGGATGTTTTTTTCTCATGATCAGTACCGCGCTGCATACTACCACAAAGGCGAAAAGCGTGCCGATATTGACCAGTTCAGCCAGCAGTCTCAAGGGCAGCAACGCTCCGAGCAGGGCGACGAAAATACCGGTCAGGATGGTTGATTTCCAGGGCGTTCTGAATTTTTCATGAATAGCGCCGAAAAATGATTTCGGCAGCAGGCCGTCACGGGCCATGGCAAGGAAAATTCTCGGCTGGCTGAGCATCATGACAAGGAGCACCGAAGTTATGCCGGTGATCGCTCCAAGCGAAACGACAAGCTGCGCCCAGCCTATACCGACCTGCTTGAAGGCATTGGATACCGGAGCGTCAATGCTGATCTGATTGTAGGGAACCATACCGGTTATGACGGCGGCTACGGCGATATAAAGAAGCGAGCAGATGACAAGCGAGCTGATGATGGCTATCGGGATATCCCTCTGCGGGTTTCTTGCCTCCTCGGCGTGGGTCGATATGGAGTCGAAGCCGATATAGGCGAAAAAAATCATGGCGGCACCGGCAAGAACCCCGACAGGCGCCCCTCCCGGACCCGCTGCCCCCAGAATCGTCCTTCCGAAAATACTGAGGCCCGAATAGCCGAACGGGGCGAAAGGTTTCCAGTTTTCCGGGTGGACGTAGAGTGCTCCGAGCACAATGACAAGCAGCACAATGGATACTTTGACGATCACCATTCCGGCATTGAACCTGGCGCTCTCCCTGATTCCCTTGACAAGAACCACGGTTACCGCAAAGGTGATCAGTACCGCAGGAAGATCAAACCATGATCCGGTAGGACTCATGATTCCTGTTGCCGGATCAAAGTCGAGGGGCGCATTGGAAAAGAGCGCAGGAATTCCGAGACCGAATATCCCTATGAAATCCTGAAAGTATTTCGACCATCCATGGGCCACCGTGGCCGAAGCAACACCGTATTCAAGAATCAGGTCCCATCCTATGATCCAGGCAAAAAGTTCACCGAGCGTGGCATAGGCATACGTATAGGCTGAACCGGCAACAGGCACCATGGAGGCAAACTCCGCATAGCACAGCGCCGCGAAAATACAGGCCAGTCCTGCGACGGCAAACGAGAGAGTCACAGCCGGTCCGGCCTTGTCATGAGCGGCCACACCGATCAGCACGAAGATGCCGGTACCTATTATGGCTCCAACGCCGAGGCTGGTCAGGGCAACCGGTCCGAGCACCCTGTTCAGTCTGTGCTCGCTTTTCATCTCCTCAAGAAGAAGCGCAAGCGGTTTTTTCCGGAAACTGTTTTTCAAGGGCATGAAGGGGTTGAATGGTTGAAAAAATCAGTCCCGACGGTTCATGATGGTGAGGAAATAGACAAGCTGCATGATAGCCTGTGCGGCTGCAGCCACATAGGTCAGCGCAGCGGCGTTCAGCACGGCGTTGACCCCTTCCATCTCGGCGCTCGATACAACTCCCTGTGAGACAAGAAGCTCTTTGGCTCTGCGGCTTGCATCGAACTCCACGGGAAGGGTCACAAGGGCGAAGAGAGCCGTTGCACCGAAAAGGGTGATGCCTGCCCAGGCAAGGGTTGTGCCCAGCGTGCCGGCAAGAAACATGCCCGCCATGAAGATGATGGGGCCGAGGTTGCTGCCGATGGAGACCGCCGGGACCATGATTGAACGGAGCTGCAGCGGCATATAGCCGGTTTTGTCCTGAAGCGCGTGGCCGGCTTCATGGGCTGCGACACCAACCGAGGCGATGCTTGGCAGGCGGAATACCTCGTCGCTCAGGCGAAGCGCCTTGTGGCGGGGATCGTAGTGATCGGAAAGCATGCCGTGAGCGGCTTCAATCGTCACATTGCCGAGTCCTCCGCGGTCAAGAATGCGGCGGGCGGCTTCGGCGCCGTTGACGCCGGACTGTGTGCGCACCTGAGAATATTTTTTAAAGGCCGACTTAACCTTGAACTGAGCCCACAAACCAAGAATCATGGGGGGCAGGGCGAAAACGAAATACAACGGATCAAAAAACATGGTGATATGGGTTATTCTTTACGTGATTATAATTAACAATGGTTAACATGACAACAAATAACAAAGCCTCATCATACGTTGCTATGACAATAATAATCACTGTGCAGCAAAGTGCAAAGGAGAATCATTTCCATATGAACCATTCCCGGAGCGGCGGAATGTTTTCTTCTTCGTTGCTGACTGGGAGTTGATTTGTTGTGAGTCGCACCAAAGAGCAAAGTGGGCGATAGGGATTTTCTTTTTACTCTATATCAATCTCATATCTGTCAAGAAGGCCGGTGACCCCCGGAATGGTGAACCGGGCCTTGCGGAGGCGGTTTGTTTCGGGATTGATGGAATAGTTGAAGGCCGAGCGGAAATCCGCTTTTTCAAGGCAGGTGTGATGGAAGAGAACCTTCAGCAGATCACACTGCTCAAATGCCGCACCGGTCAGGTCGGCTTCGGTAAAATCGGCTTCCTGCAGGTTGCAGTTTTTAAAGCGTGTCTCCCTGAGTTTCAGTTTCTCAAAGACAGAGAGCTTCATCATGCAGTTTTCAAACCGGAGCTGCAGCAGGAATTTTCCGCATTCGCTGAACAGAGTACCCAGCAGCTTGCACTCATCAAACCGCACATCCTGCATGCATGTGTTTCTAAGTGAAGCCAGACTGAGATCACAGCCAGCAAACGAGCAGTTCCTGAAAGTTATGGCTGAAAGGTCGGAAGCGTTGAAGTTGCAGCGAATAAAGCTGCACTCTTCATAGGTGCCTTTTTCCAGGCTCATTTCCCTGAAGGAGAGGGTTTCAAAAACCCTGTTTTCAGTCAGTTCTCTGTCCGTTCTGTTCATCTTTTAACATACAGCCCTTCCGGGACTTCTGAAAATCTCCTTCTTCGCGATTACCCGGTTCCTTTTTTGGTGAAAGGAATCGTATTTTAGCGGATAAGAGTGATGAACGTTTAGATGATTTCAATTTTTATCCTCAAACCCCTGAAAGAGAAGATGGAGAGAGATAGAGCGCTGCAGCACCTGAAAGCCCTTAAGAAACCGGTTCTTGTCGATGGCGGCTACCGGAAGTCCGGCCATCTGCTTTATATCCTGACGGATGCCGGGCTGATCACGGTTGACTGCCGGGTATACGATCCGATACTCGGTCCCATTGAATACTCCGGTGAGCAATACCTTGAGATCAGGGAGATCGCCGGAGAGTCTGAAACGGTCGCTGAAAACGATGACCTTGACCCTGATGAAAAACTATTTCTGTTCAACGACGGCAGGCCGGATGTTCCCTACTGGGCATTCCAGCCCCGTGATGAAGCCGCTCTTGATGAATACCTCTTTTCAGCAGACAAAGCCGCTATCGAACAGGCGTTTATTGATCACAATCTGAACAGAGACATTGAAGCATGGGAGGGGATGGATGAAACGTCATTGACCGGGTGGGCGGCAAAAATCAGGGTATAGAAGGCTCTTTGCCAAAGAACCGGAATTACAAATTCAACAGGTATCACAATGACCTGATTTATTTCCGAAATAAAAATCACAATCAGATTCTATTTCAGCGACCTCAGTATCAGTTCAACTGACGCCTCCGCTGATGCCGATGTGCCCGGAACATATATGTCCGGTGATTGCGGCGCTTCATATGGTCCGTCAATTCCGGTGAAATTTTTCAGTTCTCCCCGACGGGCCTTGGCATAGAGCCCTTTGACATCCCTTCTTTCACATTCAGCCAGTGGCGTATCAATGAAAATCTCCACAAACTCACCTTCGGCAAAGAGGTTTCTGGCCATGTCACGCTCACTTTTGAATGGAGAAATAAAGCTGACAAGAACTATAAGCCCTGCATCAACCATCAGTGAGGCTACTTCTGCAACGCGACGAATGTTTTCAACACGATCAGCTTCAGTAAATCCCAGATCCCTGTTCAGTCCGTGCCGGACATTATTTCCATCGAGCATATAGGTATGCATACCCTCCGTATGAAGCCGCTTTTCAAGCAGATTGGCAATTGTCGATTTTCCCGAACCCGATAACCCTGTAAACCATATACAGCGGGGTTTCTGGTGCTTCATTGCGGCACGTGCCGTTTTGTTGATCTCAAGAGCCTGCCAGTGGATGTTCTTCGCCCGGCGTAGCGCAAAATTAATCATTCCCGCACCAACCGTTTCATAGGTCAGTTTATCTATCAGGACAAAACCGCCAAGAATACGATTAACTCGGTACGGTTCGAAAACGAGCGGAGCGGACGAGGAAAGATTTACCGAACCGATTTCATTCAGGCCAAGTGTTTTGGCCGCCAGATGTGCGCCGGTATTGACATCTTCACGATATTTGATTTCAGTGACAGTGACGGTTACCTCACGGCAAGCATGCTTCATCAGATACTGTCTGCCTGGTGTCATGGCGTGTTCCGCCATCCAAAGGAGCCTGGCCTCGAACTGGTCTGAGGATTCCGGCGGATCATTTGCAGCCGCCATTACATCACCCCGGCTTGCATCCACTTCATCCATGAGAGTCAGGGTGACGCTCTCATTCCTGAATGCGTGCGGAACCTCATCAAATCCCCTGATGATCGACTTGACTCTGGTCTTTACACCTGAAGGAAGAACACGTACCGCATCGCCTGTGCGAATCTCACCTTCGGCAATTCGTCCGCAATAACCGCGGAAATCAAGGTTGGGACGGTTGATCCATTGCAGCGGCATGCGAAAAGCACTGCAGCTCCGCTCACTGCTCAGATCAACACACTCAAGATAGTCCATCAGAGTTGGCCCGCTGTACCACGGAGTACGGGGACTTCTGAAGAGCACATTATCGCCTTCCAGTCCTGAAAGAGGGATTGCCTGTACAGCATGAAAGGCAAATCCTTCGGTAAATCTGCGGTAATCCCGCTCAATTTCAGTGAACACCTGTTCATCAAAGCCGACCAGGTCCATTTTATTGATGGCCAGCACCAGTTGCCGGATGCCCATCATGGCGGCAATACGGCTGTGACGCCTGGTTTGTGTTAAAACGCCCTTTCGCGCATCAATGAGAATAACCGCCAGGTCAGCGGTAGAGGCACCGGTAGCCATATTCCGGGTATATTGTTCATGTCCCGGGGTATCTGCCACGATATAGCGCCGCTTCTCGGTTGAAAAAAACCTGTAGGCGACATCAATCGTTATGCCCTGCTCACGCTCTGCCTGCAACCCGTCAACCAGAAGTGCCAGATCGATGCTCTCTCCCTGGGTTCCATACTGGCGGGAATCGGTCTCGATTGAACTGAGCTGGTCGTCAAAAATGTTTTTGCTTTCAAAAAGCAGTCTGCCGATCAGCGTACTCTTTCCATCGTCGACACTGCCGCAGGTAATGAAGCGGAGCGTCTCCTTGCTGGTCTGAAATTCAAGGAAAGAGGCAATATCCTCTACATACCCGGTTATCATTAAAAATAACCCTCCTGTTTTTTCTTTTCCATTGAACCCGGCACATCAGAATCAATCAGGCGTCCCTGCCTTTCGGAACATCTCGCGTGTAATGTTTCGGCAATCACCTCTTCGAGTGTGTCCGCGTCAGATTCAATAGCTGCAGACAACGGCCAGCAGCCGAGAGTTCTGAAGCGAACCCGTTTCATCGAAGGTCGTTCACCGGGTTCAAACGGAAAGCGTTCATCATCGACCATAATCCACTGTCCGCCCCTGCTGACCACAGGTCTCTCTGCTGAGAGATAAAGGGGAACGATAGGGATATTTTCATCACGGATATATTGCCAGATATCCAGTTCGGTCCAGTTGCTTAAAGGGAAGACCCTTATGGTTTCACCCGGATGTATGCGTGTATTGTAGAGCGACCAGAGTTCCGGCCGCTGAGCCTTGGGGTCCCATCGGTGACCGGTGGATCGAAATGAGAAAATTCTCTCTTTGGCACGGCTTTTTTCTTCATCACGGCGGGCTCCGCCGAAAACCGCATCGAAATCATAGAGATCAAGGGCCTGTTTCAGAGCCTGAGTTTTCATGACATCGGTATGGTAATTACTGCCGTGAATGAACGGATTAATGCCGGCAGTCTCACCTTCAGGATTTTTGTAGAACCAGCAGCTTCATCCCGCTCTCGGTGGCCATACGGTCGCGATGTGTATACATGGAGCGGAATTTCCAGCCTGTATCGACATGCATCAGCGGAAAGGGAGGAGTTGCCGGGTAAAAAGCCTTGCGGGCAAGATGCAGCATGACGGAGGAGTCCTTGCCGATTGAATAGAGCATTACCGGATTTTTAGCTGTTGCTACAGCTTCACGGATAATTTCTATTGATTCGGCTTCAAGGGAGAAACAAGCCATAATGATTATCAGATAAATCCGGTTCAACGTGAGCTGAGTGTTTTTAGTACAGCAGAAACGTTCTGTTCAAATATAGCTTTATCCCGGTACATTATGGTTGCGTACACAGGAAAAATATGGATTGTGAAGTCAATATTGCTGTATGTCGATGATGCGGTAAATGACTTTATATGATAATGAGATCTTGAATCATCAAGCTATGGCGTGTCGATCGGCTTCGTCATTGACCGCCGGATTGATTTTCCCGTAAAACCCTCAGTGCGCATGAAAATTCCTGAAAGCAGGCGAAAGCGGGGGGGCATGATCTCTAAAATATAAAGATGTATATTTTAGCAGTAGTGTCCGGTAAAAAATAAAGAAGGCCTGAAAACTCTTAAAAAACGGTGATATTAAAAGTGACCAAACGATTAATATTGCCAACGTTTACAAGGAGTTCCAGGCCATGGGTCAAGTTACAACGATGCTGGGTGAGTTGCTAAAAATTTTTCCTCGATACGAATTCGAGAAACTCGAAAAGCAGCACCAAAGCAACCACTACACGAAGTATTACACGGGCTGGCAACAATTGGTAACCTTGTTTTATGCTCAGATTGGCGGTCATGACAGTCTGCGTGCTATCCAAACCAGCCTTTGTGTCCATAAAGAAAAATGGTATCACCTCGGCCTGACAAATATCAAACGAAGTACCTTGTCTGATGCTATGAAAAACCGCCCACATCAAATCTATGAGGGACTGTTCTACAAACTGCTCGACAAGTGCCGCTCAGTCACTCCTGACCACAAGTTTCGGTTCAAGAATCCTCTTTTCTCAATGGATGCGACTGTTATCGACCTCTGTCTAAGCGTTTTTCCATGGGCAGAGTTCCGTCAACGCAAAGGTGCTATCAAATTGCACTACCTCTATGACCACCGAGGCTCGCTACCGGCATTTATGGTGATGACTGACGGAAAACACCATGATGTACGGGTGGCAAGAAGCGAAGAGAAACTTGATTTTCATCTCCTTCCGGACAGCATCATTTCGTTTGACCGGGCTTATATCGACTTTGAATGGCTGTATACCCTTGATCAGCGCAGGGTCTGGTTTGTGACCCGCTCAAAGTCAAATATACAGTACCGGATCATCGGACAGCATCAACCAATAACAAACAAGCAGGTCACCAGAGACGAAAAAATCGAGCTGGTTATTGATAAATCAAGAGCAAAATACCCGAAACCGTTTCGGCTGGTCTGCTATACTGATCCGAAAACAGGCAAGGCCTACGAGTTCATCACAAACAACATGACCTTGGCAGCTTCAACCATCGCGGCTATTTACAAGTCCCGCTGGCAGATCGAACTGTTTTTCAAGTGGATCAAGCAGAACCTGAAAATCAAGTCATTCCTCGGTACCAGCCAGAATGCCGTATTGACTCAAATCTGGGTAGCTATGTGCTATTATCTGCTGTTGTCCTACATCAAATTCCAGACGAAATATCGCCACTCTTTGCAGGAACTGACTCGAATGATCGCTGCTGTACTCATGGAGCATCGCCTGTTGATCGATATTTTGTCTCTCAAAGAACAGTCGCTCAAAAAAGTTAGGGATCCGGTTTCCCAACTGGCTTTATTTTAACCGGACACTACTGATGTACGCAGGGCTTTTCAGTATTCCACGGGTGACGACGTATTTAGAGATATTGATGGACATAAGCACGAAATTTATGCTGCTTTTATAAATCATTCAACCCCGTAGACCTCGTCTATTTTGCCTGAGTTGTCGAAATGGTACCGAACGCGACTGCTTTTTGAGAAAGTTTTTTGTCTTCGGTATTCATAGTATTCGTATTCAGTGTACAGGTCAAAGGTGCGGTCAGTTATTTTACGGATGTCTGTGATAATATTGCGGGATTGGCCGACTTTTTCCCAGACATATTGGTAGCGGTTCAGCAAGTCATCGTAGGTGGGTTTGGTGAGGTCCCAGTAGCGTCTGATGTTGCTGGAGAAATAACCATAGAGTCTGTCGAAGTTACGGCTGTCTTCAGAGGCGACAAAACCCCTGATGGCTTGCCTGTAGCTTTCATCGCGGTTATCCACTAAGCTTGAGGATACTCTTGTTGCCTGAGGATTGATTGCGGGTACTGACACAAAATTGGATGCCTGTTCACCTGCTGCAGTACCACCAATAAGTGCTGCGACATGTTTTTTTGGAATGCCGAAACTGAAGCTTTGGGTATCTGATATTTTGGCATAATTCACTGCCACAAGGTTTCCCCAGCGGTCTATGATGGGGCTTCCGCTTGAGCCAGGGAGGGTGGGAATCGAGTAGAGCACGCGCTCATCATCGGGCTCCTGCGTTACTTTGCCGATCGTGAACTGGGATTTGATCCCTTCTTTTGTGAGCGCAAGTTGCAGACCTTCATTATAGCCGATCATATAAACATCATCGTTTATAGTAACAACTGAGTCTTTTCGTTTTGCAGGATTATCGAGAGGAATCAGGTTTTTTATATGCTCAGGAGTAAGTTTGTCTTTAAGCTGGATGACGGCGAGATCGATTGACGATTCACCGGCCTGTTTGATCACAACACAGCTTTTGAAGTCGTTCAGCGATGTTACGAAGGTGTTGTTATACGCAATACCAATATCGATGACATGCACATGGATCGATGTATTATCGGGATTGTAGTCGATTCTGCTCAACAGAACTTTCATCTCCTGTATCTGGGACTCGAGGTTTGCATACGCAACTTTAAGGGCGTTGATTTCATTGTCATTGAGGCTCAAGATGTTGGCTTCGTAATAGTTCTGCAACTTCCTCTGTTCATTGACCTTGCCCTGAATTTTTTCGTTCAGCTCTTCTTTGAATTCAGTGATTTTCTTGGCAATGTAGGCCCCTGCTTCCTTTCCTTGATCCAAGGGGTTTACGACATGACGGTTTGTGGCAATTTGCCCTTCCCTGTCAATAAAGAAGCCTGTACCGAAGGCAATACTTGCATTTTCGACAGCTTCATTTTCGGTTTCATATATTTGCGGCCCGGAACCCTTTTCGTTCAGGGTGAAAAAGAGCCGCAAGCCGTTATCGAAGGTGACAGAGTAGTAATATTGGTTTTTGATGAGAACAACGCTACTCCGATATTTTTCGTAGAGCACCTGTGGATCTTCAGGTTTTTGCTGGCATGATGAGAGCACCAAGGAAATAAGGATCATGAAAATGAATCGCCACATGGAATACTGCACAATATTGTTGGACGCAAAAAATGCGATTATAATCCCTTCAGATTCAGTTCGCGATAACGGTCGCAACCGTCCTGATCACCGCTATCACATGCTTTTCCGAACCATTCTTTTGCTATTGCCTTATTCTGGATGACACCCTGACCATATAAATACTTCACACCGAGATTATACTTGGCATATGCATTACCTTGGTCAGCAGCAATGCTGTACCATTTTACTGCTTCGAAATAGCTTTGTCTGACACCCTGACCTTTATCATACATCAGACCGAGAGTATATATAGCACTTGCAACACCATGGTCGGCGGCAAGACGGATCCATTTCACTGCTTCGGCATAGCTTTGCGGCGCTCCCTGACCATAGTAGTACATCAGCCCGAGATTAAATTGGGCATTTGCATTACCCTGGTCAGCGGCAAGGCGGTACCATCTCATCGCTTCAAAATAGTTCAGTGGCAAACCTTGACCTTCGGCGTAAATATAACCGAGATTAACTTGAGCATTTGCATCGCCTTGATCTGCGGCAAGACGCCATTCGATTATTTGAGTCTGCTTTGGTGGCTCGGCTTTGGCAATGGTTGCTGAAAAGGCAAGCATTGTGGTACAAAGGAGAAGGAGAACGTATTTCATGACAAGGTGTTAATTGTAGGACTGTTGTCTGCACTGTTCAATGTACGCAGTTTTCCGAGTACTGGAAGGGTGATGGCGTAATTTTTGCAATGATGTACATTCTGGACAGAGTGGACTTGATGAATGGGGTTGAGATTATATTTACTTGGAACAGCAGGGATTATATGAACTGAAAGGACGAAGAGAGATGAGGGTTTCGGGGTCAAGGAAGTCCCGCCGTTCGTGATGATTGAACGGACGGAACAGGCAATTAATAAGATGGCGAGATCATCGTGCCGCTATACAAGGAGAAGGGGCTCCTCGTCGTGGCGGAACCCCCTGAGAAACTCAGAAGCCTCCATAGGCTTTTTTCCTTCGAGCTGCAGCGACAAAAGTTCAAGCCATCCGTCTGAACCTTTTGCATAGAGTTTTCCATGATCGACAAGAACAGTTCCCGGAAAGGCTGATGATGGTGCGGCAAAAAGAGAAGCTGCTGAAGCCCGGAATATCTTCATGGTTTTGCCGTTGAACGTGGTCCACGCAGCGGGTTTCAGGGCAAGGCCCCTTATAAAATCATTGATGACCACAGCAGGCTGCGACCAGGTGATACGGGTATTGTCGCGGGTGAGCTTCGGCGCTCTTGAGGCAAGCGCTTCATCCTGACCGGAAACCTCAGCACGGCCGGAGGCAATCAGGCGAAGGGTGTCAACAACAGCTTTCGCTCCTGTCACAGAGAGACGGCGGGCAAGTTCAGTGGCGTTTTCAGCCGGATCTACCGGCGTTTTCTCCTGAAGAATGATGTTGCCGGTATCGACACGCTGCT
>Ga0268280_1001585_pt1 | contig 14887 bp, 11 predicted proteins | sample saktaG_9_FD_190139 | JGI IMG/M metagenome (GOLD analysis project Ga0268280, IMG submission 190139) | Saline water microbial communities from Sakinaw Lake, British Columbia, Canada - sak_2011_5_24_40m | ecosystem: Environmental > Aquatic > Non-marine Saline and Alkaline > Saline ... | reverse complement strand
CGACCACGGCGGTGGATATTGCCGCCGGCGACATGAACGGCGACGGTCGGGACGACCTTTTGGCCACCTGGGACGGCCAGGGGGTGTACTATCGGAACTCGATCGGCGGGGCCTGGGTAAAGATGGCTACGCCGGCGACGCAGGTGACGGCGGGCGACCTGGACGGCGACGGCACGGATGATGTCATCGGCATCTGGCCTGCGCAGGCGGGGGTGTGGGTGAAGTACTCGCACAACGGGGCCTGGGCCCTGCTGTCGTCGACAGCGGTGGATATCGCGGCCGGCAGGATGCGAGCCACTGGTTCGTCATCGCTACAAGAGCCGGGATCAACCACAGCGGCTGAGAGTGAGAACAGCTGGGGGCCGGACGCGTTTGCCAGTGTCCTCGACTTGTCCGAGAGCGGCCCTGGTGGAATGACCTTTGCCTGTCCCGACGGCGAGAACCTGGAGCCTCGGGAATCGGGTGATACCCTTCATATCCCCGGCCCAGGCGAGCTTGGGTTCCGTTGCCTGGAACAGAAAAACCTGGTGCCGGGATCGCTGATCGCGAGAGATCGCGACGAAAAATCGGGGTGCGAACGGAAATAGTGAGTCGCTGCGTACAGGAACCAAGCCGGCGGCGCACATCGTGGTGCAGGCGCAATAGTTATTACTGAAAAGCAAAAGCGGACAGTCTATTAAAGCTGCGGCATAAGTGAATGGTTTTCTTCAATAGGGTCCAAGCGATCACGGCACCACAAATTTATCCATTCCAATGTGTCCATTTTGTGTCCATGTTTCTCGAAAATAGTCGTAAAAAGACCATAAAAAACCATAATCACGATTTTGTAGAATATCCGGAAAGGTTTGATGATGAAGGAAAAACAAGTGGAGCTGAGGAGGATCGAACTCCCGACCTTCTGAATGCCATTCAGACGCGCTCCCAAACTGCGCTACAGCCCCACTAGAAAAATAATATACCATAAAATCAGTAATTAATCAACAAGGTTCGAAGTTCGAATTTCGAGCGTTCTGTGAGTGAAAACGGTAAGACTAAAATTCCAAATCACAAATCCCAAATTCCAAACAAGCACCAAATTCCAATTACCAAATAACCCAAACGAAGAAAGCATAACAGAAAGGGCTCTCGTTTAGGACATTGGAATTTGGAAATTGGAATTTATTTGGGATTTGGAGCTTGGTGCTTGGGATTTTATTCTTCCTCGTCACTTGTCACTGGTCATTTGTGACTTATTACTCCGTCAGCTACCCATGCCTTGACAAAAAACACGCTACTGGATACCATGTTTGCACACGGAGCGAGGTGCCGCCGCCAATGGACGAAAAAGAAAACACGCGCGAACTGGTCGTCGTCGACGTCAAGCGCTATAAAAAGGTCAAGCGCGCCCTGCTGGAGAGCGAGGAGCGCTATCGCCAGCTTTTTGAAAACGTGCCCATCGGCATCTACCGCACCACCCCCGACGGCCGCATCGTCGACTCCAATCCGGCCCTGGTCCAGATGCTGGGATACGATTCCTTCGCTGAACTGGCAATCCGTAACCTGGAAAAAGATCCCCGCCATGCCGAATACCGGCGCGCCGATTTCGTCAAGCGCCTGAAGTGCGACGGCGAGATCAAGGGTTTGGAATCCGTTTGGTATAAAAAAGACGGCACCATGATCCATGTCCGCGAAAACGCCAAGCTGGTGAGTAACGAGGATAGGCAGGTCTTTTTCGAAGGCACGGTCGAGGACATCACCCAGAGCAAGCTGGCCGAGGAGGCGCAGCGCATCCGCACCCAGCAGATCGAGATCCTCAACTGCATCATCTCCCAGGGCAACCTGGCCGAGTCCCTGACCGAGATGCTGGAGGTCATCCTCGATTGCTTGACCCAGCACCTGGACTTTGACACGGCCGCCATTTTCCTGTATGAGCCCGGGACGAAGAAGATGAACCTGCACGCCTCCCGCGGGGTAAAAAAGAACCAGCACTTGAAAGAAAAATACCTGGCAGTGGAAAACCTTCCCTTTTCCAAGGTGCTGGGTGGAGTGCCGGTCTATGTCGACCATGCCCAGCAAGCCCTGCCCGATCTGGCCAAGTTCTGGGGCTGGCGCATAGCCAGCAGCATCCCCCTCCTTGCCAAGGGCCGGGTGATCGGCGCCCTGAACATGGCCAGCTGCAAGCGGCAGGTTTTCAGCCCCGAAGAAAAAAGCATCCTGGAAATGATCGGCAAGGAGGCGGGCAGCCTGATTTCCAAATTGCAGGCCGAAACGGCGCTGCGCGAAAGTGAAAAATACTACCGCACCCTGATCGACATCTCCCCCGATATCATCGTAGTACTGGATCTCAACGCCAGACTGCTCACCATTAACCAGCAATTTTTAAAGAAGGGCGGTTATTTTTACAATGAAGCGATAGGCGCCAGTGCTTATGATTTCATCACCGGACTGGACCGTATTTTATTAAAGAAAAAAACGGCGACCTTCATCAAAAAAAATGAAGTAAGCAAGACCGAGTATCCTTTCAGGAAAAAAGACGGCAGCAGCATTCCCCTGGAAGTATCGGCCACTCTGCTGAACGATGACCAGGGCCGGCCCAAGGGCATTATCGCCATCGGCCGCGATATCAGCGAACGCAAGCGGGCCGAGCAGGAGCTAAGGGAATCGAAAGCCCTCATCGATGCGGTCGTGGAGAACGTGCCGCTCATGATCTTTCTCAAGGAAGCGAAAGACCTGAGGTTCGTCGTATTCAATCGCGCCGGTGAAGAGCTTCTAGGATATGACCACAAGAGCTTGCTCAGTAAGAACGATTTGGATTTGTTTCCCCCTGAGCAGGCTGCATTCTTCATGGCCAAGGACCGGGAAGTCCTTGATGGAGAAGCCGATATGTTGGATATCCCGGAAGAGCCCATCATGACTGCCAAGAAAGGCCAGCGGCTGCTCCATACCCGGAAAGTCTGCATCCGGGGCGCCGATGGGATCACGAAATACCTGTTGGGCGTCTCCGAGGACATCACCGAGCGCAAGGAGGCCGAAGCCAGGCTGCTGACCTACCAGGAGCAGCTGCGGTCCCTGACCTCGGAACTGACCCTGATCGAGGAGAAGGAGCGGCGGCGCATCGCCTGCGAGATCCATGACCAGATCGGGCAGAACCTGGCCCTGTGCAAATTAAAAGTCGCGGCTATGGAAAAAAACATGCCGAAAGCTGCCATGAAATTGGAGCTGGCCGCCGTCGGCCGCCTGCTGGAGTGCAGCATCCAGGACGCCCGCTCCCTGATCTTCGATCTCAGCCCGCCGGTCCTTTATGAACTGGGCTTCACGGCTGCGCTGGAATGGCTGGCCGAACGGATCCAGGAGCAGTTCCATGTCCCGGTTGAATTCGAAAGCCGCTTTGCGAATCCTGAATTGGATAATGACCGGCAGGTGATCCTGTTCCAGGTAGTGCGTGAACTGCTGGTCAATGTGGGCAAGCATTCGCAGGCCAGCCAGGCCAAGGTCATCCTTTCTCTTGAGGAGCCGTTCCTGAAGATCCAGGTCAATGATGACGGGGTGGGATTCGATGCTTCGCAGATCTTCAGTTCCAAGGATCAGAACGGCGGCTATGGCTTTTTCAGCATGCGCGAACGCTTGAATTATCTGGGCGGCGGCTTGGAGATCAAATCCAAGCCCGGGAAGGGTTCGCAGATCATCCTGACCGTTCCCCTGCATGACCACGGGGCGGTTGCCAAAAAGGAGAATTCATGAGCGTTAAGATTCTCATTGTCGATGACCACAAGATCATGCGTGACGGCTTGAGAACCCTGCTCGAAAAGGAAAAAGGCCTGGAAGTGGTCGCCGAAGCCAAGAACGGCCGTGAAGCCATCCGCCTGGCCGAACAGCTGCGCCCCGACGTCATCATCATGGACATCTCCATGGATGACCTGAACGGCATGGACGCCACGCGCCTCATCGTGGCCAAGGAATGGGGCTGCCGCATCATCGCCCTTTCCATGCACGCCGACAAACGCTTTGTGGCCGGGATGTTCGAAGCCGGGGCCATGGGCTACCTGCTCAAGGACTGTGCCTTCGACGAAATGATCCAGGCCATTCGCCAGGTGGTTTCGGGGCGGACCTACCTTTGTTCCATGATCTCGGGGGTGGTGATCCGCGATTACATCCAGCGCATGCGCAAAAGCAATCCCTCATTGCTCAGCCCGCGTGAAAAGGAGATCCTGCAGCTCCTGGCCGAAGGCAGCACCACCAAGCGCATTGCCGCTCAATTGAGCGTGTCGGTCAAGACCGTTGAAACGCACCGCCAGCACATTATGGACAAACTTAACATATTCAGCATCGCTGAGTTGACCAAATACGCTATCAAGGAAGGGATCACCTCCCTGGATATGTGAAGCACAGTAGACAGTAGGAAGAGGCTAGGGGCGAGGGGTCATGGGTCACAGGTGGAAATCGGTGTAAGGTGCACGGTTGACGGTGAAGAAAAAGCTCAAATCCCAAGCATCAAATTCCAAATAAATTCCAAGTTCCAAATTCCAATGTCCTAAACCAGAGCCCTCCCAGTTTTCCTTTCTTTGTTTGGGACATTGGGTCATTGGAACTTGGTGCTTGTTTGTAATTTGGAATTTGTGATTTGGTATTTTATTCTTCTCTAGTAGTCACGCGTCACGAAAGCTACTTTAAGCTGCCAATCGGCACCTAAGGTTTTTCGAATGCGGTAATCAGATATTTCCCTATTGTTTTGCCGTTTGCTTCAAAGTATTTATTAAGTAATTAATTTTTAAAGGGTCACAATGAAAGGGGGGAGAGAGGGATTTTTTAAGGTGTCCGAGCGCTCTAGTCCCAAATTCCACTGAATCGTGGTACGATCACGGCTGGAGAAACATGGGCGCCAAAAATTTTGTTAACCAGTTCAAAAACACCCGCCGCCAGGCGGGACTTCAAGGTCGCCATCCCCTTGGGGGACAGGCGCGAGTGCAAATGAGTAAAAGCGAAAAAAGTTCCGGCCGCGCCCAAAAGAATTCGCAAACGACGCAACGGCCGTTTAAAAAATATTCCAGACCAAAGGGCAAATAAACGCGACCCGATTCCCTGCTTTTGTGCGGCTGATATTGATTTATGGTTAAATTTTTAGTACATTATAACCGTGTTGAAACGCTTATTGGGAATATACTTCATGCTGGCGGTCTCACTGGCCCTGTCGGCCAGGGGACCAGTCAATCTGCAGAACATCCGATATTATTCTTATCCCGAATACACACGCGTGGTCCTGGATCTCAGCGCCGATATCAAGATCGCCGAAAAAACCCTCAAGGGCAGCAGCAGCGGCCGCCTGTTTTTTGACCTGAAAAACTGCCGCTTTGCCGCAGATTACCCTTTTGAAAAGAAGAATGAGATCAAGATCCAGGCCGGGAACCTGCAGAGGATACGTATCGGCAAATGGAACGCCCAGACCATCCGCGTGGTATTTGATTTCGACAAGATCGGCAAATACAACCGTTTTTACTTGACCTCCCCCTTCCGCATTGTCTTTGACATATATAGTCAGGCTGAATTCGTCAGCCATGCTCAGCAGGCGCGGGAGCAGAATCTCCCCGTGGTAAAAGGCAGCCCATCCATCGCCCGCCAGCTCGGGCTGGGCGTGCACCGCATCGTCATTGATCCGGGCCACGGCGGCAAGGATCCCGGTACGATCAACCGTCGCCTAGACTTGCAGGAAAAGAATATCACCCTGGATATCGGCAAAAGGCTGAACGCCATTTTAAATGAACATGCGGAATTCGAGATCATTCTCACCCGCTGCCGCGACGAATATGTGCCTTTGGAGGAGCGGGCGGCCATCGCCAACTCCAACCAGGGCGACATTTTCGTCTCTATCCACACCAACTCGGCGCCGCGTCAGACCGCCCGCGGCGTGGAATCGTATTACCTGAATATCACCGCCGATCCCCGGGCCATGGCAGTGGCCGCCCAGGAAAATGCCATGAGCAGCAAGTCCATGGCCGATATGCGTAACATCCTGAACCAGATACTGCAGAACAGCAAGATTTCCGAATCCAGGATCCTTTGCCAGTCGATTCAGAGGGGCATGGTCGCCAACCTGAAGCAAAAATACGATGCCGTCGACGATCTGGGAGTGAAGAAGGCGCCTTTCTACGTTCTGTTGGGCGCGCAGATGCCATCGGCGCTGATTGAGGTCTCCTTTCTCAGCAACCTGAACGAGGCCAAACGCTTGGCCTCGCCCTCGTACCGCCAGGCCGTTGCCGCCGGGCTGTACCTGGGAATCATCAATTTTATTCAAAGTCTGGGCAAATGATGAAACTTTATCAGGTTTTTTTACGTCTTGATATTTCTAGATAAGATAAGGAGGATCGCATGAAAAAAATAGGTTTAATCGCCGGGACCAGTTTTTTGGCCGGAGCGCTTTTTTTCGCCTTAAGTTTCGGTTTCCTGCAAAAATCAGTCAATAATGAGCCTGTCATCAGCCCGGCCGTTGTCAGGGCTGAATCCGTTTCCCAGTCGGTCGTTCCCAACAGTTTCGTCGAAATCGTCCGCAAAGTCAAACCGGCGGTGGTCAAGGTGATATCTGAATCGATTGTGGAAAGGCGCTCCAGGTTCGGCGACGATTTCTTCGACCAGTTTTTCAACGCTCCGCGGCGCCAGGAAAAGCGTTCCGGCGAGGGTTCGGGATTTTTCATTTCTGCTGACGGCTATATCCTGACCAACAACCATGTGGTCAAGGATGCCGTCAAGGTGAAAATTTTTAATATCGATAATGCGGAATTTACCGCCAAGATCATCGGCACCGATCCCAAAACCGATCTGGCGTTGCTGAAGATCAGTAGCAAAAACGTCCCTTTCATTGATCTGGGCGACTCCAATGCCGTGGAAGTGGGCGAGTGGGTGCTGGCCATCGGCAACCCCTTCGGCCAGGACCTGACGGTCACTTCCGGGATCATTTCGGCCAAAGGGCGGCATCTCAACCTGACGCTATACGAGGATTTCCTGCAGACCGACGCCGCCATCAACATGGGCAACTCGGGCGGGCCGCTGATCAATATGAAGGGCGAGGCCATTGGCATCAACTCCACCATCCTCACTCCCAGCGCCGGCAACATCGGCATCGGCTTCGCCATTCCGGCCAACATGGCCAAGAAGGTCGTGGCCGACCTGAAAACCAAGGGCAAGGTGGTACGTGGCTGGTTCGGCATCCAGATCCAGAACATCAGCGCCAGCGATGCCAAGGACCTGGAACTGGCCACTGGCGGCGCGCTGGTCATGAAGGTGGAGGAAAATTCTCCGGCCCAGAAAGCCGGCCTGAAACGCTATGACCTGATTGTGGCCATCAATGGCAAGGCGGTCAAGTCCGCGTCCGACCTGATGATGGAGATCGCAAATTCGACTCCCGGTGATGAGATCAGCGTCTCCATTTTTCGCAACCGCGACAAACAGGTGCTCAAGGTCAAGGTGATCGAGGCCCCGGAAGAAGCCCGCGAGCAGGCCTCGGCCGAGAGCAAAAGCATGAGCCTGGGCATGGCCCTGGTCAAGAATACCCCGGGCCTGGCCCGCGAATATGGATTAAAAACGGCCAAGGGCCTGGTGGTCGAGAACGTGGAGCGGGGCGGTGTGGCTGCCGAGAATGGGCTCAAGCCCGGTGACGTGCTCCTGGCTGTCAACCGTACTGAAATAGAGAGTGTAGTGCAGTTCAAGAATTTCCTGGCCGGCCGTCGCAGCGGTTCCATGGTCCTGCTTCTGGTCAACCGCGATGGTGACGAGGTGTACATCCGTTTTGCCCTGCCTGAATGATCTTTTACAAGACCAGTTCCTTCGGCAACGATTTCATCGAGATCGACTGCCGTGATCTGCCGGCCGCTGCCGCGGACAACGCGGGCCGCAAGGCCGCCGTCCCCTTGTGGGACAAAGGCGCCCTGGCCAAAGAGATCTGCGACCGCCAATTGGGGGTCGGGGCCGACGGAACGGTCTTCTACCGGGTCGGAAAGCAGGGGGTTCATTTCGAGATATTCAACCGCGATGGCGGCGTGGCCGAATTGTCGGGCAATGGTATGGCCGGACTGGCCGCGGTCCTGTTCCAGCGCCGTCTGGCGGTTTCGCCGCTGCGGCTCCTTACCGCCGTTGGTTCGCGGCGGATCGACCTCCTGGCCCGCCGGGGTTCGGTCTTCCAGCTCGATGTGGAAATCGGCCGGCCCGATTTTTCCCAGCGCCGGTTTTTTCCTTTTCTAAAGGACGGGCAGGAGAGTTCCACCTGCGCCGGCCTGAAATTTTTTCCGGTTTCCGTGGGCAATCCCCATGCCGTGGTCCTTTGCCGGGACAGGCTTGCCCCCGGGCGGTTGGCCGCCCTGGGGAAAAAACTGGAATGCCACCCCATGTTCCCCGAGCGGGTCAATGTGGAATTCGTCCATTTTACCAGCGCTGAACCCCCCCCTGTGGGGACGGCGCCCTTGCGGCCCGCCAGCTGCCGGGTCTTTTTCTATGAGCGGGGAGTCGGGGTGACCCCGGCTTCTTCGACCGGCTGCGCCGCTGTGTTCGCCGTTTTACGGCGGCTGGGAAAGGTCCGGGACCGCCTGGCCATCGACTGCGGCGCTGAAAAGATCGCCGTCAGCTGGAAGCAGGGAATTTTTGTTCACAATTTCACCCGCCTGATCTGTCGCGGCAATTTTTATCGCTGACCGATCCCAACGCCGGTTCAAATCTTTTGATAGGAAAGGTTCGAGTGTGGACTTCTCCCTGATGGATGCGCTGCATTCAGAAAAGGGGAACATTCCCCACCTGGAAATCGCGGCCGGCAAGAAAAATCACTTTGGCAGGTTTATATATGTTGAAAAATGTGTTAAGATAGCGATGCGAAGGAGTTACCCACTGACCGCAGAAAGTCCCCCGGAGCTGCCAAAGGTCCGAAGCATGCGGGATTCCGGAGTACGAAAACGCAAGAAGCGATTCGCTGGCATGGAATTTGCTAAGGAGGCGTTCATGAAAAAGCCGATAGGCTTGGTTTTACTTGTGCTTCTTTTTTCGGGCATTGCGACCGCTGCTGGGGACAGAGTCATCCTCACACTTTACGGCAACTACTTGAACCTGCCCAAGAACAATTTTACAGGTCAGGCCAGTCAACGCAAAGTTTTTTTTGAAGCCAAGGCTGCGGTCGCGATTTCCGGGAACATATATTTATGGGCCAGCCACGGCTATTTCCCGTTGCGCGACAGCTGGACAGGCTGGGATTCGAAAAATTCATTCGATGCGGACATCAGCATAAAGCGAACTTTGGCCAAGAGGGTCATTGCCGGGGGCTGCGGATTTTTTGCCGGTTATTTCGAAGAGAAGCAGATCGCGATCAGGACGGAAGTCGGCATCTGCTCCATCAACAATGACATCGAATCCACAAGCAGCAAAATAGACACGAATGAACGGCTCCGTTCCGATTCGGCCAAGCAGTCTGCTATCGGCGTGCGGGGAAATCTGGCTTTCACCTACGGGCTTTACAAGAATATTTTCGCAGAGGCATCCATTGGTTACATGTATGCGTCCGATAAAATTGATGGCGTGCGCAGCAATTTGGGCGGCTTGCATCTGGCGCTTGGTCTGGGGATACAGCTGTAGATCCTGAAGAGGGCAAAAATGATAAGAAAAACAATTCCAGTCTTGGCCGCGGTCCTGCTGGCGGCGATTTTTTTGTTTGACGCTTGCAAGAAAGCGGCTGCGGAAACCTACACGGTGACGGTTACGGTATCCGTTGGTGTTTCCGGAACACCGCTTGCCGGAACATATTATTTGGATGCAGGCAATCAATTGACATACAGCTACAAACTTGATGAAGGGTATGCAAAATTGACGGTGCTCCTGGATGGCAAGGAAGTCGCGGCCAGCGGGACGATCACCGTATCCGGCGACCACACCTTGCGGGCATATTCAGACGCTAACACCGAATTTACTCTGACAGTTACCAGGGGAACCGGAGTGAATGGAACTCCGGAGACGGGAACCTATACCTATCCGCAGGGCGCTTTGGTCGATTACAGTTATGTTCTTGCCGATGGGTTCTCCTACCTGCTCGTGAAACTGGATGGAGTCGATGTCGAGAGCCATGGCACCATCACGATGTCGGAAGATTACAGCTTGAACGCCAGCGCTGTAGCAACAGAAAATATCCAGGGCTCCTGGTCACTTTTCGAGTCCTATAACGATAACAGTTCATTCAATGTCACACTTGTATTCGTTGGGACCCATAAAAGCGGCACTGTGACCGACAGTGATGGCGGCAGTGGAACCTATACTTTCAACGAAGGCATGGCCGACGAAGTTGTCTTCACCCTGGTATTTCCCGACGTCACCTATGAATATACGGGAAGTTTTTCTGATGCAAACACGATGAGCGGGACCTGTAAACGTTTCCAGACATCCGACAACGTTATCAGCGGCACCTGGAGCGCGAGCCGAATCACTGTGGCGACCGCTGCCAGTTCATCGTCCCGTACAGCCAATCCGCGCCGGCGTCGTTTTTAAGGTTACGTTCGACGAAATTTAAAAGATCATTTCTTCCGGTTTATAGGACTGTTGCAAAAAAAGTAATTCAGTTGCCGGGCTCGCTTTCGGGAATGACCAGGTAAGGCTTGAAGCTCATGGACTTAGCTTCCTTTTGGGCGATGGCCAGCAGCTTGCCCTCGTCGTCGAAGATGCGGAAATATGCCGTGCTCGGGGCCGGGAATATTTTCAGGACATCCGCGGCTTTCAGCACCATGCCGTTGCAGATACAGCGCCGTCCGGTCTGGTTGACGATCATTTTGGGATATTCATCCAGGAGCGATTCGATGGGGATGACCGCCTGCAGCCCGCTCCCGGTTTCCGCCAGGGTTGCGATCTCGGCCAGTGTCTTTGCCTGTTCCAGGCTGAAAGAACCGATGCTTTCCCTTTTCAATTCCAACAGATATGCCCCGACGCCGACTTTCTGGCCGAGATCGTGAGCCAGGGAGCGGATGTATGTTCCCGACGATGTCAGGGCCCTGAATTCCAGGGTATCATGGTCGATCACCCGCCCGGTTAACTCGTGGATGCTGACTTCAACCGGATTAATGGGGACCTCCTGCTGCCGGCGGGCATACGTATACAGCGGTTTGCCCTTGAATTTCTTTGCGGAAAATGCCGGTGGCATTTGCATTTGTTTGCCCCGGAATCCGGCCAGCAGGGTTTCCAGGTTGATTTGTTGAAGGTCGATGCCCTGCTTGGCTTTCTGGGGCTTGCCTTCGGAATCATAAGTGCTGGTGGCAAACCCGAAGCGGATGAGGCCGGAATACAATTTGTTCTGTTTGACGTAAAAATCGAAAAAGCGGGTGGCGTGGCCCAGGGCTATGAGCAGCAGGCCGGTGGCGGTGGGATCGAGGGTGCCGAAATGGCCCGCTTTTTTGGTTTTAAAGAGCCGGCGGATGCTGGTCACCAGCGCATGGGAACTGACGCCCTTTTCCTTGTTGACAACTATCAGGCCATGGATCATTGGAACTGGGCAGCGACCAACCGCAGGATCTCCTTTTTGGCGGCAGCCAGGTCGCCGCTGAAAAAGAATCCGGCTGCGTGATAATGGCCGCCGCCATGGAAGGTCTGGGCGACCCGGCGGGCCGAAAAGTTGTCGCGGGAACGGATAGAGACGCGGAAGTAATTATCGGCGATCTCCTTGAAGAACAACAGTACCTGCACGCCGTCGATGGAGCGGGCGATGGCGATAATGTCTTCGGTTTCAATGTCTTTCAGCTTGAGCCGGCTTAAGAAATCCCGCTGGAAATGGATCATGGCCACACGTTCATCAAGGGCCATTTCCAGGGTGGACAAAACCCGGGTTAGCATGCGGATCTTTTCCTGAGGGTTGGAGTTGAACAACAGGTTGCTGACTTCGAAAGGAGTGAAGCCGCCGCGGATGGTAAGGTCGGCGGCGATGGCCAGTGAAGCCGGCGTGGTATTGGAATATTTGAACGAACCGGTGTCGGAAGCGATGGCCGCGTAAAGGTTGAAGGCGATGTCGCGGCTGAAATCCACGGCCAGTTCCAATCCCAGTTCATAGACCAGTTCTCCGACCGCCGCGGCATCGGGGACCACCCAGTTGATATCGGCGTCGTCGCTCGAGCTGGCGTGATGATCGATGTTGATGCAAAAATAATTCTTTAGATTTTTCTGGCCGGTTCTCTCCTCATTGCCGCCTTCGATCAGGATGACCAGTTCGAAAGTTTGCGGATCGATCTGGCCGCTGCGGATATGTTCATAGCCGGGCAAACGGCTGATGGGGTAGGGGGCGGGATCGGTATTGAAAAAAGCTGGGGTTTTGCCCATTTGTCTGAGCATGAGAAACAGGGCCAAACCGCTGCCGATGGAATCGGCGTCGGGGCGGACATGCGAACTAATGGCTATATTGTTGGCTTGCCTGATCTTCTCAGCTACGCGTACTTTCATGATCCCCTTCTTTTTGCAGGCGGGAAATTTGTTGCTCTAGTTCCAGGGCCGAATCCTTGACAAATTCCAGTTCGGGCATGTGGCGCAGGATCATTTTCCGGTCAAGCTGCCGTTTTATGAAGCCCCGGGATCGGTTGAGCTGCTGCAGCACATGATCCTCTTTGCCCGGTGGGCAGGAGATGGCTACAGTTGCCTTTTTCAGGTCGCGGCCGAGCTGGACCCTCAGGATGCTGACAAGCTTGAAATCCGGATTCAAACTGTCCCGGGTGAGAATCTCTGCCAAGGTTTGCTGCAGTGTGCTGGTGAATTTTTCCAGACGGTAGGACATTTTAAAAATACTGAATATTTATTTTACTGATCTGCAGAGCGTAGTTAAGGAAAATGAAATCTTCGATCTGCTTGAATGTGTTTTCCAGGATAGACCGGTTCGGTCCCAGGGAAACGACCGACAGCTGGGCTTGCTGCCACAGGTCCTGATAAGCGCTTTCCACCACGGCGATGTTGAATTTATGTTTCAAACGCTCCTTCAGGCTGGAAAGCAGCCGCCGTTTTTCCTTCAGGCTGTGAAATTGTTCGCTGAACAAATCAATCTCCAACAGGCCGATCATCATGGGATGATGGACGTTTCATATATTTCCAGGATATCTCCTGGTTCAATGTTACTGAAATTTTTTATACGGATGCCGCACTCGGTCCCGGCCCGAACCTCGGAAACTTCATCCTTGATGCGTTTCAGGGATTCGATCTCGCCTTCAAAGACCAGGTCGCTTTCGCGCATGATCTTGAGCTTGGATTTGCGTGTGACCTTGCCCTCGCGGACCACGCATCCGGCTACGATACCCACCTTGGAAATCTTGAATTTCTGCAGGATCTCCACCTTGCCGATCAGGCTTTCCTGGTATTGCGGGCCGATCTTCCCTTTGACGGCCTTTTCAATTTCCTCGACCAGGTGGTAGATAACGCTGTATAGCCTGATTTCCACTTTTTCCATCTTGGCCATAGAGATAATTTTTTGCGGCGCCTTGACGTTAAAACCGAGAATAACCGCGCCGGCCGTCGAAGCCAGCAGGATATCGCCTTCGGTGATGTTGCCGAGGCCGCTATGCATAATTTCAATTTTTAATTTTTCCTGGCTGAGACGGTCGAGGACCTGTCCCAGAACTTCCGCACTGCCGAAGTTGTCGGCTTTGACGATCACCGGAAAAGTCTGGATCTTCTCCAGCTCGACCATCTGGAAAAGGTTTTGCAGGCTCAGTTTCTTTTCGACCAAAAAGTCCTTGTTTTGGGAAGCTTTCTGATTGATCTGGCGCATTTCAATGATCTTTTTCGCTTTTTCCAGGTCATCGACGATCTGGAATATGTCACCGGCCTGGGGGACCGCCTCAAAACCCATGATCTCGATCGGATCGGGAACCTGGGCTGAGTTCAGCATGTTGCCGTTGTCATCGTAGATCGATTTGATCTTGCCCAGGGAATGGCCGCATATGAAATAATCCCCTTTTTTCAGCTGACCATGCTGGATCAGCACAGTGCCGATCGGTCCCAGCTGGGGATCGAGCCGAGATTCGATGATGGTGCCACGGGCCGGAATATGGGGGAAGGCTTGTAGTTCCTGTATCTGGGCGGTGAGCTGGATCATTTCCAGCAAAGTGTCAAGGTTTATATTGTTTTTGGCCGATATTTCAACGGAAACCACTTTGCCGCCCCAGCTTTCTACCAGAATATTGTTCTTGTTCAGGTCCTGTTTGATCTTTTCTATGTCGGCGCCCTGGATGTCTATCTTGTTGATGGCTACGATCATCGGTACACCGGCGGCCTGGGCGTGGTGAATGGCCTCAATGGTTTGCGGCTGCACGCCGTCGTTGGCGGCCACGACCAGGATGACCAGATCGGTGACCTTGGCTCCCCGGGCTCGCAGATTGGTGAATGCTTCGTGTCCCGGTGTGTCGACAAAGACAATAGTCCCCTCAGGTGTGCGCAGTTTGTAAGCACCGATCTTCTGGGTGATGCCACCGGCTTCCTTTTCGGCCACGCGCGTCTTGCGCAATGTGTCCAACAGAGTGGTTTTGCCGTGGTCCACATGGCCCATGACGGTGACCACCGGAGGCCGCGGGGTCAATTTTGCGCTGCTCTTGGCCACCTGGGTCTGGAAGACGAAATCCTCGTAAGGGAGGATTTCGAGGGCCACTCCGAAATCGGCGCATAATTTTTCGATGTCGGCGCTTTCCATGATCTGGTTGCCCATGTAGTTCATTTTCATCTGGGCTATTTTATCTTCCAGGAGCTTCAATTTAATGGTCAGTTTTTCAGCCAATTCCTTAACCGTGCAAAAATCGGTGATCTGGATCTTGGCCGGCAGGGACAGGGGCTCTACGATTATTTCCTTTTTGGGCGGCGGAGCCGGCCGTGGTTCGGAACGGCGCTGGGATTGATGGTACGGGGGTCTTCTGCCATGCTGCGGTGACGGCCT
>Ga0268280_1001584_pt1 | contig 14890 bp, 19 predicted proteins | sample saktaG_9_FD_190139 | JGI IMG/M metagenome (GOLD analysis project Ga0268280, IMG submission 190139) | Saline water microbial communities from Sakinaw Lake, British Columbia, Canada - sak_2011_5_24_40m | ecosystem: Environmental > Aquatic > Non-marine Saline and Alkaline > Saline ... | reverse complement strand
TGGATCCAGCCATTAGATAAATTATACTTCTTTAAAATATTTTTAGCCTCCTCATACTCTTCGGCTTTTAAACGGCGGTTAATCTCCAAGTAACCTGAAGCCAAATGATATGGAAGATACTGGCTCATTAAACTGATATAAACATTCTCGGAAATTTCTTTAGCAATAAATTGCATTATTTTATCTGTACCCGAACAGCAATTCGGAAGTACTAAGTGCCTTATAATTAACCCTCTTTTCATTAACCCTGACGTCAAAAACTCCGCGTTTCCAACTTGGCGATACATTTCTTTAATTGCTATTCGGTTGCATTGCGAATAATCACTAGCAATAGATAATTTTTGCGAAATTGCGCTATCTGCGTAACGCATATCTGCAAGATATATATCAACAATACCATCAAGCGACTTAATAGTTTCAGCTAACTCATAACCACTTGTATTATAAACTAGAGGTATTTTTAACCCTCCAGCAACAGCTAACTCTAAACTTGAAAGAATTTGCGGCAAAACATGCGTAGGAGTAACTAGGTTAATGTTATGGCAACCTAAACTCTGCAAATTTAGCATAACCTCTGCAAGCTGATTAATTGTATACTCACTTCCTTTACCTAACTGGCTGAACTCATAATTCTGGCAATAAACACATTTCATATTACAATGGCTAAAAAATATCGTACCAGATCCTTTTTTCCCTGAAACAGGCGGTTCTTCGCCGTGATGCGCCATAAAACTGTAAACTTTAGCTAACTTCTTAGTTTTGCAGAAACCAGTTTTATTCTCTAAACGGTTAACTGAACATAATCGCGGACAGATAGCGCAAGATTTTAAAGAATCAAAAAGCGCACTCGCTACTTTTTTTAATTTTCCGCTTTTAGCTGCTTTAAGATACGCTGGATAATCTGTCATAATAGGGCCCGAATCTGATTAAAAATATCAATATATTCTTTACTACGGTAATCTGGATAACTCCACTCATTAGGAAAAAATGAATTGCCGTGATAAGAAAGGGTAACTTCGGCAAAAATTCCTTTATGTAAATAGATCCTGTGCGCGTAATCTTTAGTTGAGGCCAACACAAGCTTAGCTTTGTCTATATAACCAGGATCAATATTAATTAATCTGTTTGAAGCATTTAAAAATTTAGATTCTAACCTATTAGTATAAAGTTTAATCCGGTAAAGGCCGCTGGCGGGGATTAATTTGCTAAAACTGACAAACCTTCTTTTTAAACCATCCCCCATCTCTAACTTATAATAATTCGTATAATTAAAATCAAGCATACAGGACTGGAAATCAATTTTGCCGAATCTTACTTTTAGTTTATTTCTGGCTTGAATAAAAACGGCTTCATCGCGATAGATGAAGCCAAGAATTAGTTTTGCTGAATTATATTTTCTGATTTTTCCCAACTGATTAGGAGGCCACTTCTAAGGCAAGAATTGGCTTATATACTGAGCGATTTTTTTACGCTGATCGTTACGCATTTCATTAAAGAATATAGCAATACTAAAACCGCCATTAACCTCATCTTCACTTCTAACCACCACACCCTTACATTCAACAATAGTGCTTTTGGAAGCCAAACCCTGTCTTGACGGCAGGCAAGCATGGTCCTTTGTCCTATTAGGCAGACTTAACTTTACAGAAATCTTCGTAAACGGTGGCATATACTTATCCAAATGACAATAAGCCCCAACACAACTAATATTATGCGTTGAGGTAACAAAACCAAATCCATTAACCGCCAAGTTCACTGGTAGTTTATGGTCTAAACGAGGATGTTGCCTACGTTCTTTACCGGTTTTCATTATTTTTTCTCTTTTGCCTTATCCATAAATGTACGCCAACATTTCTTGCTACAATAGAATTTACCATTACGGTAATAAACTTTTAATTTCTTTATCAGTTTATTGCAAGCCAAACAGTTGGTTTGCTTTTCTACGCCTGGTTTTGCCTTTGCTTCTTCATCCTTAACTGCTTCAGGTACCATTTACTTTTTTCCTTTCCTTTTGTCTTTGAATTTCAACTTAGACGCATATTTACAAAATTCTTAAGATAATTCTTCTCTAGCATATTAAACTCTACAAACTCAATGCCCATCTGGTTGCGATTAGAATGCGCTAACGGCATTGACCAAGCTACTCTGCCAATCGGCCTTAATACACGGTTTAAGACATTGATTTCAAGCATCACCGGAACAAAAGTAGGGATAAATTTATCAACAGTAAACCTTAAACCACCACAACTTATATCGCTACTAACAGCATTAGCAAAATCAGGCTTACCCCTGAGTTGATAACGAAACAGTGAATGAAAATCTACTCGGGGAGAAAAACGCATTTCTTTTTTTCTTGCCAAATCGACCATATTTGCCTTTAATTTTGTGTGGCTGTTTCTCACCCTTATGGGAAAAAATATAACACATATTTCCAAATATGTCAATACTTTACAAAACTGGCATTTTTGTTATAATAATTAAGAGGTGAACAAATGTACTGCCAATACTATGGTTTAAAAGAAAGGCCTTTCAATGTTACTAGTGATCCAGCTTTCTTTTTTTCCAGCAAAAAACATAAAGAAGCTATTTCTCACCTTCTTTACGGAGTCTCACAGAGAAAAGGAATTATTGTTTTAACCGGAGAGATCGGTACTGGCAAAACAACTATCTGCCGCTTTTTTTTGAATCAAGTTAGTAAAAACGTAAAAACTGCCTTCATTCTTAATCCTAACTTTTCAGAAATTCAGCTCTTAGAATCAATTATCAAAGATTTCGGGATTACTCCAAAAAACAAAACTAAATTAAGCATGGTCTGGGAATTAAATAACTTTCTGTTGCATGAGTCTATTGCAGGAAATAACTTAGTACTCATTATTGATGAGGCCCAAAACTTAAAACCTAGCTTGCTTGAACAGATCCGCCTACTTTCAAATTTAGAAACAGAAAAAGATAAATTATTACAAGTAATTCTAGTCGGCCAACCAGAATTAAATAACCGGCTTAATTTACACGACTTAAGGCAGCTGCGCCAAAGAATTATGGTAAGATACCACATTGGCCCGTTAGACAATGATGAAATAAAATCATATATTTGCCATCGCTTAGAAATTGCCGGTGGAGTGAAAATCGAGTTTAGCGACGAGGCTATTAGTATAATCAGCCGTTTTTCAAGCGGAACACCGCGTTTAATTAACATGATCTGCGACCGAGCACTCTTAGCCGGATTTGTCAGTCAAACCCAAAAAATAGATTTTAATATTATTAAAAAATGTATTGAGGAACTGGATTGCTACTCAGTAGGGCAGAATGTATGAGTATAATTAACGAAGCATTAAAAAAAACCGAACAATCAATACACAAAAATTCACTCCCCGAGATACCAAAATCAGCAACTAAACCCTATATTATCTATATTCTAATACTGATCGCGGGACTGTTCCTAAGCAACTTTGTATTCGTTTTACTCAGGCACAAGACAGAAACTGCTGTTACTGTAAAGAAAAGCCCGGATTTAACCGACCAACCTGTTAAGGAGATAAAAACTATACCTCCCATTTCAGTTGTAACGCCAGAGCCTACCTTGGAAGAAAATAAAACTCCGCAGGCAAATTTTGTCTTAAGCGGAATATTCTTTTCCGATAATGACAGCTACGCGCTTGTGAATAATAAAATTGTGAGAGAAAATGATTCCGTCGATGGAGCTACAGTAAAAACAATCACTGCAAATACCGTGGAATTAGATAGCAAGGGTTTGCTTATTACTCTTGCAACCCAGAGATAAGCCTTAAACTACTTTTCTGACTGCTTCTTTTATTAAATCTAACTTTACATTACGCACAATCTTGGGGCTGCCAACGCCAGTTATAAGTACAAACTTATTTTCCTTACCCACAAACTTCTTATCATGATAATGCGCATCAATAATCTTGTTTATTGTTACACCTTTTAATTTAACGGGTAAGCCATAAAGTTTAATTAATTTTTCAATACGCTTAGCTATATTCAAGTTAACTAGCCCAAGCTTCCTACTTATTTCTACTGCAACAACCATACCCAAAGCAACTGCCTGGCCATGGTTATAACCTTTATAACCAGAAGCAGCCTCAATAGCATGGCCAATAGTATGGCCAAAGTTTAAAATTGTCCTTAAACCTAATGCTTCCAATTCATCCTTACTTACAATACCAGCCTTAATACTGCTGCAGGCGCTAACAATGCTTTCTAATGCTTTCTCGTCGCCCTTAAGCACAGCTTGATATTTATTTTCTAGGAAATTGAAAAGTTTGCGGTCTTTGATAATAGCATATTTAATCACTTCAGCTAATCCCGAAGCCAGCTGTTTCTTATTTAAACTTTTTAGAAAATTAATCTCAGCGAAAACAAGCCTTGGCTGATAAAATGCACCCACCAAATTCTTGCCTAAAACTAAATCTACAGCAGTTTTACCTCCAATGCTAGAATCAACCTGAGCAAGCAATGTCGTAGGAACCTGCACATAACTAACACCCCGCTTATAAACTGAAGCAACAAACCCTGATAGATCACCTATTACACCACCACCAAAAGCAATAATAAAAACTTTTTTCTTATTATCAAATCTAGCCAGGTCGGAAATAACTAAACTTGCGGTTTCTAATGATTTACTTTTTTCACTATCCAGAACAATTTTAAAATGAGCATTAAACCCACCTCTAGATAAAGCCGATCGCAAAATTACGCCGTATTTATTCTTAAGCCAAGCATTGGTAATTATATAAGCATCAGTCCCAAGGTTTAGCTTTTGCAATTGACGGCTGAGGTTATTCAAAATACCCCTGCCAATCAGTATATTATATGAACGTACGCCTAAATTAACCTTTTTCTTACGCATTTTAATATTCCTACCCTATAAATCTAATTACTACGCCAACCAACGGCCAAAGTACGCGATCAAACACGCCCAGCCAAATAAAAGCAAAAAGCAGGATAAAACCATAACGCTCTAATTGCGCATATTGTTCAGACAATTGCGCAGGTAACAAACCCATTAAAACCCGTGAGCCGTCTAACGGAGGAATCGGAATAAGATTAAAGATAGCTAAAACAACATTAATCATTACTAAATTTAAAAGCAGATAACTGGCAATTGCCGGTAAAGGAATAAATTTTAATATTTGAGCAATAATAACCGCAAGGATAAGGTTTGCCAGTGGGCCGCTTAAACCAATCCAAATTATATCCCTTTTTGGATTCTTAAGTGAAAAATAATTTATTGGCACAGGCTTTGCCGCACCAAATACAAAATGACCGCCTGAAGATAAAAAAAGTACAAGTGGCAAGAGAAGCGTCCAGAATGGGTCAATGTGTGCCAGTGGGTTTAAGGTAAGCCGGCCAGATAATTTGGCAGTAGAGTCTCCCAGCTTATAAGCAGCTAAACCATGCGCAAATTCATGCACAGTCATAGCAATTAATAAAAACGCAAATGATATGGCAAATGAGATAATTGAATTCAATTTAGTGCCTCGATAATAACGACATCAACAATCGGATATTGACAATCAGGCGGAGTAATCAATTTACCAGTAATTTTAACCTTATGGTAATTAAGGCTGTTTAAACCTTTGCGGTTGCCTTTTAAAAAATATATTTTTTTATCTGTAGTAATTAATTTATGGGTCGCCTTACGCCATAAAACTACCCCATACGGGTAAACTATCCCTTCTAAGATTAATGCATTAGATAACCCCTCTTCTTTTGGGATAACTTCGAGTTTTGCTTCTTGCTTAAGGCTAGTCAACTCTTTATTAATAAACTCTTTATTAACAAACTTTTTATTTACCCAACCAAAACTCATATGAACTGGCTCTATTCTTAACCAGTCACCCTCAGACGAAAGGATATTAACCACTGTAAGCTTATCCACTTTACCCAGGATCCAGGAAGATTCGCTAGCCTTAAAACGAATATTAACCCTATCTTTAATTACTTTTCCATTTTTACATTGATTTCCTAACCCGGCCGGCTTAGGGATAGAATCAAGATTGATACACTCAACCAACTCTCTCTTTATATAACATGGCGCGGTTTTAGGTAAACGAATCTTATACCAATCATAAGCTTCAGCGATTACCTCTACTTGATCTTCTTTGGCAAGTGTACAGATAACAGCCGCGCCTATAGTAGCATCAACTCGCACATTTATGCCACTTGCATTAATTTGCCCCCTAAACTCGTTAAAAGGGGCAGCATAAGCAGCCATAGCAAAAACCACTAGGACTATAAAGATAATTATTAATACTCTAGAATACCTGGAAACTAATTGCATTTATTTTTTCTCTTGAGCTTTAGGAGCAGCTTTTCCAGTAGCAGCTTTTCCTGTCTCTTTAGCTGCGCCAGCTGCTACTGCAGTAACGCCTTCAGCAGTAGTTGCGCTTTCAGCTTTCTCTACCTTATCTTTCTTAATTTTAATTCTTAAGGTTTTGATTTTAGGAAGCCCATAGACTGAATCTCCTTCTTTCCATTTACCTTTTTCTTGCATCTGCCTAATGCGTTCAGTACGTTTTAATACTGAACGCGCTTTTTTGTCCGCTTCCGAAATAATTAACGACGGATGTATTGACATGATTTTATAACCTCCTTATGCGGCAACCAGCGTAGGTTCTCTGCAACACAATCAGCAAAGGTTGCGCGCTCTCTTGATTAGAAAATTTGCCTACGCACAAAATAATATAATTCCCTTTAGAAAAAGCTAATGGGGTTAATCCTTTTTTCGATAATAACTGTACTTCTCTGGCAGCCAACTCCCTATTCTTAAAAGCAGCAACCTGAATAGTGTAATTAGCTGAGCCGCCTTGACTATCAGCGGATAAAATCAAACGCTTACCATTTTCCACGCCAAAAGAAAAAGAAACAATGCCTACTAAAACTACACCCATAACAATAAGCAACACTTTTTCATATCTCCGAAAACGCATGAAAAATGGGTTTTTCGGGACATGTGGCTTATACTGCCCATCATCCGCCGAATGGGTAAAAAGTTCACCTTGTAGAGATCCCTGATTTTCTGTCATAGTCAGCTATTATATCTTTACGTCATCCTGTTTCAAGTAAATTCTTTTACTAATCTTCTTAATCACTTTTAAGAAGGCCTCAACTATCTTAGGATCAAATTGCGTTCCACTTTTTTTCTTGATCTCTTTTATAGCCGAATTGATATCCATCCTTTCGCGGTATGGCCTACCATAAACCATCGCTTCAAAAGCATCAGCTACAGCCATAATACGCGCGCCTAATGGAATCTTATTCTTCTTAAGGTGCGATGGATACCCCATTCCGTTATATTTTTCATGATGGTGCATAATAATCGGTATGGCCGGGCGTAAAATCTGCAAAGGCCTTAAAATCTCCGCTCCCTTAACCGGATGCTTTTTAATAATATTGTATTCTTTGAGAGTTAATTTAGCAGTTTTAGTTAATATTTCAGATGGGATATCTACTTTGCCAGTATCGTGCAGGAGAGAAGCATACCTGAGAGTTTCAATCTGCTTTTCATCCAGATGAATTTCATAACCCAAAGCACAAACCAGTTTACTGAAATTAGGAGAATGCGTATACTCCTGTGGCACACGGGTATCTAAAAGAGTGACTAAAGATTTGATACTCCCAAAAACGATTTTTTGCTGCTCTTCATAAAGCTGCAGATTTTTAATTCCGATAACCGCCTGCTCCGCCATAGTCATGAGCATCTCTTGATCAAATATGTCGAATGATTTGTCAACTTTGATACGTTTTATAATAACATACCCTAAAACATCTTCGCAGATAAGCGGAATACCTAAGAGATTATCTTGCCTTATGCAAGCAGAAGTCCTGGCAATCTTCTCTTCAATTCTATTAGTTATTTTAGTTTTTTTATCAATCAAAAACTTTTTATTATCACTTATCTGGCATTTAATTATCGAATATTTTTTGTTAGAATCCAATAAAGCAACCAAACAATATTGAGCATTAAAAAACTGGCAAAACAATCTTCCCATGCGGCTCATTAATTCTTTAAGCTCATAGGTAGAGTTAATCAAACGGTAAATACTATGCACCGCTGATATTAAAGACCTATACTTTTTCGTAGGGGTTAAATAGTTTTTTGTATTCATTTAGGGCATACCGGTCAGTCATCCCGGCAATATAATCACAAACCACTCGCCTAACACCTTCTTTAGTAACCCTCACCCTTACTTCAGTAGGCAACTGTTCGGGCCTACGCACATACTCACAAAATAATTCACTGATAAAACGCTTGGCCTTAGTACTCATGCGTATAACCCGATAATGATGATAGAGGCGGCTCATGAGAAACTGTCGCAATGGTTTCCTTAAATCTTTAACCTCTTTACTAAAATCTATTATCTTATTATTAATCTTTTTAAGATCAGTGTATTTCTCAACCTTAAAACGCGCGATATTCGTTTTTGTCTGATTGATGAGATCAGTAACCTGTAGATCAATTAATCCCCGGATAATTAAGTATTTGCGACGATTAGAATCAATTTTAGCATATTTCTGGTTAATTTTACGATTTATTTTATCCCAAATTTCAAACCCCTCTAAATCTTCTTCCTTGATTAAGCCTGAAGTTAAACCATCATCAAGATCATGATTATCATAAGCAATTTCATCCGCTACGTCAACTAACTGAGTTTCTAACGTGGGCATCTGTCTGGGGTGAAACTCTTTAATCGAAGCCGCAATATCAAACGCTGATGAATGTTTAACTATACCCTCCCTTACTTCCCAACTTAAATTTAATCCTGGAAAATCAGGATAACGCTCCTCCAGATAATCAACAACCCGCAAACCCTGCAAATTATGGTTAAACCCTCCGCAACTAGCCATTAATTCACTTAATACTTCTTCTCCAGCGTGGCCAAAAGGGGTATGCCCTAAATCATGCGCTAAGGCAATTGCTTCGGTTAAATCCATATTTAACTTCAATGCGTACGCTATTGTACGGGCAATCTGAGAAACTTCCAAACTATGCGTTAGGCGAGTACGGTAATAATCTCCTTCATGGTTAACAAAAACCTGGGTTTTATATTCCAATCTCCTAAAAGCAGCAGAATGTATAATGCGATCCCGATCGCGCTGATAACATGTGCGGTAAGCATGTTCATCCTCAATATGTACCCGGCCGCGTGAGTTGCAACTCTTCATGGCGTAAGGAGCAAGAAAGCTATTTTCAAACATTTTAATATTACCTATTGGCATCTTTTAATTTTTTAGTTAACTCATCCAAAGACTGCGATATAATTTTAGTTCCAAAAATTACCGGCATAAAATTAGTATCTCCCACCCAGCGAGGAACAATATGTAAATGTAGATGCCCAACAATACCTGCGCCTGCAACACGAGTAAAGTTAAGCCCAATATTATAACCTTGGGGCGAAAGCACCTTTTGCAACAAACTTTTAGCCTTATTTAAGCATTTAAATAGGTCTAAGATTTCATTCTCTCGCATTTGCGATATATCGCGAATATGCCTTAAAGGTGAGATAAGCATATGCCCGTTATTATAAGGATAAATATTCAACATAGCGATGGAAAATCGTGTTTTAAAAATAACGTAATCTTTAGATTTACCTGTTTTCGCCAGGCAGAAAATACATCCCTTGCTTTTATTAACACTACTTATATAATTAATTCTCCAGGGAGCCCAAAGTTTATCCATATCTAAAGCTTAATTATCCGAGCACTGATCTTTCCGCTTATTTCAATTATACCGTAAGAGTTACAATCCGCAGTAACATCAGTCGCGCTTCCGGGATTAAAAAATAAAATACCACCCACCTGTTCATTCATGGATTTATGTGAATGCCCAAAAATAATTATATCAGGATTATCCGTCTTAAAGGCATCCTTGACAACTTCCGCGAGCGCCAAACGAACTCCCCAACCATGGATAATACCAACCTTAAAACCTTCCACATCAAGCATTACTTTTACCGGATACTTTTTCCGTACTGACTCCCGATCCATATTCCCGGCTACAGCAACTACTCTTTTACATACTAACTTTAATTCCTCGATAGCCTGCAAATCTACCATATCTCCAGCATGCACCACCATGTCTACTTCTTTAAAAGCGCTTAAAATATCTTCTGGTATATGTTCAGCTCTATCCGGAATATGCGTATCAGAAATTACTCCAATTTTCATGCGATTACACGTGGCTTAGAGAATAAATCCAAAACCTGATTTAAGCTGTTTATATCCCAAGTCCAGATCTTCTCTTCCAACGCCCTTAAACGAGCATTTGCATCCACTTCTTTTAAAGTAACCATGATCTTACGTTGCGATTTATGATGGTATCTTTTGCATTCTTTAGCAAACTCCGCGATGTCCTGTTCAGTCAAAGCTTCGGATTTAACCGCCATAATCCATAGCGCATCATTAGACCGGCCCAATAAACCTTCCTTTAAGAAACGGTGTTTAAACGCCAAAGGTTTAATCTCTCTAAAATGATTAAGCCTAATTTTTTTACGCTCAATCTGCATAAGGTCACCTTCGAACAACTGCAGCAATTCATGCACACGATTAGCTAATGGCTTGGAAGCCTGCTTTAAAAATTCCTGAATAAGCTCCTGAATGCTATCGCGGAATTTCTCTTTCTGATTTTTAGCGTCAAATGTTAAAGAGCGCATCTTCTCCTGGTGAACAAAACGCATCCAATAAGCAAACAATCTATCACTTACTTTAAGAAAATCCCCGCTGCGCGTAATAGCATCCAGCTCAAGCAGGTAGGTTATCTTGGCAAAAATCTCTTTTCTTTGCATATGCAAGATATGAGCGATATCCTTGATACGGTTACGGCCGCTAGAGATAAGATAAAGTATAGATAAATAATCGTTGCTTGACGATGAATCCAGGAAGCGCTTAATATAATTGGAAAATTTTTGATTAAGAATACCTGAGGTATTAAAAAGCAGGTCCTCTAAAATTCCTGCTAAATCAGCAGAGATATCTGCCTTGATTAAAGCGTCACAAATTAATTCTAAATAAAGTGGATAGCCTCCCGTAAAATTAATTATAAAATCCTTTAATCCAGGTTCTAATCTTAATACGGGTAAACGCTCCTCAAGATAATTATTGCTAGAGTAAATATCAAAAGGCTCAATATTGACTACCTCAAAATTACCAAACAAGAGGGAAAGTTGTTTAGAAAGTATAAGCTTGGCCTTAAAAATCCTTGAGCTTATTATGACATATAAAGTATTTTTCTGTAATATCAGCAGCTTGCTCCACTCGCGGTATAAATTTTTAACTTCAATATTCTCTAGATTATGAAATTCGTCCAAGAAAAAAACTGTAAATTTGCCTGTTTCTTGGTGAATGGATTCAGTAAGGCTAAAGATATCAGTAAAGATGTTTATTTTTTTTCTGCGGGACAAAGCATTCAAAATAGAGTTTATCTTGAAAATGGTCTTGGGAATATATCTTTCTGATTTTTCGATTAAATAATCCAGGTCTTCCTTTAAGGGTATGCCACTATTGATCAAAAAATTATACAGCAAAACACCAATAAATCTTCTAGCAAAATCCTCAAGTGGTTCAGGCCTAACCTCTAAAAATACAGTGATAATACGTGGGTCGTAAAATTTATCTAAAAATTTAAAAACAATACTAGTTTTACCGACATTCTCCTCGCCAATAATAGCGATATTTTGACGGTAACCTTCCTTTAAGCTACTGATACGCTTTTCTAAAATTTGTATGTAATTTGAACGATCAAAAAATTTATCTTTTATCATGGTCAACCCCGTAAAAAACTTCCCCGTAGAATTTATTTTCTAACGGGGCAGGTAAAATAACGGATTCTGTGGAAACGTTCCCTTACGGATCTCAAAATGTAGATAAACGCTTTTATCTTTATTTGTAGAACCAACGCGGGCAATAATTTGCCCTCTTTGCACATCTTCACCAGGCCGGACAAAAACTTCAGAAACCCTGGAATAAACAGTGCGTAACCCATCCCCGTGATCAATAATTATGGTATTACCAAAGTTTCCGAAATCAGTGGCATAAAAAACTACCCTCCCACTACGGCTAGCCAAAACATCAGCTTTGTTTATCCTCTGAAGATTTATGCCTTTATTAACAATACCCTGATTGGAAGCCGCAAAACCAGTAATGACCCTGCCTTTTAAAGGCCAGATAAAATCATCCATGCTTGACTTAACAGTCGAACTCATCAAAATATTTTGCTGGCCTTTTGAGCGATTAGGAATCAAAAGCACCTGCCCTATTTCAATTACGGCAGCCTCAGAAATGTTATTTACCCTTAAAATATCATCAATATCAACATCATATAATTTCGATATCCTCCAAAGAGTTTGTTTTGCTTCTACACGATGATGCACACCAGAAACGCCAGTCGCCATCATAGGAGAAATCGGCCTAGCAATATAAGACGGCGCGCTAACGCATCCCGCAATTACTAAAATTAATATTAGTATAAAGTTTTTCATTTTTAACCTATCTAAGCGAGAGAGGGGAATCGAACCCCCATATCCAGCTTGGGAAGCTGGTGTTCTGCCACTGAACTACTCTCGCATATCAGGCCTGTCGCCTACCTGCCGGTAGGCAGGGCAGACAGGCAATCTTCCATTAATTTAATAGAACAATACTTTCCGCACATCGTGCATACACTGGATAATTTTGGCTTACTAGATAATCTATATACCTTTGCCTTTTGCGGGTCAATGGATAAACTGATCTGCTTTTTCCAATTACGCGCCGCACGCGCCATTGAAATATTCCTATCCCAAGTGATGGCTTCTTTATTACGCTTAACCAAATCTGCAGCATGAGCAGCAATACGCGCGGCAATTACCCCTTCTCGCACATCTTCAGCTGTTGGATGACGCAAATGTTCAGCAGGAGTTACATAACAAAGGAAATCCGCCCCGCAACTCGCTGCTATTGCGCCTCCAATAGCAGAAGTAATATGGTCATAACCCGGGGCAACATCAGTAACCAATGGGCCAAGCACATAAAAAGGCGCCCCATGGCAATATTTTTTCTCTAAATCAATATTACGCTTAATCTGATCCAACGGCACATGGCCCGGGCCTTCAATCATTACTTGCACATTTCTTGCCTGAGCCCGCTTTGCCAGTTTTCCAAGGATTTTTAACTCCGCAATCTGCGCTTTATCAGTTGCGTCCAAAATCGTACCCGGCCTTAACCCGTCACCTAAACTTAAGGTGACATCATATTTATAAGCAATAGAAAGAATTTGTTCAAAATGCGAATAAAATGGATTTTCTTTTTTGTGATATTTTATCCAGCTGGCGATAATCGCTCCACCACGGGAAACAATACCCATCAGCCTTTTTTTCTCACTTAATGCTTTAAGACTTTCGCGTGTTACACCACTATGTATGGTAAAAAAATCCACACCTTCTATTGCCTGTTCTTCTAAAACTTGTAAGATATCTTCGGCGGTAAATTTCAGAAAATTTTTATTTTTCTCCTGCGCCCTAACCGCTACTTCATAAACTGGAACCGTTCCCACAGGAACAGTTGAGTGCTTTAAAACTTCATGCCTTACTTTTTTAAGATCCCCCCCTACACTTAAATCCATCAATGCATCAGCACCGTGGTTAATTGCAACTTTAACCTTCTTTATTTCATCAGCGATACTTGAGGCATCAGTAGAAGTACCAATATTGGCGTTTACTTTTACGCGCAAAGTAGCTCCTACTGCGCAAGGTTTATTAATTCTATGATTGATATTTAAAGGAATGACCGCTTTACCTTCCCGAATAAGGCGCATAATTTGGCGAGATGATACTCCTTCAATACGCGCAACTTTGCGCATAAGCGGGGTGATCTTATTCTTCTTGGCGTATTCTAATTGAGTCACTTTACCCTTAATTCGCTGAGTAATTCTCTAGCTGAATGTTTAATATTCTTAGAGTTTAAAATTGCCCTGCAAACTGCTACACGCGTTACACCAACAGAAGCTATTTTACTAATATTATTCTTGCAAATATCACCAATAGCAAAATACGGAATATTTATCCTGCCTCTAAGTTGCTTTAAAACCTTTATCCCTATTGCATTAGATCCGGGTTTAGTGGATGTTTTATACACCGGCCCAATACCAATATAATCTGCTCCATCTTTTTGAGCCTTTAGTGCTTGAGGCAGATTATGGCAAGACACTCCAATAATATAATCTTTACCTAATATCTTTCTAGCCGCACTTATTGGCAGGTCCATTTGCCCTAAATGCAAACCGTCTGCTTTAACAAGTTTAGCTACGTCAAGATGGTCATTTATTATAAAGAGCGCTTTGCTTTTCTTTAAGCGCCTGGAAAGGGAGATCGCTAAATTTAATAAATCCAACTTGGCACTTTGTTTATCCCGCAGCTGGATTATCCTGATTCCACTCTTTAAAATTTTAGAAACTAAATTATCTAAAGAGCGCTTGGCAACAGTAGGCTTATCTAAGATTAGATAAAGCTGAGATTTTTTTAAAAGATTTCTTCTCAATTTCATAAACTTTATATCTGAGCTTCTTAAAACGCAAGGCCGATGTTTTATTCTCCAGCTTGTTAAACTCCTCAAGTACGCGCAAAGATTCCTTAACCCTCTGGATATTTGCCCAAAAAATATCCCGTAAATTAGTTCTCTTTAGCTCGTAAGATGAATTTTTTCTTCCTACGTCACTAATCACTTCACGCTCTTTAAGCAACTTATGCGCAGGATAAATCTTACTTACAATACTATCAATCTCATGCCGATACTTTTTAAGTAACGCTGTAAACTTACGGTCATCAAGAATAAACCGGGTTATCTCCTCACAAACACGAAATCCTTCTTTAACCCGGTTAAGATTAGCATCAATTAT
>Ga0268280_1001582_pt1 | contig 14903 bp, 14 predicted proteins | sample saktaG_9_FD_190139 | JGI IMG/M metagenome (GOLD analysis project Ga0268280, IMG submission 190139) | Saline water microbial communities from Sakinaw Lake, British Columbia, Canada - sak_2011_5_24_40m | ecosystem: Environmental > Aquatic > Non-marine Saline and Alkaline > Saline ... | reverse complement strand
GATCTTAAGGACGACGGCGCCAACTTCGAGATCACCACATCGCCCGAACGCTACGAGGCGGTCGTCGAGGCCCTCAAGAAGAACGAGATCGAGATCACGGCGTCCGAAGTCGGGTTCCTGCCCCAGAACTACGTCAAGGTCGAAGGCAAGGAAGCTCAGCAGGTCCTCCGTCTCATGAACGAGCTCGAGGACCACGACGATGTCCAGACCGCCTCCTCCAACTTCGACATCTCCGAAGAGGACATCGCCACCTTTTCACAGGCCGGTTGACGGCCCGGCGGAATTCATGCGGGTCCTCGGGATCGATCCAAGCCTCCAGTCCACGGGGTTCGGGATCATCGAGGACAAGGGCGGACGCCTGGCGCCGGTCGCCTACGGCGTCATCAAACCGACGGCGAAACTTCCCCTTCACCTCAAGCTCAACGAGATCAAGACCGAGCTTGAGACGATCATCCGGTCATACGGGCCGGCGGAAGCCGCCGTCGAGAACGCGTTCTACGCCCAGAACATGAAGACCGCCCTCCTCCTCGGCCAGGTCCGCGGCGCGGTGCTCGTGGCTGTCGCCGGAACGGGCTGCGCTCTGGCCGAGTACTCGGCCCTCGAGATCAAGAAGGCCGTCACCGGCTACGGCCAGGCGGACAAGGAACAGGTCCTGACCATGGTCCAGGCGCTCCTCGGGCTCGAGGACGACCGCATCCCTCTCGACGCCTCCGACGCCCTGGCCGCGGCCATCTGCCACCTCAACACGCGTCTCACCCAGTTCAAAGTGGAAGGACGGGATCCATCATGATCGCTTACCTCAAGGGCACGCTCATCCACAAGACGCCCAGCCAGGTCGTCATCGAGACCGGAGGCGTCGGTTACGCCGCGGCCATCCCGATCTCGTCCTTCGTCAAGCTTGGCGAGCCCGGCGCGGTCGTCGAGCTTTTCATCCACACCCACCTCACCGACGACTCCCTCGCCCTCTACGGTTTCGTCACGCGCGAAGAGAAGGACATGTTCCTCAAGCTCATCGGCATCTCCGGTATCGGCCCCAGGCTGGCCATGAACATCCTTTCCGGCATCGAGCCGGATGCCCTCGCCGAGGCCGTCCGGTCGAGCGACGTGGCCCGGATCTCGCTCGTCCCGGGCGTCGGCAAGAAGACGGCCCTTCGCATCACCATGGAGCTCCAGGACAAGCTGGAGAAGAAGGAAAAGCTGCTCTCGGCCAAGGCCTCGCCCGAAAAGCAGGACCTCCTCTCCGCCCTGCAGAACATGGGCTTCCGGCTCAAGGAGGCCGAACGGGCCGTCGACCAGACCCTCGCCGCCCTCAAGCCCGGCGCGGGGTTGGAGAAGCTCCTCAGGGAATGCTTGAGGCGGCTGGCCAAATTATAGGGGGACTGGCCCCACAGGGGGCTGTCCCTCTGAAGACTTATCGAGTAGAATAGCCTAGAGAAAATCACGATGCCCGCGATCCTCAGCCCCATCCGGACCAAAGAGGACGTCCTTTTCGAGGACAGCCTCCGGCCGAGGACCTTCGACGAGTTCGTCGGCCAGGAGAAGGTCAAGTCGAACCTCAAGGTCTTCATCGAGGCGGCCAAGAAGCGCGGCGAGCACCTCGACCACGTCCTCCTCTACGGGCCGCCGGGCCTCGGCAAGACCAGTCTCGCCTATCTCATCGCCAAGGAGATGGGTGTCGGCATGAAGCCGACGGCCGGCCCGGTCATCGAACGGACCGGCGACCTGTCGGCCATCCTGACCAACATGCTGACGAAGGAAATCCTCTTCATCGACGAGATCCATCGCCTCCAGCCCTCTGTCGAGGAGATCCTGTATTCGGCCATGGAGGACTTCAGTATCGACATCCTCATCGGCCAGGGCCCCGGCGCCCGGAGCCACAAGCTCCAGATCAAGAAATTCACTCTCATCGGGGCGACGACCCGGGCCGGACGCATCACGGCGCCGCTCCGCAGCCGGTTCGGCATCATCCACCGCCTCGACTACTACAAGGACGAGGACCTGAAGAAGGTCATCCTCCGGTCGGCCAAGATCCTCAAGGTCAAGGTCGACGACGAGGGCGCCGCCGAGATCGCTTTGCGGTCGCGGGGGACGCCGCGCGTCGCGAACAGACTCCTGCGGCGGGTCCGTGATTACGTCGACGTCAAGGGCAACGGCGTCATTACGGCCAAAGAAGCCCAAAGGGCCCTGGACATGATGGAAGTCGACGCCCTGGGCCTCGACGACGTCGACCGCAAGATCCTCTCGACCATCATCGATAATTTCGGCGGCGGGCCTGTCGGCATCGGCACGATCGCCGCGGCCATCGACGAGGAAAAAGACACGATCGAGAGCATCTACGAGCCCTTCCTCATGCGCATCGGCTTCCTCGACCGGACGACCCGGGGCCGGGTCATTACACCCCGGGCCTACGCCCATCTCGGCTATGAATACGCCGCGGCCGGCTCCCGGACGAAGACCCGGGCCTCGGGCCAGAAGAAGCTGTTCAAAGACTGAGGATGCTCGTCTCGGAATTCGATTACGACCTGCCGCCGGAGCTCATCGCCCAGCACCCCCTCCCCCGCCGCGACGACTCCCGGATGATGATCGTTGACCGGAAAACCGGCCGGGTCAGCCACGCGCGGTTCAAGGATTTTGCCGCCCACATGAGCCCCGGCGATCTGCTCGTCCTGAACGACACCAAGGTCATCCCGGCCAGGGTTTGGGGAACGAGCGGCGAGGCGAGGGTCGAATTCCTGTTCATTAAGGAGCTCGGGCCGGGGCTGTGGGAAGTCCTGTGCAGGCCGGCACGGCGAATCCGGGAAGGAGACGGCGTGCATTTCACGGCCGGCTTCGAGGCCCGTGTCGATAGTACCGCAGAAGAAGGAAAGCGAATCCTCCGCTTCGACAGGGCCGAGGTCCGCGCCGAGCTCGAAAAAGTGGGCTACGCTCCCCTGCCTCCGTATATCAAGAGGGCCCGGGAGGACCGATCCTCACGGCCCGAAGATCTCGTCAGGTACCAGACGGTCTTCGCCAGGAAAGAGGCCGCGGTCGCTGCGCCTACGGCCGGTCTCCATTTCACGAAAAAAGCGCTCCTCGAGCTGAAAACGAAAGGCGTCGACGTCCGCCACGTGACCCTCGACGTGGGCCTGGCGACGTTTCAGCCCGTCCGAGCCGAGGTCGTCACCGAACACAAAATGCTCGAGGAATGGTATTCCATCTCGCCGACCGCGGCCCGTGATATCAATGCGGCCAAGGCGGAAGGACGGCCGATCACAACCGTGGGAACGACGGTCGTCCGGACGCTCGAGAGCGCCTGGCGGGACGGCAAGGTCCGCTCCGGCCGACGGGCCACGTCCCTCTTCATTTACCCGGGCTTCGAATTCCACTCCGTCGACCGCTTGCTGACGAACTTCCACCTGCCCAAGTCCACTCTTCTGATGCTCGTCTCGGCATTCGCGGGCCAAGGGCTGATCCTGAATGCCTACCGTGTCGCCGTCAAAGAGCGCTACCGTTTCTTCTCCTACGGCGACTGCATGCTCATTCTTTGAGCCACCTCTTTGGCGTGGGCCCCGATGATGGCCGGAGTCGAGGCGTCGTTATCGTAGACGGACGCGGGGTCAATCGAGCTTCTTGTGGAAGCGGGCGACGCTCAGGGTCAGGATGATCGTTCCCAGGACGAGAAGCGCAACGGCCTGGTCCCAGAGCTCCGGCCAGCCGGCCCCCTTGAGCATGATCCCGCGGATGATGACAAAGAAATAGCGGATGGGGGCGATGGTCGTCACGGCCTGGAAGAACTTGGGCATGTTCTCGATGGGAAAAACGAAGCCGCCGAGCAACATTTGGGGCAGGATGAAGAACAGCGAGGTCAGCATGGCCTGCTGTTGGGTCTTGGAGATGGTCGAGATGAAAAGGCCCGTGCCGAGCGTAGTGAGCATGAAGGCCAAACTCAGGGCGAAAAGGAGAGGCACGCTGCCCCGGATCGGAATGCCGAACCAGCCCCTGGCCACGGTGATGACGAACGTCGCGTCGACGAGCCCGATGAGGACGAACGGCAGGAGTTTCCCGATGATGAGCTGGTAAGGTCGGATCGGGGTCACGATCAATTGTTCCATCGTCCCCATCTCCCTCTCCCGGACGATCCCCTGGGACGCGAGCGAGGTGGTCATGAGCCCCAGGACGCCGGGGACCATGAAATTCCGGCTCTTGAGCTCAGGGTTATACCAGACCCGGACCTCCGCGTTGACGATGACGGGCTTCAGGCCAAGGCCCTTCACGCGCTCGAAGGCCTCGAAGAGGATCTTCTGCGCGTACCGGGACGCGATCATCGTGCCATAGTTGACGCCGATCGTCGCCGACTGGCTCTCCGACCCGTCGGCGATGAGCATGACCGAAGCCTGCCGCCCTGCGGCCACCTCGTCGCCGAAGCCCCGGGGGATGACGAAGGCCATGGCCGCGTCGCCATGGTCGAGATAGCGGTCGATCTCGTCCATTCTCTCGACCCGGTCCTCGACCGAGAAATAACCGGAATTGATGAAATCGTCGAGGAAGGCGCGGCTGGCCGCCGAACGGTCCAGGTCGCAGATGACCGAGGGGATGTTCTTGACATCGAGGTTCGCGGCATACCCGAGAAGGAGGAGCTGGAGGATCGGCGAGATGAAGATGACAGGGAAAAGCCTCGGGTCGCGCCGGAGCTGGATGAACTCCTTCCGGAGGATAGCCAGGATGGCCTTCACCGCGCCCTCCTGCGCCGCCCGTCCTCGCCGCCCGAACGGAACTTGGCGACGCTCAGCGCGAGGGTCAGGACGGCGAAGCCGGCCAGGAACAAGGCCTGGTCCCAAAAGGCCGCGATCCCGGTGCCCTTGAGGATGATGGCCCGCAGGGCGACGAGGAAGTACTTGGCCGGGATGAAATAGGTCACCGCCTGGATGACGACGGGCATGTTCCTGACCGGGAAGACGAAGCCCGAGAGGATGAAGGTCGGAAGGATCGTCGTCAGGACGGAGAGCAAAAACGCCACCAGCTGCGTCCGGGCGATGGTGGAGATCAGGATCCCTTGCCCCAGCCCGGAGATGAGGAAGAGGATCATGGTCAGGAGGAGAAGGAAATAGTTCCCCTTGACGGCGACGCCGAAGAGGAGCCAGCCGAGGGCCAATACGGAGTGGGCCGAGACCAGCGAAATGAGGGCGTAAGGGATGAGCTTGCCGATGATGAGCGCCGCGGGCGGGAGAGGTGAGACATGCAGCTGTTCCATGGTCCCCCGTTCCTTCTCCCGGACGATGGAGAACGCCGTCGAGGTGGTCAAGATGACCATGAGGATGAAGGCCATCAGGCCGGGCAGGAGAAACTGGGCGCTTCGGAGCTCCGGATTGTACCACACCCGGACTTCGGTCCTGAGGGGAAGCGTCGGGCCGCCGAGCCCGCGGCGCTCCAGGGCCTCGAAAGTGATCTTTTGCGAATAGTTCTGGAGGATGGCCGCGGCGTAGCCGGCGCTCGTCGTTCCGCTCATGGCGTTGGCGCCGTCGAGGATGAATTGGACGGAAGGGCTTCTCCCGGCCAGGAGGTCCTCGGAGAATGTCTCCGGGATGACGAGGGCCGCGCGGATGCGGTCGCGGGCCATAAGGCCGTCGATATCGCCCGTCCGGCTGAGCTCCGCCTTCAGGTCGAAATACTCCGTCGTCCTGAATTTGTCGACGAGATCGCGGCTCGTCCGGCTGCCGTCCTGGTCCACGACGGCGAGCGGGATATGCTTGATGTCGAAGTTCAGAGCGAAGCCGAACATCAGAAGCATGAAGGCCGGGATAAAGATCATGAAGATGAGCGACCGGCTGTCACGCCTGATCTGGCGGAACTCTTTTCGCATGACCGGTCCGATAAAGGAGATCAGCCGTATCTTCACGGCGCCGCCTCCCCGCTCCCCCGGCCTCCGGATTGCTCCTCGATCTTGTGGATGAAGACGTCCTCGAGCGACGGGACGATCCTGTCGATCCTTTCCGGCACGATGCCCACGCCAGCCAGCCGCGCCCGGATGAGCCGCCGGCCCTCCGTCTCGTCGGAGACGCTGACGTGGAGGGACGTCCCGAAGATCGACGTCTCCAGGACCCAGGGCTCCTTCTCGAGGGCCTCGAGGGCGTCGACGGCCCGCTCGCTCGTGACCTCGAGGATGGGGTTCCGGATGACCTCGTCCTTGAGCTCGCGGGGGCTGCCGCCGGCGACGATCCGCCCGGCATGGATGAGCCGGATGTCATTGCAATATTCCGCCTCGTCCAGGTAATGGGTCGTGACGAAAACGGTGACCTTCCGTTCGGAGAGCTCGTTGATGAGCTCCCAGAACCGCCGGCGGGAGGCCGGGTCGACGCCGCCCGTGGGTTCGTCGAGGAAGACGATCTCGGGCTCGTGAAGGACGGCGCAGCCCAGGGCCAGCCGCTGTTTCCAGCCCACGGATAGCGTCTTCGTCAGGCTCCGCTCCCGTTCCCTGAGACCGGCCATCTCCAGGACCCCGGGCAGCCTCGCCTCGATGACTTTTTTCGAAAGACCATAGACGCCGCCGAAAAAACGGATGTTCTCGACGACGCTCAGGTCTTCGTAAAGCGAGAACTTCTGGGACATGTAGCCGATGACCCTCTTCACCCGTTCCGGCTCGCGGCCGACGTCGAAGCCGCCGACCGTGGCCGTCCCCGACGTCGGGTCGAGAAGTCCGCAGAGCATGCGGATGGTCGTCGACTTCCCCGCCCCGTTGGCGCCAAGAAAGCCGAATATCGACCCCCGGCCGACCTCGAAGTTGACGCCGTCGACGGCCGTGAAGCCGCCGAACTTTTTCGTCAGCGACTTCACTTCGATGGAAAGATCGGACACGGCGCTTCTCTCCCGCTCTCCGCGCCTCAGCGCCCCAGCGCTTTCTCCAGCCGGGCCTCGGCCAGCACCAGGTCGATCGCGGCCTGGGTCCGGTTCATCTGCGCCCGGAGAAGGGCCACGTCGGCGTCCAGGACGTCGGCGTTCAGAGCGACACCCTGCTTGAACCTCTCCCGGGTTACCCGGAGGTTCTCTTCGGCCTGGCCGACGGCCTGGCCGGCGACTCGGACCTTTTCTTCGGCCCGTGCGAGGGTCAGCCGGCTTTGTGTGACCTCCAGGACGGCCTGGTCTTCGAGGAGCTTGCGGGCGTCCCGGGCTTGGGCCACGAGGGCCCTGGCCTGCTCCGTCTGGCTCTTCGTCTGGCCCCAGTTCCAGATGTCGAAGGACACGGAGATGCCGAGATCCCACGTCCCTTTGAACTTATCGAGGGCCGGCATATATCGGGGGTTCGGCCGGAGAAAGTAATAGTTGCCCGCTATGGACACCTGCGGATAGAGACCCGCCCGGGCCGCCTTGACGCCCAGCTCGGTGGACCTGATCCTGAACTCGGCCGACTTGAGCTCCGGACGGTTGGCCAGCGCGGACTCGATCAAGGCCGTCGATTTGGCTGTTTCCTCAAGGGTCATCTCCCCGACGGGGAGCCGGGAGGTCGGACTCTCGGCCGACGTCGTCAGGTCGACGTCCGTGTCGAGGGGCAGGCCGATCAAGCTGTCGAGGGAGGTCAGGGCGACTTCGGTCGCGTTCCGGGCGTCGATCCTCATGATCTCCGCGTTCGAAAGCTCGAGCTCGGCCCGGAGGACCTCGTTCTTCGTCAGGAGCCCCTGGTCGAAGAAGGCCCGGACATCTTTCAGGTGTTCCCCGATCTGACGGATATTCTCGGCGATGACCGCCTCGAATTCCCTGGCCCGCGCCAGGCCCCAGTAGGCGTTCTTCACGGCGAAGATGAACTCCGCCCGGTCTTTTTCGAGATCCAGGCCGGCCGACTTCTCGAGCATTCGGGCCGACTCCGCCCCGGCCTGGAGGCGGAAACCCGTGAACAGGGGCTGTTGGACGCCCAGTCGGAGGTTGAAGTTGTTGAAGTAGTTCGGCGAAACGATGATCGGGTTCGGGAAGCTGGGCAAGTTCACTTCGAAGGGCGGGACCTCGCTGAGCCGCGTGTACCCGCCGCCGAACTTGACCGACGGCAGGCGGCCGGCGTCGATCTCCCGGGCTTTGGCGGCCGTCGACTCGAGCTTCATCCGGGAAGCATGTAGGCCCGGGCTCGCCGCGAGGCCGGCGGCCACGGCCTCTTCCAGGGAAAGCGGCCTTTTCTGCGCCAGGGCCGCAAGCGGCAGGAAAAGGATGACGGCGACGGCAATATTTTTCCTAAGCATGATCGGCCTCCGATGTCTGTGATTCGGTCACGGAGATGAAGACGTTCTCCAGTGACGGAGGGAGCAGCCGCTTCTGCGAGACGGGGATGCCCTCCCGGATGAGAGCGGCCTCGACAAGAGGGATCTCCCGCTCCGGCTCGTCGACGACCACGTTCAGCCGGTCCCCGAAGAGCTGGACCTCCCGGACCCCGGCGAGTTTTTTCAAAACGGCGAAAGCCCGCCGGATCTCCGGGCAGACGATCTCGACGACCGTCCCCCGCATCAGGAGCTTGATATTCTGAGGAGTGTCCGCGGCCAGAAGCCTCCCGCCGCCGAGAAGCGCGACCCGCGAGCACCGCTCGGCCTCGTCCATGTACGGCGTAGCCATGACGATGGTGATCCCGGATCGGAGGAGTGACGAGAGGATCTTCCAAAAATCCCTCCGGGACACGGGGTCGACCCCGGTCGTGGGCTCGTCGAGGAAGATGAGGCGGGGCGTGTGGATGAGCGTGCAGGCCAGGGCCAGCTTCTGTCGCATCCCCCCCGAAAGACGTTCGGCCAGCCGGCCGCGGAACGGCGTTAGACGCGTGAATTCGAGGAGCTCCTCGCGCCGCTTGCGATAGTCCCGGACGAGATGGATCTCGGCGAAAAACTCGATGTTCTCGTCGACGGTCAAGTCGCCGTAGAGGCTGAATTTCTGGGAGAGATACCCAATCCGGTTCTTGATCTCGCCGGCCTCCTTTTCGAGGTCGTAGCCCAGGACCGACGCCCGTCCGGAGGTGGGGCCAAGGATGCCGCAGAGCATCCGGATCGTCGTCGTCTTCCCGGCGCCGTCGGGGCCGACGAGCCCGAACAGTTCCCCCTCCCGGACCGTGAGGTCGAGCGAGCGGACGGCCTCGATCGATTCGAACCTCTTGCCGAGGCCCCGGGTTTCGACGGCCAGCGCGCCCATGCATCAGCCCCTGTTTTATTTGGCTTCCGGGCCGACCCGGATGACGGCGTCGGCCGGCAGGCCGGGCTTGAGCAACCCTTCGCGGTTCTCGATCTCGACCTTGACACCGAAGACGAGCTTGACCCTGTCCTGCTTGGTCTGGACGTTCTTCGGGGTGAACTCAGCTTGGGGGGAAATGTACGTGATCCTGCCCTCGAAGACCTTGTCCGAGAAAGAATCGATCGTGATCTCCGCAGGACCACCCAGCCGGATCCGTCCGAGCTCATTTTCGGTGACATAGATCATGACGTAAACGCTGTCGAGCTCGGCCAGGGTCACGATGGTCGCGCCCGGGGTGACGAGTTCCCCCGGCTCGACGGCCTTGTGGGTCACGATGCCGCCGGCCGGGGCCATGATCGTGCAATCGGAGATCGTCTTCTTGAGGAGATCGACGGCGCCAACCGCTTGGGCAAGCCTGGCTTCCGCGGCTTGGATTTCCTCGGGCCGGGCGAGCGTGCGGATTTTTTTCAGGGCCTCGGCGCCGGCGCTTTGCTGAGCCGTCGCTATCGTCAAACGGGCCTCGGCGTCCTCGCGCTGCTTCGGAGTGACGCTCCCCGTCCGGACCAGCTCCCGCATCCTCCGGGCGTCGTCCTCGGCCACGTTGAGGGCGGCCTGCGCCTGCCGATAAACCTCCTCCGCCTGGCGGATGTCCTCGCTCCGCGCGCCTTTCACCAAAAGCGCGCGCTGGGCTTCGGCCAGGCGCACGCCGGCCTCGGCCTGGCGGAGCTGGATGTCGAGTGTCGCGTGATCGACGACGGCCAGCTTGTCTCCCGTCTTGACCCGCGTTCCCTCCTCTACGGCGAGCTCCAGGAGCTCGCCGGAAACTTTCGAGGCGACATGGACCTCGACCGTTTCGATCGTTCCCGACGCGGAGATGATATCCTTCGCCGCGTTCCCGGCACAGGAGAGGCCGCCGAGGACGGCGAGACAAAGGACGATGATCTTCACTCTCATGACACGCCCTCCTTTCGGGGCTCGAAAAGGGCGGGGGTTCTGGCGGAAAAACCCAGCCGCCCCTTGTCCGTCAGTATCCCCTGGAAAAAGACCTTGATGACCGATTCGAAAGTCGCGGCAGGCGACCGGCCGGACCGCAGGATCGCCGCCGGATTGACGAATTCCTGGATGAGGCTGATGAACATCTGGAAGAGAAGATCGAGGTCGACATCGTCGCGGAAGAAGCCCTCCCGGCGGCCGGCCTCCAGGATGACCTTGAAGTTCCGGAAGATCTTGTCCCGGCGGAATTCGTCGATCTCCTTCCAGATCCGGGGCGCGCTCTTCTGGATGTCCCGGATGAAGAGCGGCCCGAACTGGGACAGCCGGGTCCCCACGAAAGTGAACAGGGCGACCATTTTCTCGACGAAACCGAGCGAATCGTCGCTGATGAGGCGTTCCACCCGACCGAGCATCTCGTTCATGACTTCCCGGACCACGGCCCCGAGCATCTCTTCCTTGCTCGAAAAGACCTTGTAGAGGGTCGCCTTGCTGATGCCGAGCTCGGCGGCGATATCGTCGACCGTGACCCGGAGGAATCCCCGCTGGAAAAACATGACCCGGGCGGCGGCAACGATCCGGGAGCGGGTCGCGCCGACCCGTCCGGAGTTCTTGTCCGCCCTGGCTATCAGTACTTTGGAAACTCTTTTAGTTTTCACAGTTTTTATTATACGCGCAGCTACACGTTTGTCAAGGGATCGAAAAACGATATTCTTTCGGGGCTTCAGGCTTCGATGATCCCGAGCGGCGGGTTCGTCTTCCATTTGCCCCGGGTGAAGTCGGGGATGGTGACCGGCTTGCCCTTCCCGGCGACGCTTTGCACGCTGGCGCCGACGATGGCGCTCCACGCCGCCGCGTCGTAGACGTCTTGGTCGAGCGGCTCGCCCCTCCGGAGCGATTGGATGAGCCGGTAGTCCTCGATGTAATCCATGCCGCCGTGACCCCTCCCCTCGCCCTTCGAAGCGATGGCCTTCCAGAGCGGATGCTCGTACTCGGCCGCGAACTTCTCGAAGCCCTCCCACTGGTCGGGTTTGCCCGCCTGCCCCTCGATGTAGATCCGGTCGGGCCACTTGTGGGCCAGGCCCTTGGTCCCCTGGACGAGGTTGATCCGCGTGTACGGCCGGGGCAGGTTCGTGTCGTGGATGAGGATGATCGTCTTGCCGAGCTTGGTCTTGATCAGGCTCGTGTTGACGTCGCCGAGGACATACCGTTCCTTCGCTTGCAGGCTGTCGGCGCCGAAGGTCGCGACGGCGTACTCGTGGAGTCCCCGGACCGGGCTGCTCATGGAGACGATATAGTCTAAGGCGTCGCCGCGGTTGATGTTCATGCATTGGGCCACGGGCCCCAGGCCGTGGGTCGGGTAGAGGTTGCCGTTGAGCTTCTGGGCCCAGGCCCGCCGCCACAGCCCCTCGCCCTCATTGGAGAACTTGACGCCGCGCAGGTCGTGGAGGTAGCCGGCCTCGGCGTGCAGGACCTCGCCCAGCAGGCCCTTGCGGACGAGATTCAAGGTCATCAGCTCGATCCGGTCGTAGCAGCAGTTCTCCATCATCTGGCAGTGCTTCTTGAGCTTTTCGGCCGTCTCGACGAGCTCCCAACAGTCCTGGAGGGACATGGCCGCCGGCACCTCGGTCACGGCGTGTTTGCCGCTTTTCATGGCCGCCAGGCAGACCGGGACATGCCATTCCCAGGGCGTGGCCGTCATCACCAGGTCGAGTTCCTCCGTCTCGCACATCCGCCGGAAATCCTCGGGCCCGTTGGAATATCCCGCGGGCTTGGGCTGGCCGGCCGCGACGACCCATTTTTGGGCCCGCTCGACCTTGGCCGGGACGATGTCGCAGATGGCCTTGATTTCGACGCCTTCGATATTCAGATAGTTCTGGACGTGGGCGGAGCCCATGCCTCCCACCCCGACGAAACCCACCCGGACGGTCGGGATGGGCGCCGTTTTGAATTGGGACCGGGCCTCGCCCGGGGGCGCGGCCGCGGCCTTGGCTTCGAGCCCGGCGACAGCCGCGCTCAACCCGGCCGCGGCACCGATCTTGAGAAAATCCCTGCGGCTTTGACTTCCGTCTTCGTTCATGGGACCTCCTGGACGAAATTTCTCGAAGAACTTCAAAATATTTGGAAGGCCACGCCCCCGAGAAGCTGGACTCCGCCCAAGTTGACTTCGTCGACAAGGGACGAGCCCGCTCCGGTGGGGATCGTGTCGTAGGTTGCTGAGCCGAAAAGCGAAAGCCGTCCGAGCAAGACGACCGTCGCCGCCGCGAAGAACCGGGGGGAGATCTTGTTCCCCTCGAACCCGAGGTCGACCGTCTCCCAAGTCTCCTTATATCGGTGGGCGCAAAGACCCGCCCCGAGGCGGATATCGACGGCATCGATATCGAGCTGGTAAAAGACGATGACGGGGATCGATATCCGGCGCAACTTGACCGGATATTCGGCGCCGTCCTCCCCGATCGCCACGGCCCTCCCGGCGTCGCTGAGCCGGCCGAATCCCGTGCCGAGCCCGAAATGACCCTTGAGGACAAGCCAGAGATCGGCGGAACAGGCGAGGCTGGAACCGTAGATCTCGCGGTAAGCCGCCTCTGAAGCACGAAAGCTCCCCGCAGCGAGCGAGACCGACAGATCCTGAGCCCGGGCGGCCGCGGCCAAGCCGAGAACGGCGAGGAATACCGCGATCCGGCGTCCGGCATTCATCGTCCGCCTCCGGGCAACCGGAAGCTCAAAGTCCGGTGGAGCGCCGTCGTCGGAGAGACAGCGGGAACCGCCCCGGCCTCCTTCGAGCGGTTGCTCTCAAGGCCCGTGGGGCCGACGGCCGTGACCACATAATAATAGGGCCGGTCCGCGCGCGCATCGTCATCCGTGTACTTCGTCCGGACGACGGGCGAATCATTGACCTTGACATAGTCGAGATGGGAGGAGGTCGTCCGGTAGACATTGTATCCGGCCGCGTCGGCTTGGCCGGTCCAGGTCAGGCGGACGACCTTCAAGGCGCTGAAGAGCGCGCTGTATATGACCGGGGTCGCGGCGAGCCCTACGGGAGTCTCCGGGTATCCTTCCCGGATCGGCTGGGCCAACTCGGCCAAAAGGCCCACAGAGGCCCGGACGGCGCTTGTGAAGAAATCTAGCTGGAATGTATCGAGAGTATCGCTCGTTTGGTGATTATAGGGGGTGGTGAGAGGGTCGTCTTCGATGGCCAGAAGGGCCGGGAAGCCGTTGTCCCAGAACGGGCCGTGGTCGGAGTAGACGAAAGACGCGTCGACCGTCTTCGTGGCGTCGAGCGGCCCGTACGCGGAGGCCGCGTCGAGAAAGCGATCGGCCAGCCAGCTCGAAGCCGGATTGACGATGATCTGGAGATCCTCGGGCATCGCGTCGGCAAAGGCGATCATGTCCAGGTTGATGACGCCGAGGATGCGCTCCCCCGCCAGGCCCGCAGCCGTGGCGTAAGCCCGGCTGCCGAAGAGGCCCCATTCTTCCGCCGAAAAGGCGATGAAGCGGACCGTGAAGTCCAAGGGATAGGGGGCAAGGATCCTGGCCGCCTCGAAGACGGCGGCCGTTCCGCTGGCGTTGTCATCGGCGCCGGGAGCGAGGGTTTGGCGCGAGGCGGGGGGCGAGATCGAATCGTAGTGGGCGCAGATGATGAAGATGTCGTCCGGATAGGTCTGGCCCGTTTTTTCGGCGACGACGTTCCGGGAGGTGTACGAGGAAAACGAGAAGGGCTCGAAATGGACATCGTCGAGGCCGAGCGCCGAGAAGGCGGCGAGAAGGGACTCCCCGGCGGCTTCACAGTTCGTGGTCGAGGCGTACCGGGTTTGGAAATCCTGGAGGGATTGGACGGTGGAGATCAGGTTCGACGTCGCCACCAGATCGACGATCATATCGACCAACGGGTCCGGGGCGGCGGCTTGGGGAGCGGGACGTCCCCCCGTGGCGGCCGGCCGGAGGTCCACCCGCACGGTCCGCGATGAAAGGACTTTTCTCGGCAGGCCGGCGGGGACGGCCTCGGAGGGACTGCCCGTCTTCGTCCAGAAGACAGCGGTCCCAGGCTCCACGGCGACGGCCTGGCCCGCTGAACGGAGAGCGGCCAGGGCGCCCGGCGAATCGGTCCGAACGACGAGGATCTCTCGCTTCGCCACGTTGCGGGCCAGGACAGAGAATGGGACGCCGTTCCGGCGGAGGAGAGCGATATCTTCTCGGTCGGCCAAGGCCAGCAGGCAGCTTCCGAGCTCCTGCCGGACATCGACCTGGAGCCGGGAGAAAATTCTGCTGGGAAAGTCCGCGCCCTTGGGGATCTTGATCAGGCTGAGCGGCCCCCGGATCGCCGGGAAGGAGGCCAAGATGAGCAGGCCGCACATCGCCCAAACCGAGATGAAGACCTTGGCGCTTTTCATACTTGACTATTTAATCAGATTACGAACCCGGCGGTCAACTTAGATCAGGAGCTTCCTTTTGCGGTCCCACCGCTGGCGCAACCGAACCGAGTCCAGACCGAGACAATTCCCCTTGGCCAGCGGGTTCCGCCCCGAGCCTTCGAACCGGAGCGTGTGTTTGCCGGGAGCGAGCTTGAAGCTGCCCAGGATGACATCCTTGACCTCGAGGTCCCGCGAGTAGAAATCGAAGGCGGGGCTCTCGGACGGGGCGGAACCGTCCTCGGCGAGCGGGACGTTCTTGCCATCGAGGGTGATCTTATAGGACCCGTAGTCCGCGGCGTATGTCATCCGCAGGACAAGGGCCCGGTATTC
>Ga0268280_1001581_pt1 | contig 14908 bp, 12 predicted proteins | sample saktaG_9_FD_190139 | JGI IMG/M metagenome (GOLD analysis project Ga0268280, IMG submission 190139) | Saline water microbial communities from Sakinaw Lake, British Columbia, Canada - sak_2011_5_24_40m | ecosystem: Environmental > Aquatic > Non-marine Saline and Alkaline > Saline ... | reverse complement strand
CTGGTAATCTGCTATGTACCCCTGTATCTTTTTCGTCTTCCAGTTTTCAACAAATCCAAGTCCATTCCATTCGAGGTCGTAAATCTCGCTGGAAGTGAAGATTCTCAGATTCTTAAATACTCTTCCCACTGAAGATATGTTCTTAACAACAACAAGCTCTTTCTTCCCGTCCTTGTTGATGTCCCAGGAGAGTAGCCTTATGTTTACGTAAGGCTTATAGGGAATCTCTGTAGAGGCTTGCTGCGACTGGGTCAGATCAAAGTAGTTGTTGCTCCCGCCGACTACATCATCGCTTTTCCACAGGGAGTTTGCCGTCGTGACGTCCACATTAACGATAACAGCGGGCCTTTTCGATGGCTCGTAGACGCGCAGATAGTCATACGAATCAATGCCGATGACCTTTTCAGGGCCATCTTTATCCAAAGGTTCTATGATCAAGCCGTAAACGGAAAGCCCTTCGGGGATATCCATTCTCTTTCCCTCCCCGAATTTCCCATTTTTCCAGACAATCTCGTGAATGGGTGTGCCGAAGGGCATTTGAATTCCCATTTTTTGACCCACCAGCGTGGGCGTACCCGAAACTTCTATGACCCTCAAAAACCATCGCAGGTCCTTGGCGATCTTCACGTACTTACCGTCTTTGTACTGGAGGACGAATGAATCCAGCAGACCCTGGTTATAGCTCGTGACAATGATTTCCTTTTTGCCGCTTCCGGTCACGTCGGCCACGTCCACGGAAAGATATTGATCATAGGATTCGCCGGGAATTTTCTGCAGGAGTTTGAGCGTTTTCCCTTCTTTCTTGTATATCATGATGTTCTGAACATCGATGACCACCACCTCGTTCATCCCATCTCCGTTAACATCCCCGATATCCATTCCCTTGAATTCGGTGTCGAACCTCTGGCTCATCCAGAATCCTTTGCGGTCGATGGACTGAGGAGCGTTGATGAACTCGGGATTGATGACGGCCGTGAACGTTCCCTGACGGGTTCTGACAGCGTCAATGGCTTCGGGTTCCTTTGATGAAGAAGGACCGGCTGGCTGTTGAGGGGCCATGCCATACACGGGCGGTCCTGAGGGTGCAGGCGGGGCGCCAAAGGTCGACGGAACCTGACCGAGGATATGGTAATCGATCCGTTTTGCGAAATCACCGATCTTGGGGATCACATCGTCCATGCCCTGGCTCTGGGAAAAAACATCCACCGGTGATTTATGGGTGGCCACATCCAGGAGTTTCCCGTCCAGGCTCACGCTGTTGCCTATCTTGGTGATGCTTCCATACACCACGTAATCAACCTTCATCTTCTTCCCGAGGTCATAGACATCCCCCGCGGCAAGGGTTCCCTTTTTCTTTCCCAGCACCTCCGTGACCGTGTTTTTGGCCGTCACTTCGATCTTTCCGCTGAGAGAAATGCGGGATATCAGCATGTCCCATACGCCGTTGCGAATATAATCAATGTTCTCGGAACTGTGCACGTCAAATGGAAGAACGGCAACCGTCTTCACGTCCGACGCCCTGACCAGCCCGAAGGTTGAGGCGACGATCAACACGCCGAGAATAATCAGCAATCTCTTTTTCATTCCTTATGCTCCTTTGCACAACCGATGTTCGGTTGTTTCGCGCATTTTTAACACCTCTTTTTTAATAATACAAGCTCTAAAAGGTTATTCTCCGAAAAGGCACAAGCGGTTCAAATTCACATTTTTTTTATGCGAGTTAAAAAATTTTTTTTCTTCTTTGACATTTTTCTGGAGGGTCCTTTCTTTTTCGTGCCCCGGGCCGTGTCACCGTCGGTTTTTTCTTCCTTTTCCCCGCCCGTGTCATGAGGAAGGTTCGCGTCTGCCGCGTGAAGCCGGGATTCAAAGGTCAGGGCTGGAATGGCCGCGGAGCCTCTTCTGCTTATGGAATCCGCCAGGTCCCGGTCGGAGGTAACGACGACCGTCTCTTCTTCTTTTTTGCTCACCATGCGCTTGATGACCTCATCCGCCTTTTCCCCCCGCTTTGAATAAACAACGATGATGCTTCCCTCCCGCTCCCTTTCTTCAACAGGGGGGCCGCTCATCCATCCATCAAAAACGACGGTTATCTTGTGTCCCCGGCTTTTCCTGTAAAGGGATAAAAGCCGGATGAGTTCCTTTCGTCCCACTTCGAGCCCGAATCTCTCAAAGCGTCTCAGAGCCTCTGACTGCCTGATCAGGTTGTATCCGTCAATGATAATGTGCATGGGTTGAAGTTTAAGGTTTCAAGTCAAAAGTTTCAAGTTAAAAGCCCGACCCTTCGGATCTCGTGCAAAATAATCCTTTCTTTTCGGATCATTTCTTTGATATAGATTCCGCTGGTTTCAATCTCTAGCATGCTGTTGAAAAACGCCCATCTGCGGCGTTACGCTGCGCCCCTCGTCATTCAACGTACGTCAAAGTACGCCTCATTCCTCGGGTCTTGCGCGCCTTGCATCTGAACGTTTTTGAACAGCCTGATGAAAAGTGTGTTTTTCAACATCCTTCCAGAACTGCACGAATTCATTGAGACAAAAATGAAAAACCTGGCAAAATACAAACGATGGATTCTCCTTGTCGTGCCCCTCTTGCTCTATATTGTGCCCCTCTCCGTGATGCCCTTGATGGAGCCCGACGAGGCGAGGTACAGCGATATACCCAGTCTCATGAATCGTTCGGGGGATTACGTCACGCCCCGCCTGAATCACGTGGTTTATCTGGAAAAGCCGCCGCTCTGTTACTGGGCGACAGCTATTTCCTTCAGGATATTCGGGGAAAACGATTTTTCATCAAGGCTCTTCGTCGCTCTTTGTGCCTGGGGCTGCATTATCCTTGTTTATCGAATGGGTACCTTCCTGCATGATGAAAAGACGGGACTCTATTCCGCGGCTGTTCTGACGACCTTTCTCTATCATGCCCTGATGGGGAGAATCAATATTCTCGACATGCCCCTCGCCTTTTTCGTGTCTCTGGCGACCTGGGCGGGATACCGACATTTTGCTTCAAAGGGTGCGGGTAAAGGCTGGTTGTATCTCCTTTATTTTTCAAGCGCCTTGGCATTCCTCACGAAGGGATTGATCGGGATTGTCTTTCCCTTTGCCATTGTCGTCCTCTGGTTGGTTTTTACCAGGAGATGGCGGGAGATTTTCAGGATATTCTCGCCCGTCGGGCTTGTCATCCTGCTGGCTGTCTCCTCTCCATGGATCCTTCTTGCGCAGAAGGCGAACAAGGATTTCCTGTGGTTCTTTTTCATTCAGGAGCATTTCCTGAGGTACACGACAACCATGCACGGGCGTGACAGCATTTTTCTGTACTATGTGCCTGTCCTGATCCTCGGGACATTGCCCTGGTCTGCCTTTCTGTGGAAGGCGGTGAAGGAAGGCGCCGTGGAATGGTCAGCGACCTTCAAAGGGGATGGCTATCGTTTCATGCTCATCTGGGGTGCGTTCATCTTTCTCTTTTTCTCCATTTCCTCATCCAAGCTGATCCCCTATGTCGCACCCATCTTCCTGCCCGTTGCCGTCGCCTTCGGCCATGTTTTCAGACTCCATGAAGAGAGGTATGCGGCCCCGTCAACAAGCAAAAGGAGGCACTTTCTTTATATGCTTCCGGTCTTTCTCCAGTCGTTTATTTTTATCTTCGTCCTTATCCTGCCGCCATTCTTGAAAAACATGAAACTGGGAGGAGACCTGGTTATCATGCATTCGGAAAAATGGTGGTGGCTTGTCACCCTTCCTATTCTTACCCAGGTCGCCATCCTGTTCCTTCCGGGCATGGTGCAGCGTTATTTTAAAAAAGGATGGTTTGTGACCGTCTACACCCTTTCAGCCTTTTTCCTCTGTTCCCTGGTTTTCCCGGCTTCTGACTTCCTGAGTCCCTACAAATCGGCCTATCCCCTGACCCGGGCCATTCAGAAGTATCTGCCTGAGAAACAGGATGTTTATCAGTATAAGATCTCTGTCTATGGTATTGACTTTTACAACCACCTTCGGGCGCCCGTTGTGGAGGACTTCGGAGAACTGGGTTTTGGCATCAGTCTGCTTCCGCAGGAGGAGAAGGAGAGGTATTTCCTTTCGGCCGATGCTTTTTACAATCTTTGTAAAGAAAAAGATGACATTTACTGCGTAACGCAATATAAAGAAAGGCTGGAAGATCTGAAGAAGAACGTTTCAAAGGTCGACGTCCTGTGGGATAATGGCGCGTATTATTTGATGCGTATCACCCGCGATGCGCAGGCAAAAGGCGAAGGGCTTAAGGCTAAAGGCAAAAAAAGAGAAACCGGGCAGGGAAGTGTTTACGCTCCCCAATTCAGAGAGCCTGCCCTTCAATAAGCTCAGGACCTCCCTTACCCCAAGGCCAGAGTTTTATTAAATTTTTTTTCTTAACCCTTAGCCCTTTGCCCTTGGCCTTTAGCCCGAGGAATTATATGAGAATTAGAAAAGACTTTCTCCCATTCAGCAGGCCGTCCATCGGGAAAGCGGAAATCCGGGCGGTGGTGAAATGCCTGAAGTCGGGATGGATTACCACGGGACCCCTCTGCAAGGCCTTTGAGGACGAATTCTGCACGCTGACCGGATCGTCCCATGCCGTTTCTCTTTCCTCGGCGACGGCGGGCATGCATCTTACCTTGCTGGCGCTGGGCATTGGAAAGGGAGATGAAGTCATCACGCCATCCATGACCTTTGCCTCAACGCTGAACATGATTGCCCTTACCGGAGCGAGGCCCGTCTTTGCGGATGTAGAGTATGACACCCTCAACATCAAGCCGGATGTCATTGAAGAACGCATTACGAAAAAGACAAGGGCGATTGTTCCCGTGCACTTTGCGGGAGCGCCTGCCGACATGGACAGGATCCGCGCTCTTGCGAGAAAGTATCGCCTGACCGTTATCGAGGATGCGGCGCATGCCGTCGGGACGTATTATAAAGGGAAACACGCGGGCGGATTTGGAGGCGTGGCCATATTTTCCTTTCACCCCATCAAGAACATCACCACCGGTGAAGGGGGCATGATCACTCACAGCGATGAGCGGCTGGAATCGCGGCTGAGACTGCTTCGTTTTCACGGCATCGAGCGGGATGCCTGGAAGCGGTATGGGAAGGGAGGAAACCCCGAATACGATATCCAGGCGCCGGGGTTCAAATACAACCTGACGGACATGCAGGCGGCGCTGGGTCTTGCTCAGTTATCCAGAGTGGACGCCATGAACCGACGACGGGCGAAACTCGCGGCGCTTTACCGGCAGGGTCTGGAAGGAACGGCGGGACTGGACCTGCCGGGCATTCCGGATTACCCTCACGTCCATTCCTGGCACCTCTTCATTGTCAAGATCCTTTCCATGGACAGGGAAGCGTTCATGAGGCGGTTGTCGGAATACAACATCGGGTACGGGCTCCATTTCCCCGCGGGACATCGCCTGACCTATCTTCGGAAAATGCGGGGGCGCAAGACGCGGAGATTGAAAGAGACAGACAGGAGCGCCGAAAGAATATTGTCCCTTCCCCTTTATCCGGGCATGAAGAACCATGATGTTCACTATGTCTGTGACGCCGTCAAGGAGATATTGCGACATGGCTGAAGCAACCATGATTTCCCTGGTCATTCCGGTGTACAACGAAGAAGCGAGCCTGCCCGGGCTCATGGATCGCCTGAGGACCGTCATGACAGGGATGGGAAGACCCTATGAAATCATCTTTGTGGATGATGGAAGCGGGGACAACAGTCTCACCCTGCTCAGAGGTTTTACCCGGTGGCCTGAAATAAAAGTCGTGGAGCTGACGAGGAATTACGGGCAGCATGCCGCCGTCTTTTCGGGCTTTTCTGTCGTGAAGGGCGACATTATCGTGACACTGGACGCAGACCTCCAGAACCCGCCGGAAGAGATTCCCCGGCTTGTAACCGTTATGGAAGAAGGGGGATTCGATGTTGTAGGCTCCATACGAAAGGAGAGACAGGACTCGATTTTCAGGACCCTTCCCTCAAAAATCGTCAATATCGTGGCAAGGAAGATAACCAGAGTCAACATGACGGACTGGGGGTGCATGCTGAGGGCTTACCGGAGAGGTGTTGTGGAGCGGATGATCGCCTGTCATGAGCAGTCCACTTTTATCCCCGCGCTGGCCACCTATTTCGCCAAGAACGTGACGGAGATCGAAGTGAGCCATGAGGAACGCCACGCCGGTGTCTCCCATTATTCTCTGAGGAAACTTATCAATCTTCAGTTTGACCTCGTCTCTTCCTTCTCCGATTTTCCCCTGAAGCTGATCATGTATACCGGGATCGGGATGGCTATTCTCGGCATATCCTTCGGTGCCGTCCTGGGAATCGCCCGGCTTGCCTATGGCGCCCGCTGGGCCGCCGAAGGCGTATTTACTCTCTTCGCCATTCTCTTTGCCTTTGTGGGTTTTCAGTTTTTTGCCCTGGGCGTCATGGGAGAATATATAGGCCGGATTTACCGTGAGGTAAGAAAGAGGCCGGAATTTGTGATTGAGAGAATTTATCAATCCGGTTCTGCCGGTTCTGATTCGGGAACCCCTGCCGGCCGTGCAGCCGCTGATGAGAAAAACCATCCATGAGAGCCGTTGCATTTGCCTACCACAATATGGGGCTCGCAGGGCTTGAGGCGCTGAAAAAAAACGGGATCGCGATATCGGCCGTTTTCTCTCACCGGGACGATCCCGGAGAAAACATCTGGTTCGGATCCGTGGTGGACTGGGCGGAGAATAACAGGATTCCTGTTTTCTGTCCGGAAACAGTCAACACGCCGGAATGGATAGAAAAAATTAGAAGAATGGCACCGGACATTCTTTTTTCATTTTATTACCGGAAGCTTCTGAATACCGAGATTTTAAGGATCCCGGCTGCGGGGGCCTATAACCTCCACGGCTCCCTGCTGCCGGCCTATCGCGGAAGGTGTCCCGTAAATTGGGTGCTTGTCAAAGGTGAGAAGAAAACAGGTGTAACGCTCCACCACATGATCGAAAAGGCCGATGCGGGAGACATCGTCGGTCAGAGGGAGATATGGATCAGTCCGGAGGATACGGCCGCTACCCTCTACGAGAAACTCTGTGCCGGAGCCGGAGTGCTTCTGGGTGAACTTCTTCCTCTGATAAAAAAAGGAACGGCGCCCCGTATTCCCCAGGATCCGGAGAGAGCGAGTTATTTTGGGGGAAGGAAGCCGGAAGACGGAAAAATTGACTGGTCATGGCCTGTCGAACGGACCTACAATCTCGTGCGGGCCGTTACGGAACCCTATCCGGGAGCATTCACCGGTCTTGGCGGGAGAAAGATGCTTATCTGGCGGGCTTCTCCGGAGCGCAGCGCCGATCCCGGTCCCGTGCCGGGTACCGTTGAGATGGAGGGGGAAGATGTTTATGTCCGGGCAGCGGACGGAAGGCTCAAGCTTCTTGATATCGAGGTGAACGGCTCGCGCATGACCGGCCGTTTGATTTTTGAATATTTCGATGAAAAGAGAGGTGTCATTCTAAAATGAAGATATTGATACTCGGTGTCAATGGTTTCATCGGCCATCACCTGACCAACCGGATACTGGACAGGACAGACTGGGAGGTTTACGGAATGGATCTGGCCTTCGACAGACTGGATAAGGCCCTTCATCATCCACGATTCCATTACCTTGAAGGAGACATCTCCATCAACAGGGAGTGGATCGAATACCACATCAAGAAATGCGATGTGGTTATCCCCCTTGTTGCCATCGCGACGCCAAAGCTTTACGTGGAGGATCCCATCGGTGTGTTCAATCTTGACTTTGAAATGAATCTCGATATCGTGAAACAATGCGTCAAATATCGAAAAAGGATCGTCTTCCCTTCCACCTCCGAGGTCTACGGCGACTCAAAAGACCCGGAGTTCAAGGAAGATGAAACGTTTCTTGTCGTGGGCCCCATTCAGAAGGAGCGCTGGATCTACTCATGCTGCAAGCAGCTGCTGGACCGTGTGATCTATGCTCACGGAACAAGGGGGCATCTGGAATTCACCCTCTTCAGGCCATTCAACTGGATAGGTCCGAGGCTGGATTCTCTGGATACGGCGAAAGAGGGAAGTTCCAGAGTCGTCACGCAATTTATTGCGGAGCTTCTGATGAAGAGGCCTATTTCCCTTGTGGACGGCGGTCATCAGAAAAGATGCTTCACCTATGTGGATGACGGTATCGATGCCCTTCTGAAGATTCTCGAAAACAGCAAAAACTGCTGCAGGAACCAGATCATCAATATCGGTAACCCCGGGAATGAATGCTCTATCAAGGAACTGGCTCATATTCTTAAGAAAATCTTCATGGATCATCCCCGGCACAGGGACGACGGGGAATTCTCACCGATCATCGAAATGTCAGCGGAACAATATTATGGCAAAGGATACCAGGACATTTACACCCGGAAGCCTAGCATCGAGAAGGCCCGAAAACTTCTTGGCTGGGAACCGAAAATCGGACTTGAGGATTCCCTGCGGATGACGCTCCATGCGTTTCTGGAAGAAAACGAATAAAAAAGGCTAAAGGCTAATGGCAAAAGGCTAAAGGTAAAAACAATAAAAGCACTGCGAAGGAAAAGTTTTTTGTCTCTTCTCCTTTTTCCCTTAGCCCTTTGCCTTTAGCCCCTTACCGTGCTTGGAATTATATTACCCCGGGTGAAGAGCCATTAAAAGCAGTGAAGCCAATATTCTGGGACTCAAGATCGATGTGGACACCCATATCGGCATGAAAAGGGGTGTTCCCCGTCTTCTCACCATCCTCCGGGATTTCAATGTCAAAGGAACATTTTTTTTGAGCATGGGGCCGGATTCTTCCGGCCGTGCCGTTCTTCAACTCGTTAAAAACCCGCTTTTTCTGAAAAAGATGATGAGAACAGGGGCCGGGCGGCTCTATGGATGGAGAACGGCTCTTTACGGCACCCTGCTCCCCTCACCCATGATTGCTCTCTCTTTTCCGAGCCTGGTCGAAGACATTCTGTCGGCTGGACATGATGCTGAATTTCATGCCTGGGATCACCGGAGGTGGCAGGATGAGCTGCCGGTGCGTTCTTACGGCTGGATAGAGGACTGGTTTAAAAGAGGCGTGGAGGCCTATCGCGGGATGACTGGAAGGGAGCCCTCTTCTTTCGGTGCGCCTGCCTGGCTCATTGACGAAAGGGCGCTTGAGGTTGCCGCGAAATATCCCTTTCAGTATCTGAGCTGCACGCGGGCGACCGAGCCCTTTGTCCATGATATACCGGGTCTTCTGGAAATACCCTCGGATCTCCCCTGCTTTGAGGAGATTGGGGTCGATGAAGGGGTGTCGCGCATTCTGAGGATTCTGGAAGACGGTCAGACCCACATCCTTCCCGTCCATGCCGAAGCGGAGGGAGGGGTTTGGGACAGGTATTTCGAAGAGCTGCTGAAAGGGGCGCTTCAGATGAATTACCGCATCCTGCCTCTTTCGAAGATCAGAGAGATTCTGGTGCAGTCGGAATGGCCGGTGAGGCGGCACAGGATGGAACTGCTGCCAGGGCGCTCCGCGCCCTGTGCGGTTTAGTCAGGCTGTTGAAAAACGCCCATCCCCGCTTTTGCGGGGACAGTGTCTGCATGCTGCGCTGCGCCCCTCCCCGGATCAAGTCCGGGGCAGGCTTATTCAACGTGCGTCTATGTACGCCTCATTCCTCGGGTCTTGCGCGCCTTGCATCTGAATGTTTTTGAACAGCCTGATGAAAAGAGAGTTTTTCAGCACCCTTTTAGAGCTCTCTCGGGAAGTCGGGAACAGCCTGTGTTATAATAAACCTTCAATAGGGGGCGGTGATGAATGCCGAAAATGAGAGGAAGGCTTTCCTTGAAAAGCTGGAACAGATCGTCAGGAGGAAAAGGAAAGTCCTGATCCTGATTCACGACAATCCGGATCCCGATGCCCTGGCTTCCGCCTTCGCGCTAAAATATCTCCTGCACGCCAAATGGAAAGTGGGCAGCCTCATCGCCTTCGGAGGAATGATCGGGAGGGCTGAAAACGCGGCCATGGCCCGGCTTCTGAAAATAGAGACCAAGAATGCGGGAGAAATCAACATCAGGGATTTCAGCGTGGTCGCGCTTGTGGACACTCAGCCCGGTACCGGAAACAACGCCCTGCCGAAATCGATTGACCCGGAGATCGTGATTGACCACCATGTGCCCATTTATTCAAGAACCCTGAAGGCTCCCTTCCATGATATCCGGACGGATTACGGCAGCACCTCGGCGATCCTTACGGAGTATTTACAGGATGCCGGTCTTCGTAACATCAACAGGAAAGTGGCCACGGCCCTCCTTTATGGGATCAAATCGGACACCCGTAACCTGGGAAGAGAAACAACGCCTCAGGACATGTCGGCCTATCTCTACCTTTACCCCCAGGTTCTTTTCAAGGTTCTTTCCAGGATCGAGCACCCGAAAGTGTCAAGGTGTTATTTCAAGACCTTCGAACAGACCATCAACCGGGCGGTCATTGACAAAGACGTGGTCATATCGGACCTGGGCTCCATCAGCAAGCCCGACAGCCTTGCCGAGATGGCGGACTTCCTGGTTCGCATAGAAGGTGTCAAGTGGTCACTCTGCCTCGGTGAATTTCGGGGAAGCATCTATTTTTCTTTCCGGACCACGAAGAGACAGGGGTATGCTGGTTTCATTGCCAGGAAAATGGCACAGGGGATGGGTTCCGGCGGCGGGCACAACATGACCGCCGGAGGCAAAGTGGATCTGAACCCGAAAGAGGAGGGGAGTTACAAGGCAAGAGCGGACATGCTGGTATCGCGCTTCCTGAAAGAAATAAAGAGGACGGATTTTAAGGGCGAGAAGTTGTAGCGAACTCTACAGGCTGTCCAAAAACGCCCATCTACTGCGTTTCCCTCGTCCTTCGTCACTGCGACGTACGTAAAAGTACGACTCATTCCTCAGGACGTCGGGGGCTTTGCATCTGAACATTTTTGAACAGCCTGAATGATAGAGGGTTTTTCAACAGCCTGCTAAATGTTCAGGATGCGTTTCATCTCACCGATGGTCCGCTGATAATCCCCGCTTTTGAAGACGGACGCGCCCGCCACGAAAATATCAGCGCCGGCGTCGGAAACGGACTTGATATTCTGAAGAGTGATCCCCCCGTCCACTTCGATCAGGGTGTCGAGAGACAGGCGATTCACGAGGTTTCTCGCCTTCTTTATCTTGTTCTCCATGCCCTTGATGAATTTCTGCCCGCCGAACCCGGGATTGACGGTCATGACAAGGAGAAGATCGACATTCGGAAGGATCTCTTCCACTTGGTCAAGGGACGTCGCGGGATTCAGAGAAACGCCGGCCCTGCACCCCGATTCCCGGATCATCTCCACGAGCCTGTGCAGGTGAGTCGCCGCCTCCACGTGGACGGTGATCATGTTGCTGCCCGCTGACACGAAGGCCCCGATATGCTTTTCCGGATCTTCGATCATGAGGTGGACATCGAAAGGAAGTTTGGTGATCCCTCTCAGCGATTCAATTACGGAAGGACCGATGGTGATGTTCGGCACGAAATGACCGTCCATCACATCGATGTGGATGAGATCCGCCCCCGCCTGCTCTACAGCCCTGATTTCCTCACCCAGCCTGCTGAAATCCGCGGAAAGAATGGAAGGTGCTATTTTTTTCATAGAGTTCTTGACGAAAGGGCGATCAGAATTTCATGATGAGCGGATATGATTTTCCCGTATCGGTTTCCTTTATCCGGAGCCTCAGCTCCTTTGCTTTTTTTGCCTCTCCCGGGAAAAAAATGAAACCATGAGCGACTTCGTTGGCCGGAACAGCACGGCTTGAAAGGGATCTCGTCTGCAGGTCCTCCCGGATCTGTCTCTGAACGTCTGTATCTGCAAACCCCTTTGCTCCGCCGAGTGTTGCTCCGGTCGCGGCACCCACGGCCGCCCCCTTCATCACGGCATCACCGACATTGTGCCCGGTGACAATACCTACGGCCGCGCCGATAATGGCCCCCGCGGCGCCCGCAAGAAAAGCGCCCTTACCCGCCTCGGGCGCCACGCGGCCCAGCTCCGTTTTCTTCTCGATGCGGTCGTAAGCCATTCGGGAGTCAAGGATCGGCCAGAGATTATCCGAACTGTCCACGAGGAAGGTCTGGTCCGTGACGATCTCGATTGGGTGCGGCCCCTTATTATCAAAGATCACCTGCACAGGCAGGACACCGGCGCCGAGGATATCAAAGCCGAAGGCCTTTAAGGCCTCTTTTTCATCGTCCAGAGCCCTTGCCGCCAATATCGCACCGGCGGCCTCCGTTGCGTTGGGATATGCGGAGGGGAGCTTGAAGGGCACCACCTGCCTCTCGTAGCTCGAGCACCCGAACAGGAAAACGACGATAAACGCCGTGCACAAAAGCCTGAAATACATCATCCTTATCCTCATAATAGCATCCTCGTTTGCAATCGCTCGCTGTAATTTATAGAAATGATGACAAGTTGTCAACGTCATAATTGAGAGATTCTCTTCCCGTCCCGGCAGGAAATGAGGCTTGACAGTCTTGACAAAGACCATTATTGTCACGTGTCATGTATCTGATTTATAACATCCTGCTTTTGTTGAGCGCCCTCTTCCTTGTCCCCTATTACAGCCTCAAGATTTTGCTCACGGGAAAATACCGTAAAAGCGTGGGCCCGAAACTCGGCATGATTCCCGAAACCATTTTTGACGGGATGGCGGGACAACCCCGTATTTGGGTTCATGCCGTATCCGTTGGTGAAGTGACGGCCGCTGCCCCGATCGTGGCCGCTCTCAGGGATCTTTATCCCCAGGCGTGCATCGTGCTGTCCACAAGCACCGAGACGGGCCAGGAGATGGCGCAGAGAATTGTTCCAGAGGCGACCTGCCGTATTTACTATCCCCTTGATATTCCGTGTGTCGTCCGAAAAGTAATCGGGCTCGTGAAGCCGGACGTCTTCGTTCCCGTGGAAACCGAGATATGGCCCAATTTTATTAAGGTATGCAGGGACGCCGGCATTCGAATCGTCATGGTAAACGGCAGGATCTCTCCGCGTTCCTTCAAGCGGTACCGGATTACGAGATTTTTCTGGCAAAATGTCCTCGACATGGTTGATGGGATCGGCGTTATTTCCGAAGTGGATTCGGACAGGCTTCAAGCCATAGGAGTTCATCCCTCGCGGATACAGGTCATGGGAAACGCAAAGTTTGACAGCCTGGCAGCCAGGGTGGACCCCGCACTTAAAGATGAAATGGCGCGGGCGTTGAATGTGGGGGAAGGAGAGAGGGTGTTTGTGGCGGGAAGCACCCATGAAGGAGAGGAAGAAATAGTTTTCCGTGTTTATCGGAAAATCCTGGAGAAATTTCCCGGTTTCAGACTTGTCCTAGTTCCGAGGCACATTGAACGAGGTCAGGATGTGCTCGCCATTGCAAGAAAGAGCGGTTTTTCCGATGTGATCACCATGACCGAGATCCGTGGAGGAAAAAGACCGTCGGGCGAGCGGGTCATCATCATCGATGTCATCGGAGAACTCTTCAAAGTTTACGGCCTTGCGACCGTTGTTTTCTGCGGGGGAAGCCTGGTTCCCCGGGGAGGACAAAATATCCTCGAAGCAGCTGCCTGGGGCAAGGTCGTCTTTTATGGCCCTTCCATGGATGATTTCATGGATGAAAAGGCCCTCCTGGAAGAGGCCGGTGCCGGGATTCAAGTCAAAGACGGTGATGAACTATACAAAGGAATGACGGAGCTTTTGAATGACCATGAAGCCCTTGAGGGTAAGGGTGAAGCGGCGAGGGGTTTGGTTGCCGCCAACAGGGGCGCTTCTAAAAGATACGCTGATTTAATCGCCAGGGCATTGGACAAAAGACAGTGAACAGTAAATAGTGAACAGTGCGGCGGGAATTCAGTCCTTCCTCGCATCTCAGCTTCCCATCTTCGCAACTTCGTGTCTCTCCTTGGCTCCTTGACCCCTCGAACCCTTGAATCCTGCTTTATCCTTCCGCCCTCCTCATGTATTCATCCCACTTCTTGTCCACCCACGCCTGCAGCTGATTCAGCTGTTCGATGTTCATCTTCTTGAATCGTCCCTGTTTCTCCACGTAGTTGATCACGGGAAGACGGTTTCCTTTTTGGGCGATGGTTTTGCTTCTCCCGGTGAAGCGGAATTTTCCGTCTTCAGCCTCAAAGAGGACAGCCAGCCCAGTCTCCACGGCCAGCCGGCCCATCTTCACCGTGTCCTTGGGAGGATAGACCCATCCCGGGGGACAGCCGATGAACATGTGGATATAGCGCGTTCCCTTGATCTTCTTTGCCTTGACGAACTTTTCATAAAGATCGATGGGATAAGAAGGCGATGCCGTTGCTAGATAAGGGATATCGTGGGCCTCCACAATCTTGATGAAATCCTTCTTGTGCTGCTGTTTGGTGAGGATCGGCGTGGTCGTTGTAATGGCGCCCAGGGGAGTGGCGCTGGAACGCTGAGTTCCCGTATTCATGTAGCCCTCGTTGTCGTAGCAGACATAAATAAAATCCGTTTCCCTCTCCGCGGCCCCGCTCAGGGCCTGGATCCCCATATCAAAGGTTCCGCCGTCTCCCGCCATCCCCACAACGGTGGTATCACTGCGGTTCAGGGCCTGAAGCCCCGCCACAATCCCGGAGGCGGAGGCTGCCGTACTGGCGAATGAATTGTTCAGGGCCGGGATCATCACCGGTGTGCTTGGGTATATCCCCTGCAGCACGCAGAGGCAACAGGCGGGAAGAGTCACAATTGTATTTTCCCGCAGGGCCTTGAGCATGTAACGGTAAGCTAGGGAAAGACCGCACCCCTGACATGCCCGGCTGCCGGGCAGGATGTATTCCTTCGCGTTGAGCTTGAATAGATTTTCCGGCATAATTTCATCCTGTGTGGCAGTTCAGCCACGTTGTATTTTTTTC
>Ga0268280_1001580_pt1 | contig 14917 bp, 18 predicted proteins | sample saktaG_9_FD_190139 | JGI IMG/M metagenome (GOLD analysis project Ga0268280, IMG submission 190139) | Saline water microbial communities from Sakinaw Lake, British Columbia, Canada - sak_2011_5_24_40m | ecosystem: Environmental > Aquatic > Non-marine Saline and Alkaline > Saline ... | reverse complement strand
GATGAGAAGCGGGATATCGCCGGGTCTCTCGCGGAGGGGCGGGATCTCCATGCAAATGACGTTGAGCCGATAGAACAGGTCTTCCCGGAAATGCCCGTCATCCAACATTTTCCTGAGATCGCGGTTCGTCGAGGAAACGACTCGTACATTCACCTTGACGGGACGGGTGGATCCGAGGGGATAGAATTCCTTCTCATCCAACACCTGCAGGAGCTTTGCCTGGAGCTCCCGGGACAATTCTCCGATCTCATCGAGGTATATGGTGCCTCCTTCGGCCAGCTGGAAACGGCCCGCCTTGTCACCCCTGGCGTCCGTGAAGGCCCCTTTTTTGTACCCGAACAGTTCCGACTCCAGAAGAGTGGCCGGGAGGGCCGCGCAGTTTATCTTGACAAAGGGTCCCTCTTTACGGAGGCTGGAATTGTGAATCGCCCGTGCGAAAAGGTCCTTGCCGGTGCCCGTCTCGCCCAGTATGAGAACATGGGAATCCGTTTTGGCCACCGATGCGAGGATATCGAGAATCCGACGAACTTTCTCATCCTTTGCGATGATGTCCTCGAAGGTGTAAAAGTTCTGTAAGGTCTTTTCCAGGATCACACGAACGGAATCATCCAGGAAGGATTCAACCCCGCCGATGGCTTTTCCCCGATCATCACGGATCACGGCACAGTTGACATCCACAGGGATCTCCGCGTTTTTTTTCGTGAGGATTTTGTTTCTGGCCCGAACAACATTCGTACCGGTATCGATGGCGCGCCGGAGGAAACAGCCTTCCTGGCAAAGTTCCGTCCTGAAAATCTCGTAGCATTTGCAGGCCAGGGCCTCCCGGCGACTGAAGCCGGTAATCTTCTCCGCCTCCCTGTTGAAAAAGATGATGTTCAGATCGAGGTCAACGGTGAAGATGCCCACGGCGAGGCTGTTGAGAATTTTCAGGCAATCCTTCGGTGTATTCATAACGGGTCCGCTGATGGGATCAGGATGGTCAACGATCAGTCAACAGCAGGATGTTGTACACGGTGGTGACGGAAAAAGAGATTGAAACAACGTTTTAATTTTAAGACCTACCAGCAAGAGGGCCGAAAGTCAATATTTAAGAGCGCTTCAGAACGGGGTTTCGGGAATCCATTCTTGACTTCATAAAAGGGGTGTGCGAGAAAATGCCGGGAGGTTTATCTTGATTACGCTCAGGGAATTTCAGCCGACAGGCGTCATCGGGGAGCCGGACATTGGGTTGCCGGGTCTGATGGAAAACCTCTTCATCAGGACCTTTTACGAACCCCGGATCAAGGAGAAGATCGGTTGGATCGGCATCACCTATCGGGCCGGCCTCTCGGGGAGTTGGACTCTGAAGCTGAAGGGCCGGACGGGGATCTACTGCCTGAGTTACCGCAGAAAAGAAGAGGAAGAGGGCTGGCTTCACGGCAGTTTTGATCTTCAGTATTTCCCCTTGAGAGATGAGCCTCTGCTCGATCTCTTCTCGATTCGGGAAAATCTCCTTCGCCAGGATCACGGGTTCGAAACCTGGGTCCGTCATTTTCCAGGCGAAGAAGATCCCCTCGAAAACGCCTTCATCGTCGGAAGGATTTTCCTTTCCGTGGACCGGGAAGAAAAGAATCTCTTCCTCTCTCTGTGGAGTCCGCTTCGATGGATTGAGTTCCGCAGGGAGGGCCTTTCTCTCGCCCGGGAGGATGGGACCCGCCTGGAGGTGCTTCCGCCGGGCGGGAAAGACCGCGACGTGCCGACCTTCGCGCTTTCCTGGGCCTTCTTCGACAGGCTCGTACAGGCCTTTGCCTATCATTTCAAGGGAGCGCCGGTTCAGGCTTCCCTGAAAAAGCGAAAGGCGCCTGTCTGGGAGATCACAGGGGATCATGAATGGGTGCCGCGGGCCGGGCAGGAAACGAGCGAGTATTTTGCAACCGTTGGATTCGGTCCACTGAGCGGCCAGGCACAAGATCCCCGCATCGATCGGCTTCCTGAGTTTTGCTTGGATATTGGTGGTCAATCGAGGGATTTGCCTCCAAAAATGATCTGGGTCATCAAACCGGGGGCGGGAAATCCTCGGGGCATGACGCGCCTGTGGTGGGAGGCTCCTCAATGGGAGGTGAAAAGGGGCGCCGGTCCTTTTCAGGCCCTTGGAATACAGTACCGTCCGCCCCTTCTGGTGATTACCGGCTTCCTCGGCAGCGGCAAGACAACGCTTCTGAATCAGATTGTCGAATACAAGACCCTCATGGCCAACCGGTTTGTCGCAGTGATTCAAAACGAGGTGGGGTCCGTCAGCGTCGACGAATCCCTTGTGGACAGCGCTTACAACGTCACTTCCATGGAAGAGGGCTGCGTGTGCTGCACCCTTCTCGGTGATCTCCGGAATGCCGTGCGCCGGATCTGTCTGGAGTTCGACCCCGACATGATTATTCTTGAAACGACCGGCGTGGCCGATCCCTCAAATATCATCGAGGAGTTGCCCGCCCTCGAGGATTTTGTCCGCTTCGATTCCGTGGTGACCGTTGTGGACGGGGCCAATTTCGGCAAGGTCCTTGAGGCGTACCCGGTTGCCAGATCCCAGGTTAAAAGTGCCGGCTTGATTATTCTGAACAAGATTGATCTTCTGACCGAAACAGAAAAAAAAGATGTTGAGAAGGGCATCCGCCTGATCAACCCTCGTGCCCCGATCATACCGACCGCCCACGCGTCCATCCAGCCGGGTCTCCTTTTTTCCACGGAGGACGACACGGATATCCTGCGCTCCCCGGATCCGGAGGCAGCGCCGGTCAGAAACGGTCATGACGGCCTGTCTTCAAAGGTGCTTCAGACGGATATTCATTCCCAGAGAATCATCAGTTTTGCCGTTAGGATTCCGGGGATTTTCGACCCGCAGCGATTAACCCATTTCCTCGACCACATTCCGGATTCGGTCTATCGCCTGAAGGGCATCGTGCGGATAGCCGGCGTGAAACAAACACAGCTTCTCCAGTATGTATCCGACCGCTATGAATTCACCAACCATTACGGCACGGGGATCGAGCCGAACTCTCTTGTCTTCATCGGCCGTGACATGAACCGGCAGGAATTTGAAAGCGGGCTCAAGTCGTGCCTTGCGGATCCATGAGATGAAAACAGCATCCGGATTTCAATCAAGATGGTAAATCATGCACAGGTTTGACAGCGTTTGCCTCGCCTGCGGCAGATAAAGGGGATCGGGAGTTCCCCTTCGGCCGGATGCTATCGCTTCCGGCCGACGTAAAACTGCCTGAGATGGTATTCCAGATAGGACTTGAAGAGATTTTCTGGAATGCTCTTCCGGAGGACATCGATTCCCATCCGGGAAAGGTCCTTTGCCGTCAGGTGGCAGGCCGTGTATCCCGTGACGATGATGTGGCCCCTCTCCTGAAGTCTTCCTGCGGCTTTCTCGAAAATGATCCCTGCCGTGTCTCTCGAAATGACCTGTTTGTTTAGAAGGCCGCAGCAGATGATGATGTCAAACCGCAGATCCCCGGGAAGAACCGACTCCAGATCTTCGCAGTCGCCCTCCATGATATTGGCGTTTTTCTTCTCCTTGGCGGCCTGGATGTTGTCGGCGTTGATGTCGACCCCGTAACATTCAAGATCGGGGATGTGCATCGAGCAGGTCTCGATGAGGTCCCCGCATCCGCAGCCCATGTCGAGGAGCCTCCGGGGAAGGCGCGGTGCGGGCTCATCGGTCCCTGCGGGACAGCTCGGATGCAGATTCGTTTTTTGCTGAACGGCGGTTCCTTCGATCGCCTCGATGGCGTTGACGATTTCGGGGTAGATATGGTCCCTGTAGATGCGAATCTCTTTTGTTTCGTCAAAACGGTTCCAGGCACAGGGCCGGGCGCGATACCTTTCGGGAATGATCAATTCCACCTCACTGCCCTTCCTGGAAGAGAGATAAGACACCAGGCATGCCTCTTCCTCCCCCTTGACGGGATGCCCTGTGATGTCCGGCCATAACCCGGCGATGTCCTCGATCTCAGCCTCGCGGACCATCACAGCGATTGGCCGATAGATCGTTTCCCCCGTCTGCTCGTCCAGGACGTCTCCCTGGACAAAGTCGCAGTCCCCGCAGCGCACGAGGTTGAACCAGACTCCGGAAACCGTCATCGGTGGACGGCTCCGGATCGTCGCGATCAGTTCTTCGTATTGCCTATCCGTTAACCGGTTCATGTCCCTTGCCCGTGAAAGGTTTCGAGTTCCTTCCCGCCGCGCTTCGAATCCCGCAGGCGCTGGGAGACATGGACCCAAAACCGTCGGCCTTGGGTCACTGGGGCTTATCCTCCGGAAGCTTTTCGCCCAGGGCCAGGCGGCAGATATCGCTGATCATGTAATTGGCTATCCCCGCCTCGCGGACCTTTTTGTTGAGTGAGGCGAAACACATGGCGCAGAGATAGACCATGGCCTCGGCTCCAAAGTCCTTCGCGTCCTTCACGTTCATGACCCGGAAAGGCTCGAAGTTTTTCCCCCTGGGGAAAAGCTTGAGGTTCGGTCCCGCCGTCTCGATCCCGCAGCACAGGGCGTTGATTCCATCATACTGACGCGGAACCCTTTCCACACCGATCATCTCAAATATCTCGTCAAGGAATGGTTCTTTCTCCGCTGAGTAACGGGAGGCGCAGGGGCGCTGGTAAGCCACTTTCATGTTCAACTTCCGGACATCATTCTTGTGTTCTTTGAGATAGTCCCGAAGATATTCAAACAGGTGCACGGGCCGGAAAGGCAGTTTGACGCCGTATTCAGGGGCGATGCCCTTCAGGATGGCGTAGCAGTCGTCATGGATAAATACGATCTCTTTCGCGCCCGACTTCGCGAGATTGTCCACCATCGCCTGCAGCCTGTCTCTCATGATGGTCTCGTTGCCCATGTGGGCGAAGAGCACGTTGCAGAAGTAGTGCTTTCCTTTCAGGAGGGGGAGCGCTTCGAAGAGCTGTCCCTGGATCGCCCAGGGCATGTTTCCCTGCATGACGCAGATGGACATGACCCTGTCTTTCGGGGGCACGGGCCTCGGCTCGCCTTCCGGCTTGAATCGCTCCGCCATCTGGGCCAGCAGGGCCGGATCGGACAACCCTCCCGCCTCCTCCATCCGCTTCAGAATCAGGTCAAAAGGACGGGCCCCCCGGGTGCAGTATTCGTCGCAGGCCATACAGGTGACGCAATCGCGGAGCCAGTCCACCTTCTCGCCCTGAACCAGCTTTTTAAATTCTCTGCTTCCGCTTTCCTTATCAAAGGGCAGATAATAGCATCGCGAAAGACACTCCCCGCAAAAATCGCATTTCTCCTCGTGAAACATAGATCCTCCTCACTATTGTTTTTGTTGTCCCGACGCTCGTCACGGCCGCAGCAGCTAAGCGGCAAACGTCAGCTTTGTTCCCGACATGTTCAGGATAAACTGCTCCGGCATCTCCCGTTCCATATGCATGATCGCCTTTCTGCCGGTGCAGTGGGTCGGGACGACATAAGCCGGATTGATTTTTTTCAGCTCCTCCGTCGTCCGTCCGATAATGGGTTCGAAGGCCGGACCGGAAAGATGAAAGCCTCCCATAACGACATGGACCTGATCAACACCCGTCACTTCGCGGGCATACTGAACGGTATTGACGATTCCCGAATGAGCGCAGCCGGACAGCACCACGAGCCCTTTCCCCTTCACATTCATCACGACGGAGGTGTCGTCCTCGATGGGGTCCCATTTTTCAACGCCCTCTTCCTGAAAATGAGCGATGGGGAACCCCCTCTCAAAGTCTGTCCGGCGGGGAATTTCGCCCAGGAACAAGACGGCACCGTCCAGAAGGAGTCGGGGGGGTCGGGACTCGACCACGGTTACACCCGTCTTTTCAGCCATCTCCCGGGTGAATTTGGGAAAATAGATCTTCCGCTGCTCGCCCACCTTGAGATACCTAGGTGCTTTATAGACCGCAGGGTGAATATAAAATTCCATGCCCTTCCGGCCGATCATTTCGACGAGCTGTTCAAATCCCCCCAGGTGATCGCTGTGTCCGTGCGAGAGGGCAAGAACTTCTATCTCGCTCATATCCACCCCCAGCACCTTCGCGTTATAGGCAGCCCCGCCCTCAGAAAATCCGAAATCGAAGAGCAGCGTTCTGGTCCGACCCTCGACCGTCGTCCTGACGACGGCGGAATAGCCGTGCTCCGCGATAACGGAATTTCGGATCTCCCCTGCCTTCAGGGGCGTGGCCCGCGAAATCACCGCATTGTTGTCCGTCACCGTGATATCGATATAATTGTCCTGCAGCGTCAGAATTTCGACCTTCTCCGCTTCTCGAATGTGAATATCACCTTTCATATATCCTCCTTTTTTATCTCTGGCGTTGAGAGGTGCAAGGCCGGGCAGACCTCATTTGTTAAACCGCTTGTCCGAACGGACCGCCGAAAGGCCGCCTGCCCGTGACGACAGCCAGCCGGTTCTCACTGCCTTCCTTGCGTCGAAGGCCGGCACGTAGGGCTTGATATCCAGAAGAGGGGTCCCGTCAAGGATGTCCACATCTTCGATGCGCAGGATGGATCCCTCAACCCTCAACAGCCTCACGAGCGATATACCGGCGGCATTGGGCCGTCTCGGAGCTCGGGTGGCAAATACGCCGCGCAGATGGTCATCCAGGAACGGTTTCACGCGCAGCGTGTATCCCCTGGACCGGTGGAAATGGTAGATCAGGATAATATGCGAAAAGCCCTCCAGATCCTTGAGCCCGTCGACGAACATTTCAAAGATCTCCACCGAACCCGCAACACCCTTCGCGGCCGCCGACTGGATGGGCATGCCCTCGATGCTTTTGAAGGGTGATCGGATCACGCCGATGGGAGTGTATTGTATTTTATCCATGTGACCCCGATCGCTTTTTCCCGACGGCGTAATCCCGCAGGGCCCTGTGCAGGGTGATGGAGGCCAGCAGGGCGCAATGCTGGTCGCTCTCCGGCAGACCTCCCAGATGATCCAGGATGGCGCTCTGGCTGATTTTCAGGCAGTTCCTCGGCGATTTTCCCTTCGCCATTTCCGTCGCGGCGGAAATGGCGGCGTGAGAGGTCATGCATCCGTCCGTCGTATAGCGGATGTCTTCGATCTGTCCGTTTTTCACGCGGAGAAATATTTCAACCGTATCCCCGCATGGCCCTGTGAACTTCGCGTATCCGTCGGGATCACTGATCGTTCCGTTATTTCTCGGGGCCGTCCCGTAGTCGATGACCTTTTCCGAATACCGCCCCCCTGTCTTTTCGTACAGGATCCTGAGGATCTCTGCTTTTATTTTCTCTTCTTCCATACTCAACCCCTGTCTTTCTTTGATACCCCATCAGAGATGGCGTGCCGCCGGCTGACCCTTGAGGAGCCGTTCGCGGAACCACTTCTATATTCCGACAGGCGTTGTTTTGTCAATGATGATGGAGCCATTTCGTCGCAAACATGAGCAGGATGCCGAAAAGGAAAAACGTGATGGACAACGTTTAAGTTTTGCCCCTTCTCAGCATCGTAAGTTTTTTGCTGATCGGCTCGACACGGACTTTCTCGGCATCGTATACGGAAACGCAGTTCGTCCCTCTGAAAAAACCCTTGATTCCGCCCATGATTTCCCTTGACAAGGGAACTTCCCTGCTTGGCCTCAGAGGCGTATTGATTTGAACTTCATCGGGGCTGATCTCCCTGGCTATCCAGGAGATTTCACGGGCCGAATCCTTGTTGGAATGAACAAACATGATCTGAAGAGCCATCTTCCCTCTAAAATCGGCTCTGAACCGCTTGAGTCCTTCCAGAACATCTTGCCAGGCGATCCCCGGCGCGGGGCGGTTGACCGCCTCAAAAGACGCCTGGGAACAGGCATCAAGCTTTGCTATGACGTAATCGGCGGAGAAAAGATCCTCTCTCACATCCTCCCGGGAAATCAAAGAAGCATTCGTCAAGACGGCTATCGGCTCTCCTCGAATGCGTCGGACGGCTGACATCACTTCTCCCAGGTTCTGTGCAAGGGTCGGTTCGCCGATACCGGAAAACGTTAGATAGTCGATCACGACTTCCGGCAGCTCAGCCATCTCTTTCAGTACTTTTTCCGCGGGAACATACAACCGCCTCTCTGTCGTATAGGCCTGTGTCCTGCCGAGCTGGCAATAGCAACAGTCAAAGTTGCAGACCTTTGAATCCTGGGATAGAAGGTCAATGCCCAAAGACGCCCCCAACCGCCAGGAATCTACAGGACCATAAAGGTATTTGTAATCTTTTTTCATTTGGGTGCCGCCAGGAAATCCTCAATTCCTTTCTGGATTTGCATAAAGGCCTTGGCGGAGGGCGTGTCCCTTTTTAAAGAGATGAACGGAACGCCTTGATCGGCCAACTCCACCTGTTCGGGTTCGAAAGGAATTCGTCCGAGAAAGGGCACGCCAAGTTCGAGGGCCGCCTTTTCCCCGCCTCCTTTTTTGAAGATAGCCGTTTCCTGATGGCAATGAGGACAGACAAACCCGCTCATGTTTTCGATGATGCCGATCACAGGGATGTGAAGCTGCCGGGCAAACAAAACGCTTTTACGGGCGTCGAGAATCGAAATGTCCTGGGGGGTTGTCACGATCACCGCGCCTCCGATCTCCGGGATGAGCTGGCAGACGCTCAGCGGTTCATCGCCTGTGCCGGGCGGGGAATCGATGATCAGGTAATCCAGCTTCCCCCAATTCACATCGCCGAGAAGCTGCTTGATGGCTGTCGCTTTCAAGGGACCCCGCCATATGATGGGGATATCCGGATCATGCGCCGTCAATGCGAGGCTGACCGCCCCCAGCTCCGGCAGAACCATCACCGGTTCGATCCCATCTGCGGAGCCCCCGAGGGACTCCTTTTCAATCCCCAGCATCTTGGCTATATTCGGCCCGTGAAGGTCGGTGTCCAGGAGGCCGACCTTTTTGTGGGACAGGGCGAGGGCGTAAGAGAGATTCACGGCAACGGATGTCTTTCCCACGCCGCCTTTGCCGCTCATGACAATGAGCTTATGCCGTATCAAGGACATCCTTTCCTTGAGGCGATTTTCCTGATCCAGTTTCTCCGCTTGAATGGCTTGCTTCATGACATATCTCCTGATTGTAAATTTTATTTAAAAACGTTAAAAAATTCCGATCAACGGCTCGATCTCACGAAAGGATAAAAACAGCCGCTGCCAGAACCGTCGTGTAACCTTCATGTTTCACGATGCTGGACTGCGTCACATTCCGTGTGCCGACAATTTTCCCGCTGATCCGGAAGATTTCCTTTTTTTCATCCCAGCTTTCATCAACGTTGAAATCGATCCCGAGCGTGGATGCGAGCATCGCCGCCGCCAGATCCTCGGCGTAGTCCCCGGCCTGTTTTTCCGTCTGCCCGTAAGCGTGATGCTCGCTGATATAACCGTAAGCTTTTTGATCGGCCGGGATCGCGCATCCGACGGAGGCCGCCAAAAGCCTCCGCGGTTCGTTGCTGCAGCAACGGCTCATCACGCAATACGTTAGGGCTCCGGCTTTCATCTCTTTCAGTCCCTGAACCTTCGGGATCAGTTTACAGCCGGGAGGGATAATGCTCGAGACCTGGACGAGGTTGCATTTTTCTATGCCGGCATCGCGAAGAGCCAGTTCGAAGGAATGCAGTTTCTCCTTATGGATGCCGACACCCTTGGTGAGAAATATTTTTTGCGGAACATAGGGTCTCAATTCCGATCTCCTTTCATTCTTACCGTCCGCCGGCCAGAACCGACGCCACTTTATTCCAGGCGGATGTGATTTCATGCGCTACAGGATCCCGGGAAAACTCCACAAAGGGGACGCCCTTCACCAGGGATCGAGGCACCTCCACGGAGAACGAAATTTTGCCCATGATTTCGATCCCGATCGAGTCGCAGAGTCTCTCAATCTCCTCTGCATTGTCCAGGTTCAGGTCGAACTTGTTGATCACGACCCCGGCAGGGATCTGAAAATGGCGAGTTAAATCGATGATTCTTGACAGGTCGTGGATGCCCGACACGGTGGGTTCGGTAATGATGACGGCAAGGTTTGTATCGGTGAGCGAGGCCAGCACGGGGCAGCCAATCCCCGGGGAACCGTCGATGATCACATAATCCAGATGGCGCGATTGTGCAATTCCTTTTGCCGCCTCCCGGACGCAGGCCACCAGTTTCCCCGAATTCTCCTGGGCGATTCCCAGTTGCGCGTGGACGAAAGGCCCGTAGGCCGTCTCCGAGATGTACCACTCGCCGCAGAGGTTTTCCCTCATCTCGATGGCTTCGACGGGACAGATGCGGGCACAGAGTCCGCAGCCTTCGCATGCGAGGGGATCGACAACGAAATCGTCACCGCCCTCGTCAATCGAGTGAAAACGGCACACCTCAGCGCAGTTGCCGCAGGCTGTGCACAGGGCCGGGTCGATCCATGCCGTCTTTCCGCTCCGGAACTCGTGTCGTTCCACTATGCGAGGATTGAGCAGCAGGTGGAGGTCCGCCGCGTCGACGTCACAGTCCACCATGACCTTGCTCGACGCCAGCGCGGCAAGCGAGGCTGTGAAGATCGTCTTACCCGTGCCCCCTTTTCCGCTGATGATTACGATCTGTTTCATAATGATTCCTGATATCCTTGAAGAGGGTCCGGAATTTCTCCGCGTAATCCCTGTCCTTCTCGATGATGTTGATTCCTCTGGAATAAAACTCCGCAATGACCCGGTCGAAGGGGATGCGCATCAGGACCGGGATCTCGTTTTCCCTTGCATAGGTCTCCACCTTGTCATCACCGATGTCGCACCGGTTAATGACAAGCCCGTGCGGGATCTTCATGACCCTCAGCACCTCGACGGCGAGGACGAGGTCGTTCAACCCGAACGGGGTTGGTTCCGTGACGAGCAGGCAGTAATCGCTTCCATCAAGGGCGTTGATGACCGGGCACGATGTGCCCGGGGGCGCGTCGATGATGATCGTCCGGGTCCGGTCGATATGCCTCTTGACTTGCCGGATCAGCGGAGGGGACATGGCCTCGCCGATATGCAGGCGGCCGTGTGCGAAACGGATGCTCCCGGCTTGTCCCGTCTCGACGACACCGATCTCCCGGTGAACCTCACGGATTGCGCCCTCGGGACAAAGGAGGGAGCAGGCCCCGCAGCTGTGGCATAGATTCGAAAAGACGAGGACGCCGCCCTTCGTGCCGGCATTCGGAGGGATGACTGCAATGCTGTTGAAGGCGCAGACTTCCGCGCATTTCCCGCAGTACGTGCATCTCTCCTCGATGATCTCGGGCACCATGACCCGGGCCGGCGTCTTCTCCGTGAGATCCGGTTTCAGGAAGAGATGGGCGTTCGGTTCCTCCACGTCGCAGTCGATGAATTGAACATCTCCCAGCGCGAGAGCCAGGTTGACTGCGACCGTCGTCTTGCCCGTTCCGCCTTTTCCGCTTGCCACCGAGATGATCATTCCTTAAGGTTCTCTTTCTCTTACCATCTTCGACTTGCATTCCGGGCATTCCTGCTCACTGCAGGGGAAACCGGCTTTGTGCAGCATTTTAAGGCCGCAGTTGGGGCAGACGCAATAACCGCCGGCGCCAAAGCCCGGGCGATTTTCGCCTCTTCGGCCCATTCCGCCTCTCCCCTGTCTTCCTCTCTCGCCCTGGCGAGGGGGTCCTGTTCCATCTTTAAAGGGCATCAAGATCACCTCCTCTATTTCTTATAAATACCCGATTTTGAATCGGCTGTCGGCGCCTGGGTTTTCGCAAGGGTTTCTTTCTTTTACCTTATTTCCCGTCAGAACGGCTTTCACTCCCTGACCATGAGCGTCCCGCACTCGGAGCATTTGACCGTGTAGCAGGGCACGCCGGGAGTGTGAGGCTTTCTCGTCCCGCAGTTCGGGCATAGGCAGCCTCCTCCGGGACCGGCGCCCGCCCGGGTGCCGGCCATCCTGCCGCGTCCGCCGCCACGTCCGCCGCCGCCCCGGCCTCCGCCTCTCTGTCCTCCACCGCCCTGTCCTGTTCCTTTTCCGAACGGCATAGCTTACCTCCTATTCATGCTCTTTGAACACTCGGTCCTGCAAGGGATCGTTCCGACGGACCCACTCCATCGGCATGGCTACGTGTCCTTTTTCCTCGTTCATGTTGTAATCGAGAATCCGCTTGAGATACTCGTCGCGAGTCGCGTCGATTCTCTTCTGGTAATAATTGATGGCCTCGAGTTCCTCCCGAAGTGACTTGCGGGCCCTCTCGAAATTCAGAGGTCTCGGTTCGATCTTGTCGGTCGGTTCGAAGAACGGCATTCTTGTTTTCTTGATCTATTTCAGTCCCGCTTTCGATGCGGCCGTCGGCCCGCCTGTCGCCCGGTAGAGGCCTTTTTTGAAACCCTCCACGGCTTCGCGCACCGTTCCTGAAACCCCCGTGTAGATGGCGATGCCTCCTGCCTGTAGGGTCTGAAATGCATTGGGCCCCACGTTTCCCGTCAAAACGGCTTTGGCGCCGCGGGATGCGACGATCTGACCGGCTTGTATGCCTGCCCCTCCCGAGGCCTCGGTGCCGGCGTTGTCGATGGCCTCAAAGGCCATCGTTTCCGTGTCGACGAAGATGAAATAACGGCACCGGCCGAATCGACGTTCCACCCCGGAATCGAGGGTCGTTCCCTCCGATGTGATGCAAATCTTCATTATTTTTCTCTCCTTTGCTATTTCTGTCCGGCCGGACAGGTTCTCCCATCACGGGTTATTCGCCGTGATGATGATCGTCGTTTGGGTGATCGCAAACGCTTTTCTCGACTCCATAGCCCTTGCCTGCCCCCGGCTGGCAAAGGCTTGAACCGCCGCTCAACCTGCCTTCCAGCAGGAGAACGACGGTATCCGATACTTTTCCGGCAACGCCGATAATCGCATCCATGCCCAGGGTGCTGAAGATTTCCACAGCCCTCGGCCCCATGCCCCCCGCAATGATGCAATTCACACCCTTATCGTGGAGAAACCGGGGGATAAAACCGGGCTGGTGACCCGGGTTCTCAATCATCTCTCTGCCCACAACCCTTCCCTGATCAATGTCAAGGATGGTGAATGCGGGGCATCTTCCGAAATGGGCCGATACGTATTCCCCATCCGTGGATATGGCGACTCTCATCTTTTTCTTCTCCTGTAAATGATTAAGGGGAGGTCCCATCCCTTGAAACGCTCCCCGGGACGGCAGATGCCGCTTCCTCTATTGGTCTTCCTTTTCAAGCTCTTCCATTCGTTTCTCGAAAGACTTGAGCTGAGACTTGAGGAACTCGATCTCGCTTTTCAGGACATCCTTTTCCTCTTTGACCGTCCATCCGGGAGCTTGGGGTCCAGCCCCGTAAGGACTTCCGCCCTGCCATCCGAAGGCCGGCAAACCCTGGGCCATCCTCTGCCAACCGGGCAAACCCGTGGCATAAAACCAGTTTCTCCTGCCCCGGCCGCCGCCGCGACCGAAGAAACCAAAACCCCGGCCTCTCCCCCGGCCCCACCCCGGGTTCATGTACCCGGGCGCAGGGGAACCGGCGCAAAACCCGGCGGCCCTTCCTGTCATCGGTCCAAGACCTTCAGGACCTGTTCTATCTCCTCTTGGCATACAAACACCTCCTTTCTTTGCTAATGATAACCATTTTCATTAAATATGAAAAAATATTAAGTGCCTTATCACGACCTGTTGCACGCATCGCACAGACCGTAAAACTGTATTAGATGATTATCGATCCTGAAATTATATTTCTGGGATAAACCTTCCTCCGTTTTCTTGAGAAGAGCCACCTCTTCATCAATGAAATCGGTATAATCGATGACCCGACCGCAGCCCGTGCAGACAAGGTGGTGATGATGCCGCTTGCCCTTCGGACCTTCAGCCAGTTCATATCGGGCCCTCCCATGTCCGAAATCAAATTTATGGATCAGGCCGATATTCACGAGAATATCCAACGTCCTGTAAATGGACGTCAATCCTACCGCAGGATAGACGGGATGAATTTTCATGTAAATATCTTCAGCGCTCAGGTGTTCATTTGCCTGCGACAACACATCCAGAAGCGCTTCGCGGCCGGTTGTCATCCTGTAACCGCAGCCCCTGAACTTCCCGTGACACCACTGGCCCGGACCCTTACCATGTCCTCTGCTCATTCAAAAAATCCTTGTAAATGAAAATGGTTTCCATTATCTTTTACCGCAAGAGGGTGCTTCTGTCAAGCCTTTTTTCGTGATAACCGTTTTCCTTTCCATTTATCCGAAAACACTTTAGTTTGATGGTCAAAGATGATATAGATTTTTCCTCAATCATACGGAAAATGAACAGGGAAATCAGGTTGGAACCCCCGATGAGATCTTCATTTTTTTTTGATTCCATGGCCATAGCATTGCCGAAAGACGACATTTTCAGGCGTCTGGGTTACCGGAAAGGTGTCACGAGGCTTGAGCCTCAAGAACTGGAAGAGATGGACCGGGCGATCGATGACGCCCTGTCTTTTATTCATCTTCGGGGGGTTGCCCGCCGGATAGCGGTTGAGGAGAAAAAATCCACGAAGACCCTGCTGTCCACCGGAGAGACCCTCAAAAGCAGGAACCTTGCCAGGATGCTCAGAAACTCGGAGGAAATCATGCTCATGGGGGCGACGGCGGGTCCGGCCGTCATGGATGCCATCCGGGACGATTCCCTTCACGGGCGGATGACCCGCGGGGTTATTCTGGATGCCGTGGCGAGCGAAATGGTGGACCACGCCCTGGACTGGATGGTTGCCTTCTTCAACCAGGATCTCAGGAGGGAGCGCAGGCAGCTAACCAAGAGGCGATTCTCGGCGGGCTACGGTGACTTCCTTCTCGAAAATCAGAAGTGGATCTATGATGCACTGGATCTCGGGCGCCTGGGCGTGGAACTTTCGGAGTCCTTCATCCTGACGCCGGAGAAATCGGTGACGGCCCTGGCGGGGATTGAA
>Ga0268280_1001578_pt1 | contig 14978 bp, 8 predicted proteins | sample saktaG_9_FD_190139 | JGI IMG/M metagenome (GOLD analysis project Ga0268280, IMG submission 190139) | Saline water microbial communities from Sakinaw Lake, British Columbia, Canada - sak_2011_5_24_40m | ecosystem: Environmental > Aquatic > Non-marine Saline and Alkaline > Saline ... | reverse complement strand
TTCTTTGACCGATTTGGACTTGAGTCGGTCAGCAAGCGGTTTGTCGAACATGTGATACCTCCAGCGATGTTGTGATGAAAATACTGTTTTTTCGCCTTGGTATCACCTGATACTAACTAAAAATAGTATCGCTGCCATATCAAGGGGACGAGGCAGAAGCATCGTCCCCTTTTTATTCTGAACAAATGAGAATTTCAAACGACGGAGGGAGAGTGAACCTGTCTTATCCGGGAATAAGAAAAATGCAGTGGAAGATCGTTATAGCGACTGTTTTGTGCTTCTTTGTTCTATTCACAAGAGACCTCTCTGCACAAAATTTTTCCCAAGAGCAGCGATTAAAGGTTGTTCTCCATACGCATAATACCGATGAACAGAGGATGGTTCAGGATATGGAACTGGACGTCCTGGAATCGGGAGGGACTGCTGTGTATGTTGTTGCTCCATCGCAGTTCGAGCAACTGCAGTATGCAGGTGTGGGAATACAGATTGTTGGTGTTGAGGAGGGGATAACAAAAATCGATGCTGCATATCATTCCTACGAAAAGATCTGTGCATTGATGGATTCGCTCTCCCGCATGTATCCCTCTATTACGCACATCGATACGGTTGGCTTCAGTCAGCGGGACAATCGGCCGATCTTGGGAATGAAGATATCCGACAATGCTCATGTGACTGAAGATGAACCTGCGGTCTTCTTTGACGGACAGCACCATGCCAGCGAGCCGGTTTCCATGGAGTGTTGCCTGGCGCTTATGGATTCTCTTCTGAAAAGTTACGGCAGTGACGCGCGAGTCACAGGATGGATCAATTCCTTGGAGATCTGGATCGTGCCATGCTGGAACCCGGACAGCTGGAAATTGATGGTGGATACATCGGCCTCTAATTTTTCTCAACGGCGCAATCTTCGAGATAACAATCTCAATGGCAGGTTCGATGCATCCACAGACGGAGTGAACCTCAACCGTAATTATGATTTGAATTGGAGCGGTGGACCGGCCTCGATGACGGATGCTAATTATCGGGGACCAGCCCCTTTCTCGGAGAAGGAGACTCAAGGGAAGCGGGACCTTGCGTTAGCGAAGCATTTTGTTCTTTCTCTTACCTATCATAGTGCCGGGGAGACAGTCTATTACCTTTGGACAAAAGATGGCCGCTCCGCGCCGGATCAGGTCTTAATTAAACTGATTGCCGATAGTCTCGCGGTACGGATTCCCAAATACAACCGGAGCGGTCATTATTCTACCTCGCTGGCAGATTGCGGCCGGGGGTGCAGTGATTGCTGGATGTACGGCATAGCCGGAGCAATTGAGTACACCGTCGAAACGTCCGATGTTTCAATCCCGCCGGGAGCGAAGGCCATGCAAATTGCCCGCGACAACATAACGGGTGCACGGTTTATTCTCGACCGGATGTCAGGTCCGGGTCTCCTGGGACATGTCACCCATGCCTCGAACGGGCAGCCCCTTCCAGCGACCGTTCGAATCCGGGAACTTGCTGATTCGCTGGTTGCTCCGAGGATCTGTGAACCGGAGTACGGACGGTACGAGCGGTTATTGCTCCCCGGTGTCTATACGATCGAAGTTTCTCTTGCAGGTTTCGAAACAAGGATCTTCAATAATGTGGTTGTTCGTGCTGACAGTATTACTCTCTTTGATATCCAGCTCACGCCTATTCAGACGTATGTCGGAAACAATGCAATCGATTTTCCATCTGACGTTATGCTCGCGCAAAATTATCCAAATCCATTTAATCCAGAAACAGTGATCAGTTACAAGTTATCAGTTACAAGTTCGGTTAAGCTGGTTGTTTATGATCTCCTCGGCCGCGAGGTGGCGGTATTGGTGAATGAAGAGAGACCTTCAGGCAGCTATACTGTTCGGTGGAATGCAGGCAATTTGCCGAGCGGAGTCTATGTGTACCGATTGAATATTGGGAAAGAATCGCACTCAGGGAAAATGATCCTCCAAAAATAAGTTGCTTGGGAATACCACAAGGGGCGATGCAGGAGTATCGACTTCATTCCTCGGGAAATATAATACCTCATCGGATCGCCGTGCGTATGCTGTCGGTGGAAATGATTTCCCGTCTCCCAATATCCTGCAGCTGGTATGTTGTATGATGCGATCATTTTAACTACCTTCTCGGAAGGCAGTATGGGAAAAAATATCATGAAGAATCCAACGATTCCTTTCTTACGGCAGCATATGTGGTTATTCTATTTCTTGGTTTTCCTTTTTTTACAGACAGGAGGTTCTCAAGCTCAGGTTGTTGCTCCGCTTGAACGGTCAGGTTTTGCAGCATTAACGTCCTATGGTTCCCTCAGTGCATTCTTGCACTCCCTTGAACAGCCGCCGGTTATTCGCCTCGAGGAAATTGCCAGGAGCCGTATGGGCCGTTCTCTCTTTGCTGTGACAATATCATCATCTGCTCACTTCGGATCAGATACATCAAAAATACGTGTCCTCCTCTTTGCCCAGCAGCATGGCAATGAACCATCCGGTAAAGAAGCACTTTTAATGCTCCTTGCCCGGATTGCTTCTCATCAGTTCGACAAATTGTTGACGCGTCTTGATCTGATTATCGTACCGCAAATGAATCCGGACGGATCTGAGCTGGGGAAGCGAACAACGTCCGACGGTATAGACCTCAATCGGAATCATGTCCTTCTTTCTTCGCCGGAAACCCAAGGTTTGCACGATCTTTTCTTCCGGACACAGCCGCAGGTAACGATGGATATCCATGAATTTGGGGCAACGAGCAGGGATTGGACCGATGCTGGGTTGATGAAGACCGCAGATGTGCAACTCGGCATGCTGACCAATCTCAATACGTCTCAGCAGATTCGCCGCTTCCAGCATGAAAGCGTTTTTCCCTTTATTCAAGAACAAATACACAATGCAGGCTTTCAGTATCAAGAATATATTGTAGGATCTCCACAAGACCGGATCCGCCATAGTACAACGGATATCAATGATGGACGGCAAAGTTTTGGTATTCTGGGCACTCTCTCCTTTATACAGGAAGGCCGTAATGGAACGACCGCGGTGGATCGCCTGCAGCAGCGTGTCGTATCGCAGCTCAAAGCTGTTGAATTAATGCTGCAATATTGTTCAGAGCATTCTTCAGAAATCCATGCACTTGTTGCACAGGAACGGGAACGGTTCCTGAGAAAAGTCGGCGGACAGATTGTCCTCCGTATGGAGCATCGTGCAGGCAGCGGCAACGTGCAGATCCCGGTCTTCAATATTAAAACAAATAAAGATACCCTCTGGACAATCTCTCCCTATCACGACAGTGTACAGGCACTGCTTGTACGGAAAATCCCACGTGCTTATTATATCCCCAAAGAGAATAATTCCATCATTGAATTATTGAATCGGCATCATATATTGATGAAATCCCTTGCACCGCAATCAGTAATAGAAGGTGAGGCATGGAGCATTGACAGTATAGGTACAGAAGTCCTGGAGGAAGAGACAACAGCCCATGCATACGTTACACTCAAGAACGTCCGCGTAACCGCAGATCCAGGAGATATGCTTGTTCCTCTTGAACAAGAGCACTCTCTTTTTCTGTCAACGTTCCTGGAACCCGAGTCTATGTGGGGAGTTTTCAAATACAAAGATTTTCTCGACAATATTCGCCGCACGGGTAAATATCCCGTCATCAGAATTTCACACTAATTCCATTACTCACCACAATATATACGAGACAGCTGTATGAAAACAAAAGATTTCATCGCATTAGAGGAGCGCTACGGTGCTCACAACTATCATCCGTTAGATGTCGTCGTACAAAAGGCGCGCGGCGTTTGGGTTACCGATGTGGAAGGGAAGAAATATCTCGACTGCCTTGCTGCGTACTCCGCGGTCAATCAGGGTCATTGTCATCCGGTAATCCTGAAGGCGTTTATCGCTCAGGCGAAGAAGGTGACCCTTACCAGCCGGGCGTTCCGGAATGATCAATTGCCTCTGCTCTATCGAGATTTGAATAAGCTCACAGGCTATGAGATATCCCTGCCGATGAACTCGGGCGCCGAGGCAGTTGAAACGGCAGTCAAGGCGGCGCGGAAGTGGGGATACAAGGTGAAAGGGGTCGAGGCGGACAGGGCAGAGATCATCTGCGCAACAGACAATTTCCATGGGCGTACCACGACCATCGTTAGTTTCTCTACTGAGCCGCAGTATCGGGACGGTTTCGGGCCCTTCACTCCGGGCTTCAAAATCGTGAAGTATGGTAATATCGAAGCATTGAAGGGGGCATTCACAAAAAACACTGTAGCATTTCTGGTGGAACCGATCCAGGGTGAAGCCGGCATTATCGTACCGCCCGAGGGATATTTGAAGCAGGCACTTGAACTCTGCAGGCAGAACAATGCGCTTCTTATCGTTGATGAAATTCAATCGGGACTGGGCCGTTCGGGGAGACTGTTTGCTTTCGAATATGAAGGAATTCGTCCTGATATGGTCATCATCGGTAAGGCCCTCGGCGGCGGCTTTTATCCGATCTCTGCTGTTTTATCAAGCAAAGAAATTCTCGGGGTCTTCAAACCGGGGGATCATGGTTCAACGTTTGGAGGTAATCCGCTCGCGGCTGCGGTTGCCCGGGCAGCGCTCAAGGTTTTAGTGAAGGAAAAACTGGCGAAGCGATCGTTCGAATTGGGTGAATATTTTATGAATAAACTTCGCTCTATCCCCAGTGCACATATCAAGCTTGTGCGGGGGAGGGGATTGTGGATTGGCCTTGTGCTCGATCAAAAAGCGCGTCCGTATTGTGAAGCGCTGATGAAAGAAGGGATTCTCTGTAAAGAAACGCATGAGAATGTCATCCGTTTTGCACCTCCTCTCGTCATCACGAGGAAAGAAATCGACTGGGCATGTGAGCGAATTGCAAAGGTTGCGAAAGAATTCGACAAGAGTTAACAGAAACCAAAGGGACACCTGACAAACACAAAATCCCCTTTAAGGGGATTTTGGTTTTATAAAGGGGGACATGTCATTGAGAGGCAGCCGATTTACTTCGTATTGGATGTGTCTTCTTGAGTCAAATCAGATATTGTCTGAAGTGGTTTGATTTGCTTAAAATAACATAGATCAGACTTAAAGATTGCTTCATTCATACCTTCTGCTTTAATAATCAATGTAAAATAGCATGGGTCTTGCGATATATTAACAGAATATTTCTTTTCTATTGCTTCATCGACACTCGGGTCGCACGCAGTATGGACTGCTTGAATAACCCCTGTTTCAGAATTTCCCAGCATCATCATCAAAACACTTCCGTCAGGCCCGGCGCTTTTTGCAATGATTCCATAATCGTTCTCGTATTCACCGGCATGCAGTATTGATGGAAAAAAATGAAATGTTGAATCATTATCATCATCTTTAATTTGAAAATTGGTTGGACGAATGGTATAGTTCAACCTGAATATTTGAAGGAGATTCTTTAATTGATACAGGGTTTTAAACGATCCGATATAGACGATGTTGCTTGATTTGAAATCGCTGCTCGTAAACTGCGATGCTAATTTGTACGAGTAGCTATTGTATGAATTATGGAAAATTGGAAGAAGGTGAGATAGACCCCAGGGAGTACTGGACCGAAGAAAAGTGAAACCGATCTGTTCGAACTTCTTGGCAAACTCCGGATCTTTGCTCGCAGCCTGACGAAAATCTTCAGCGGAATTAATCTTACTGTTTCTAAAATAATTACCTGTCCCCCCTTTTTCTCGAACGAAGAAATAGTCTCCAAAGACAATCAGCGTAGGTCTTCCATGGGGCTTGATAAAATCATTCCAAATAGAATTAGGAGGGGCACTATGATGGTCGTTAGGTTGAAGAAGGCTGTTAGTGAAATACCCCAAAAGAAAGACTGCAACAATTCCTATTCCTATGGAGGCCAAGAGATAGGAGCGGTTCTTCTTGTGGGGTTTGTGAACGAGTTCCGATAGAGGGATAAATTCTACCTTATAATGTCCGACCGGAATTCTCAGTTTGTGGGTGTAAGGCTTGCCCGTCGAAAGGTAATAATGGTCGAGTTTCTTTCTGAGGTTGGCAAGATAAACTCGGACGGAGGCATCGACTTTTGAGTTAAACGAAGCATCTTTCCCAAAGAATCGCATTCCAATAGTCATTTCTTTTGGGATTCTTCCGGCCTGAGATTCTTCAACAAGATAGACTAAAAGGTCACGATATCGCTGAGAGTCCTTGAATTCAGGGCTTTCCAGAATATCATTAAGAAGCGGTCGTAGTAGATTTTCATCAAGCATGACGCGTTCCTATAAATACAAGGTAATTATCCCCTTGTTAACAGTAAAGATACCGTTTTTTTCTTGCGTAACGGGGGGTGGTTCATTACTTTACGAAAGTATTTTAACATTTTCCCATCACCGAATACAGTTTACCTAAAATATGTCCACAAATCAAGCGGTACGATGGAGTACCGCGTACTCTTGTCGTGGTGTTTTCTACTATTGGCGGTCAATCAGAAGTAAAGGACCTTTTCTATGAGGAAACTCTTGTTGTTCTGTTTCGTGCTTGCAGTACCATTGCTTGCGCAAAACTCCGGTAAAATATCAGGGCGTATCGTGGACGCCAAAACGGGAGAAGCTATTCCTTCTGTTAATGTTGTTGTACGAGGCACTTCCATGGGTGCAGCGACCGATATTGATGGAACATATTTTATCCTGAATGTGCCTCCGGGAGTGTACGATGTTGCTGCATCGGCGGTTGGGTTTGTCGGGATCGTTCAGCAAAAGATCTTTGTCAACGGAGGCCGCACAACGACGGTAGACTTTTCCTTGCAGGAGACGGTTGTACAGGGTGAGGAAGTGGTCATCACAGCAGTACGTCCTGACGTGGAAAGGGAAAAAACTTCCACCAGCGAAATTCGGCGCGGAGAAGATGTAGCGAATGTTCCTGGTATTCAGGACATTTCTGATGTTCTATCGTTGAACGCAGATGTCAGCGATGGACATTTCCGCGGCGGCCGCGATAATGAAGAATTGTACAACCTTCAAGGAATGGGGATTATGAACCCCCTGACCAGTGCCTCTTCCTTTAATCCTATCATGAGCGCAGTGCAGGAAGTTGAAATTATCACAAGCGGTTTCGGTGCACAGTATGGAAACGCACAATCGGGTATTGTGAATATCACGATGAAGGAAGGGGCTGCAGATAAATGGATGGCACGGGGCGAAGTGCGTGCGCGTCTTCCAGGGCGCAAGCATTTCGGACCAAGCCTGTGGGATACCGTTGACAATCCGTATTTGAATATGCGTTTGACATTGGACAAGTGGAAAGGGAATGAAGGGACAGTATCAGGACGCTATGGAGGATATGCGATAACAGCTCCTTCTCGTGCAGCATTGTTGTATTCAGACTGGCGATTGCAGGCACACCGGACCATTGGTGAGAATTATGATAATCTCATGGATTACTCGCTTGATGCTAATTTTGGCGGGCCACTGACAAGGAATATCCGCATGTTTATGGCGGTTCACACAGATAACAGCTGGCCCATGTTGCCAACGCCGGAACCTAACCTGAGCCGGCAATTTATGGGAAATCTTGTGTACGATGCTGGCGGCGGGATGTCGCTTCGGTTGAGCGGAGCATATTCCCGGGCGGACGGCCATACGTTCGAAAATAAAAGCAGCGATGGATGGCTCAATTGGGTGTGGGACCAAGTGTTCAACATCGATAACACCATCGATGAAAACATCCAACTGGGGATGCGCTGGTCGCATGCACTCAGTAAAAGTACATTTTACGAAGTGAAAATTAATTCGCTCACGACGAGTTCGATCGAAGGCGCTCCGGCAACCGATCCGAACGAGGATTATTATAATCCGCCGTACCCTGTATGGGATCAGGCATGGGACGGGAAGGATGTGGGGGATTATTTCAAATATGGTCAGTTGAATAACTCCTTCTCCGACGAACGGACAAGAACAATAAGCATTGATGCTTCTCTGACAAGTCAGGTATCGATGTCTCATATGCTGCTTGCCGGAGTTCAAGGGAACTGGTATATCCTTGACATCAATGATCTCTTCGGTGTTGGAGGGAAAAATGCTTCGATTGCACACTACACGGTCAAGCCATTCGAATATGCTTTCTATATTCAGGACAAGATGGAGTTTCAAGGGATGATTGCAAACGCCGGAATCCGGTTTGATGTTTATAATGCAAATGTCCAGTACTATACGGACACCTATTCGCCATATCGATATTTTGATAGCCTGGGTATTTCACATACGAATGAAGCATTGGCCCCGAAGGCTGAGACGCCGACTGTTACAGGTTTGCAGCCTCGCATTGGTATATCCTTCCCGGTATCTGTCAATACCGTATTTCATGTGAACTACGGGACATTTTTACAGCGTCCTCCGTTCAATCGAATGATCAATCAGAGATTTACCCGATTTGATCTTTCTTCCGGCATCGTCTCACAAATACCTAGTACTCTTGGAAATCCGACACTGAAACCGGAAATGACCAACAGCTATGATATCGGCGTTACACAAGGATTGGGTGAAGGATTTACGCTGGATGTGAGCGGGTATTATAAAGATGTCAGGAATCTAATTCAACAAGCAGAGTATCACCCGGTTTCTGGGGCATCCCCGTATATGACCTTTATCAATCGTGATTATGCCGACATCCGCGGATTTCGTGTAGGGATTGCAAGACGAAGCGGCATCATAACAGGTTCGATGAATTATACGTACGGCGTTGCAACCGGAAAAAATAGTTCAGCCCTCGGCTCTCTCTATCCTTATATTTATGAAAGCGGTAATAGCGTTGATCCGACTCCTGAAGATATTTATTTGGATTTTGACAGAACTCATAATCTCGTCACAAACCTGATGTTGAACACGCCGCCAGAATGGGGACCAATGCTTTTTGGCATCCATCCGCTTGACCGCTTAACCGTTGCAGTCACATCGTTTGCTCGGAGCGGACGTCCATACAATTCCCAGATCAACAAGCTCGTCCTGATGGGCTTGCGGGCGCCGGCTGAATATAACACGAATCTGAAAATCACAAAGCAGGTATCGAATCTTTTTGGCGCAAGTGCTTCCTTCTACGTTGAGGTGACCAATCTCTTCAATAATCGAATCTACGACTATAATGCATTGTTCAATCCTAATGTTAATGCTGGTCTCGGCCTTGAAGAGTATACCAAAAAATTCGAATTGACCGGTAATCTTGATGATATCAAATACTTTACACATCCGGATAGTCCAAGTTACCTGATTAACCAGGAATTTCGGCTTTTCTCAAATGCACCGACATCTGTGCAAATCGGAATGATTATTAACTTATGAGTCTTTGAGGAGTACCACATGGGTTCTATCAAGAAACTGACATGCCTTCTCTGTCTGCTCGCAAGCATGAATATCGGGAAATCGCAGTCGACCGATTACCTCATTCACAAGCGCGGAATGCTGAATCAGGCTGTGTATAAAACAGGCGCACTTGGCCGCCTCGCGTACCAAAATGGAGGTACAACGGAGATTGGAGTTCCCTCATTTGAGTGGCCGGCAAATTCTTCTTTAGTGCTGGACGGTATTACTTACACAGGTCAGCACAATTCCTTCGGTGGAGGCGTTCAAATTAGTGTTACTCCTGTTGATACGGTCGCCAGGACACGGCTCTATGCCTATTGCGGCGGAGGGTCGAACGCCTTACCCCAGCAAAATTCTTTTCCCATTCCCGGTGCGGATAAGCGTATTGAAAATTATCCGGTTCTGGAAAATGGAGACTTGAACCCCGCGTACAATCCGGATGAGGCAGAAGAAATTATCGTTACTCAGTGGGCGACCCCTGTGGGTGTGACGATTAAACGGACCAGCCGTGCATGGAGTTACCCCGATTATGACGATTTTATTATTTATGAATACGAATTTGAAAACACAGGCGATCTGGATGGTATTCCATCTTCGCCGAAGAATCCGCTGAAGCTCGTGGATATACTCATTAACTTTTCTCACGGACTGACGGGCGGGAAATTTGGATATGACAGGTCAAATGGCTGGACACAAACTGGCATTGCGGGGAAAGATTACCAGGCACATTTTGATCGGCAGCGCTGGCTTCATTATGGACTCCACCGTACAGGGAACCCGGAGAAAGTATATTTCAACGAGTGGGCTAATACTGGAAAATATGGCGGTGGGTTATTGAGCCCCCAGTCCCCCGGTTTAATGGTGCTCTATTATGATACGCTCCATCTCGCTCACAAATACGAAACGACAATCAAATTTAATAATCCTTTGACAGAAGATCCGGTCTCCTGGGATTCTCACTTACATATGAAGCAGCCGTACTATAATGGTGTAGAAACTGCGCAGCTGGATGGACCGAGAACAAAAACAAAGTGCCTGGATATTAGCACTCCGCGAGCAAATCCATCAGCCACAGATTCAGTGACGTATGGAAGTGACTGGGTTGGACGAGGAGAGTTTAATTGGCGGCAGAGTTTACCTCAGGCAATTGGGCGAAATTGGTGTTTTGGACCCTATATATTAAATCCGGGCGAGAAATTACGCATCACCATAACGGAAGTATGCGGATACGGCGCTGCTCGGGATTCAGAAACGGTAGCCGGTATGATCTATGGCAGAACATATCTCCACGATATCGGAGGAAGCACGGGAAATGTCTCGACCGACGGCAGGACTGGTGAAGCGGGAAGTGCATCCTTTGCCTTTTATGGAGTGCCGAACTATTGGGTGATCCACACGCAAAAAGATCTCAACCCCCTTACCCTAAACCCGACAATTCTCCATGGAAGTGATTATTTAACAAAATATCCCAAGCCTGAATATTTGAATTCGAATGTCATAACAGTTCGTGAAGTGGCAGATCGCGCAATCCAGGCATATACCGGTGAACCATTGATCAACCATGATGATTCATCGAAAGCTTATTGGCCAGAAAAATATCAGGATCATGGTGTGTATGCTATTCCTATTCCTGTCCCGGCCCCAGCGATTGTTGTAGAGAATACAGCGCTGGGAGAGAATAAAATTACATGGGGACCTCAGGTGGAGTCATTCACCACATCAAGACTTCAGGGGACATTCGATCATTATGAATTATATAAAGCGTCGCATCCTCTGGGTCCATGGATAAAGCTGGCCACTGTAATAAAAGAAGATGCGATCTACTATAGAAACGGTGCGTATGAGTTTATCGACAAAAATACACGAGTAGGTGACAAGTGGTATTACTCGGTGTTGACTTTTGATAATCAGGGGAATACAAGTGGCCGGACAAATTTGACATTGCACGAATCGGCCGTTGGAGCAACACTCACATTGGAGCAAGTCTATGTTGCACCCAATCCCTTTATCGTCAAATCAGGGTATACAGGTGCAGGTGATGTTAATACCCAGCTTCGGTTCTATAATCTTCCGACAACGTGCACGATACGGATCTTTTCGTTCAGCGGGCAGTTGGTGCAAACCATCGAGCATGATGTGAATAATATTCAACAACCGTATGTTCAGGTTACACGCAATAACCAATATATTGCTTCGGGAGTCTATTTTTATTCCGTCGATACACCCGATGGTTCTCGCTGCCATGGCAAGTTCGTTATCATCAACTAAGCAAAGCAGATGACTATGAAACCTACAATTCGAATAATGATATCTGTGTTGTTGCTGACGGTCTTCTTCGGTCAGCTTTATGCACAAAAAGTCGGTACAACTTCACTTCAATTTCTCAAAGTTATGCCGACAGCACGGGCCACAGCAATGGGCGATGCATTTGTCTCTCTGGCGAGTGGTGCAGATGCTGCCTTCTGGAATCCTGCAGGTCTGGCAAGAATAGAAGCTCATGAAATGACGTCAACCCTCACATCATGGATCTTTGACACGAAACTCATTGCCTTAGCGTACGATCTCCCCATGGGAAATTTGGGAAATCTTGGTGTTCAGTTCCAATACATTGATTATGGGACGATACAGGAGACGAGGGCTGATTTGCCGGACCTTATCAATACTGCAAGCGGCGAAAAATTTTTTAATTCCGGTTTAACCGGAAGATCGTTTACTCCCTATTCGTATCTCATCGGTTTTTCGTATGCTCGGGCAATTACTGATAAATTTTCCACTGGTGTTACCGTTAAGTATGCAATGGAATCGTTGTGGACAGACCAGGTTATCATGATCACCAATAGTGTTACCGGGGAACAGACATCTTACAAAACATATGCCGATGTGGTACTTTTTGATTTCGGTATGCACTACAACACTGGGTTTCGCTCTGTGCAGGTAGGAGTTTCTGCACAGAACTTCGGTCCGCAAGTGACCTTCGCTCACAAACCGCACTCTGCACCGCTTGCATTTCGTCTTGGTATTTCGGCAAATATGTTCGGAAAAGAGGGGCTCTTCTTTCAGGATCAGATGAATCGACTAACCTTTGCTTACGATCTTTTCCAGCCGAACGACTATTTGCAGCAAATGCATGTCGGTGCTGAATATTCATTTTTGGAAATGGTTGCACTGCGTGTAGGGTACAAGGTTGATTATGATAGCGAAGGGTTGACGTATGGTGGCGGCCTCTGTATCGATCTGTCCGGTTGGCCTCTGAGCATTGACTACAGCTACGGAAAGATGAGTGAATACTTGAATAATGTGCATCGCATTAGCTTAGGAGTGCAATTCAAATGAAATCGAGTCTTGCCCAAAAAATATATCTCTCGATCATCGCTGTATCGCTCTGTTCTGTGGCCAGGTCGATTGCTCAACCCGCTGCAGGTCCTTTAGATATTCAAGGGCTTGACCAACAGGTCATCACAGGAGCACGCTCACGCGCGATGGGTGGAACAACCACCGCGAACGTAAATGACGCCTCTGCGCTTTTCTCAAATCCTGCTGCACTCTCGAGGCTTCAATCTTTTGAGCTGCGTGTTGGCGGACTGCTGGGAAAAACATTACGGCAGCAGAAGCAGGAATGGGTTCCGTATATGTCCGATCCAGGACTCAGTTTATTATTCGAGGGACTGACAGATTCCATTCCTGTACCACTAGACAGTTTAGGCAATCCGCTTCCCCCATGGAAAACCCTCCAGCGACAATACGACAGACTGAGACCAAATTGGGATCGTAGTTCCTCTGCAGTTCAGCCGTTTTCTCTCGTGGCTGCCCTCCCGTTGACGATTGCGGGTATGAATATATCGGTGGGCATTGGTGCATCACAGGCGATAAATCTCGATCACTATTATCAAAATAATAATACTCTATCTCCCTACCTTGGTCAACTGCGTCCGGATCCAAAGATCATTACAAAACCAGTCGATACGGTGAATGCTCAATGGTATCAGTACATCCGGGAGAGAAAAGGGATCGTGTACGGCATCACTCCTGGAATCGCTCTGCCGTTGCTGCGGGTCCTGACGCTCGGTGGTTCAGCGACAATACTCACAGGTTCTTCAGATGACAATGAACAGCGCGTAGAACGAGGCCACCTTTATCTTGCTACGAATAATAAAGCGACTGCCGATGATTTTATGTTGGATACGGTTTATTACCAACAGTCGAAGGTGGGAACATCGAGCTACTCTGGAACAATGTTTACTGTCGGACTGTTGTTTCAGCAGGATCGTTACAGTATCGGTCTAACGATCAAACCTTCCTACACATTGACGAGGACCTGGGATCGGGATGTGACAAGTCTCGATACAACACAAAAACCGTTCCCTGTGAGGATCGATAGTCTGACAACAAGAAGTTATCACGAAAGCGGCACGGAACATCTCAAATTCCCCCTGGCGTATTCTCTCGGTCTTGTCCTGACACCAACCGAACGGTGGACAATTGCATTTGATTATGAAGTGAGAAATTTGATAGATATGGAATTGTCCATTGATGATTCGATATCGCATCCATGGGTCAATACGAAATTTGCTTTACGCTTTGGTGCAGAATACCGTCCCAGCACTCTGCTTGCTTTGCGCGCCGGTTATCGTGAGGACATCCAGGCTTTCTCGCCGGATGGGTCGGGTGTCATTGGTGAACCCGCACGCGGCGGTGTCTATTCGTTCGGAGCAGGTCTCACGTTTGGAAAGATACTGATTGACCTCACCTATGAATATTCTCGTCTGAAGTATCAGGACATTTATCAATCGAATGTGAACTATAATACTCGTGAGCAGCATCAATTTATAATGGAGGCTGCGTATCGGTTCTAAAGATATTTCGGCAATGCTGTAGTACGAATGAAGCTGTTTCAGTAATAATCATAAACCCGGTGCCCCCGGGCAATTTTGATAGTGATATCCAAAGCGTGATGTAAGGAGTACTATGAAGAATGTCATGATCCTGGACCTGTTGTTCCTGGCAGTACTGTTGCTGGCTGCCTGTACAGAAAATCTCAATCCCCTTGCTCCCGGTTCCACAGACGGGCAGTATGCCATGGGGATGAAAGCTCTCGTTCCGTTAGCCATTGGCAATATCTGGAACTACAACGTCGTGCTCTATGATACCTCGGGTGCTGAGAGGACACGCTATAGTTACGTTCTCAGTGTCATCGATACCGTGAAAGCGGACACGAGTAAAATCCCGTTATCGAGCACCACCAAGCAGTCGGTGAATCAGGGAGCTTTTCGGTGGTATCTCCTGCAGGGAGAAATGGGCGTACGGTCGTACTGGCAAGTCGACACGCTGGAGAACTTACGCATCCGAAAAACAGATGATACGCTGTTTCTTCAGCAGAGCGCATTTGATTTCAGAGCTTCCGTCGGCACAGTGACGACGCCGCGCTCAATTGATGCAGATACGATCCTCTGGGCATCGGGAGACACGATCATCTCTGTTGCAGATTTTGTACAATCCACACTCCTCTCCAAAGGGGTCGATACGCTCAGGACGACATTGGGATCAGGGCCATATTTCAAATATGGGGAGTCGTATCCCGCTCGTCAGGATTCTCTCAATTATTACTTCAAGCCAGGGTTTGGACTTG
>Ga0268280_1001577_pt1 | contig 15006 bp, 15 predicted proteins | sample saktaG_9_FD_190139 | JGI IMG/M metagenome (GOLD analysis project Ga0268280, IMG submission 190139) | Saline water microbial communities from Sakinaw Lake, British Columbia, Canada - sak_2011_5_24_40m | ecosystem: Environmental > Aquatic > Non-marine Saline and Alkaline > Saline ... | reverse complement strand
TTTCCAATTTACAAGCATGGAGTGAATTGATAGGGGTAATGCCCAGATATTTTTTAGAAACTATAGCCTTTGGAGGGATTGTAACTATGGTATTATACTTTATTACAACAGCAGGAAATGCGAATGAAGCAATCCCCATGATAAGTTTTTTTGCCTTTGCGGCATATCGTCTGTTGCCAGCCCTACAAGTGGTATTTGCATCTTCCACTCAGGTTAGATTTTCTCAAATGACGGTAAATAGAATAATAGAAGATTTATCTGAAAAGGGTGGATTTAGCGAACAGTTTTTAACCTACGAAAAAAAGCCCACAAAACCGATGCCTTTTAATACTTCTTTGCAGCTAAAAGAGGTTTCTTTTAATTATCCCAATACCAATGAACCGGTAATCCATAACATAAGTTTGCCAATAATGCACAATACTTTAGTAGGCCTGGTTGGCCCTACCGGAGCGGGTAAGACCACTCTGGTTGATATTATCTTGGGACTTTTAACTCCTCAAAAAGGAGAGTTTTCTGTGGATGGGATTAAAATTGATGAGAACAATATCTTAAACTGGCAAAAGAACTTAGGTTATGTACCCCAGCATATTTATTTAAGTGATGATACCATAATGAATAATATTGCCTTTGGTATCCCTGATGAGAAAATTGACCGGAAGGCTGTAGAGCAGGTCGCAAGAATCAGCAATCTTCATGACTTTATTATTTCAGAATTACCTAATGGCTATGAGACTATAGTAGGAGAGCGAGGGATTAGGCTAAGTGGTGGAGAACGTCAAAGAGTAGGTATTGCCAGAGCTCTTTATCATGATCCGGAAGTATTGGTGCTTGACGAGGCTACCAGCTCTCTTGACGGAATTACCGAATCTGCAGTTCTTGAAGCGATAAATAATGTAGCAGAACTTAAAACGTTGATTATTATTGCCCATCGGCTGACCACGGTGAAGAGTTGTGATATAATCTACCTGATCGATAAAGGGAAAATTACCGCTCAGGGTACTTATGATGAGTTAATGAGTTCAAGTGCGTCTTTCAGAGCAATGGCGAAGGTGAATGGGTGAAGGGTATTTGTTTTTATGAGGTTATTATGTTGGGGGTTATTGATGCAATTAAAAACATACCTAAGTTAAAAGTATTGATTATTATTGCTCACATGCTTACGATTATGAATGATTGTAATGTAGCCTATATGATGAATTGAAGTGAAATTATTGATCAGGGAACTTATGGAGAACTAATTAATTCAAATTAACAGTTCAAGGCAATGCTAAAAGCGATTTTGTGATTTCTCTAGGGTATTAATTATTGAATTAAGGGTGTGATTTAAAATGTATGAATCATATGAAAAACTAATAGAACTAGTAAATGAAAATGATACTCCTTTTTTCATAAAGAATAATATAGATATGATGTATAGATTTATTTTTAGTCAAAAAAAATATAAACTACCCTTAAAGCAAATTATTGCAACCAATTTTTTGTTAGATTATTACTGTATTAAAAATGGGCAAAAGAAAATAAGCTCTTCTTTAAAAAATGTGAGAGAATGTGATATATTGTTTTTTTATTACCCTCGAAGGGATCTTAAAAATTTTATTGATCCTGTTGCTAAAAAAATTGCTGAAAAAAACATTTCGATAGCATTCCTTGTCCAAAGAAAAATGCTTCCCTATATTGATTTTCTGCCGAATGTAAAATATTATGTCCAGGAAGATATTATTAATTTTAGAATAGTGTCAGAAGCTAAAAAAAAATATAGACACTATTATTTACCCCTTTTACTTAAGTGGTTTCAAAAAATTAAAATCGATATTTTTTATCAAAGATTAATCAAGATATTTTTTCAAAATTATGCTTTGGATAAAGAGATGACATTTTCTTTCTTAAATCATATGAAGCCTAAATGTATATACGGCATACATTATATTTCGAACCCCGGTTGTTTAGACGCAATAAATTCTTTAAATAATAAACCAGTTAATGTATTGATACAGCATGGTTTTTTTAGTTTAGAGGAGAGGTTTGAGGAGAGGTTTAATGATTACAAAGGAGCTGATTTGGTATTTTTGTGGGGGAAATACCATCAGCAAATATTAAATGACTCATATGATGTAAGACCTTCTATAGTTTTAGGTAACCCTAAATTAGAAGAAGCGTTAACTAAGATAGAAAGAGAAAAAACGGAAGCGCGACTTAGAAAAAGCGATATGTTGAAAATATTATATGTTTGTTCACCTTATTTAAAGGATCAATTAAACAAAGAATGTTTAGATATTTTTATAAATGCTACTAAGGACCAAAATTTTAAAATAACATATAAACTACATCCGATAGAATCTATAAAAGATTACAAGTACTATTTTAAAGAAAGATTGATTTTTCCTGAGCAACTTGTCTTGGAGGATAATATATTACCTATTATTAATCAATCTGACATCATAGTTGGGACAACTTCTACTTCTTTATATGAAGCTATGGTCTTTATGAAACCAGTAGTAAAGGTATTGCCACCATACTGTAAGAATGATTGGGAAAAATTAGGTTTACCCTTTGCCAATAGCTCTTCAGACCTAAAAATAGTTATTTTTAGGTTACGTCATGAATTAAAATTTTATGAGGAAGTATTGTCTAAAGAAGCTGATCTCGTTCAGGATTATTTTAACGGAATTAAGGGGTCTTCTTCCAGGATAGCTGAATATTTAGTAGGTTTGTTAAGTTAATCACAGGATCTTAGTTTTTCATTTAAGGTGTGTTATTTTATCTTAACGAGTAGATGTTATATATCGTAACATCGTATACCCGTTTTAATATCGTAGTATAAGATCATACACTTTTAACCAGGAAGTCCGTAGTCAATTTCATCAACTAAATTATCCTGATGAAATAATTTTATTTTTTGTTCTTTGACAATTATAATAGCTCTTATATACTCATACACCAGACTTTTATTAACCGAAAATTTTTCTCCAAAGATATCTAATATACTATTTGATCTAATAAATCTGATCAGGTGAATATTTCCGGTCTTAGGTCTTTCTTTAAGACTATCCCAAGAGAAATTATCGGGAAACGCTCTTAAGGAAAATTTGTTGTTTTCTAATACTTCATTAGGGGTTTGTCCCTTAAGACAACTGTAGCGGTGGTTCTGGTTGTGATATATCTCGAATCTTTTGGCTTGGTTTTGTAAATCTTAAAAATCGGAAAATACTATCTTTCTAAAAAACCTATGCTCAAAGGTATCTTGAAATTTCTCAAAACAACCATTTCTCCAAGGCCCTCACCTAAGGGAATAAATATGGGTTCAACCCCTAAAAGTAGACAGAGCCTGATTACTAGCCCAAAGGACCTTGGATACCGATTAGAACCCCTACAAGAAAGCTGATTATCTAATTGGAGAAAGCAGTGTATTCCCATCTTAAGAGAATCTATCAAAGAGGGAGATGTAGAGATTTACAATAAGAGCATTCATAAATTGCCCGATAATCTAAAATATATTTTTATTATTTTTAATCATTCATTTGAACACATTTCTGATCAGTTGCAAACACTCATAAAAGTTCATAAATTATTATCTGGAGATGGCGTTTGTTTAATTAGGATGCCAATAAAAACGGAGTATATTTGGAATTGTTATAGTATTAATTGGGTACAAATAGATGCGTCACGACATTTCTTTCTTCACACTCTGAAAAGCTTTGAGCTATTGTTAAAAAAATCAGGAATGTCCATACAAGATATAGTTTTTGATTCGACCGAATTTCAATTTTGGGGAAGCGAACAGTATAAAAGAAATATTCCTTTGTTGGCAGGAAATTCATATTCTAAAAATCCTGATAAAAGCATATTTACAAAAAAAGAGATCAAACAGCATTTTTCCTTAAAAAAATTAATAATTAAATAAAAAAATATTATCTTAATTTTAAAAACATCAAAAATAAGAGAATAAAATATTTAAATGAGGAGTATACCATGAAAGGAATAATTTTAGTCGGTGGGGTGGGAACCAGACTTAGCCCCTTAACCAAAGCAGTAAGCAAACAATTAATTCCAGTATATGATAAACCGATGATATATTATCCTTTATCTACTTTAATGTTGGCGGGGATTAAAGATATTTTAATCATTTCTACTCCTCAGGATTTACCAAAATTTAGTCAGCTTTTTGGAGATGGGCGGGAGATGGGACTTAATATTTCTTATAAAGAACAACCCAAACCAGAGGGGATTGCCCAGGCCTTTATAATCGGAGAAGAATTTATTGGTGAAGATTCAGCATGTTTGATCTTAGGAGATAATATATTTTATGGGCATAATTTATCAATGACTTTGCAGAAGATGGCTGGGCTAAAAGAGGGTGCTTGTATCTTTGGTTACTGGGTAGCTGACCCGCAAAGATATGGAGTAGTTGAATTTAATGGAGCTAATGAAGTAATTGGCATAGAAGAAAAACCAAAATGTCCTAAATCAAGCTATGCTGTCCCTGGACTTTATTTTTATGATAATGAAGTTATTAATATTGCTAAAAATCTAAAGCCTTCGGCTAGAGGGGAATTAGAGATAACTGATGTAAACTTAGCTTATTTTAAAAAAAGGAATCTTAAGGTAGAGCTTTTGGGCCGGGGTTATGCCTGGCTGGATACCGGCACTCCGGACAGTCTGCTTGATGCCTCCAATTATATTGCTACTATGGAGAGAAGACAGGGGTTAAAGATTGGTTGTATAGAAGAAGTGGCTCTTAGGATGGGTTATATAGATACTAAACAATTCGAAAAGATAATTGACCAATCACCAGAGAATGAATATAAAAAATATTTGAAGATAATCTTAAAAGAACATAAAAATAGAGGTAGGAATGATAATGGATTTTAAAGAAGGGGAAATTAAAGGGGTAATAATTGAAAAATTAAATAAATTTTATGATGAAAGAGGATTTTTAGCAGAGACCTTTAGAATAGATAATTTGCCTAAGGAGATAAGACCGATGATGAGCTACATCTCCTATACTAAACCGGGGATAACCCGAGGTCCTCATGAACATAAGGAACAGACTGATATATTTTGTTTTATCGGCCCGGGTAATTTTAGGGTTAAACTTTGGGACAATCGAAAAGAAAGTGATAATTATGGAAATTGCCTGGAGGTAATTGGGGGAAAAGATAACCCTATAAGGGTAGTTGTTCCTCCCGGGGTAATTCATGGTTATAAAAATATGTCCCTGGAGGTAGATGGAATGGTGTTAAATTATCCCGATAAATTGTATCGAGGTTGGGATAAAAAAGAAGAGGTTGATGAGATAAGACACGAAGATAAAGAGGATGAATTTTATTTAGATTTTATTAAAGAGGATAAATAATCTATGATCTGGCTTATTGGAAATAAAGGGATGTTGGGTAGCGATGTAGAAAAATTGTTAAAAAAGCGAGGGCTTGCTTATTGGGCCAGTGATAAGGAAGTCGATATTGGTGATTATAAAGCACTGGAGAAATTTGGAAAAGATAATAAGATTAAATGGATAATCAATTGTTCAGGATATACTAAGGTAGATAAGGCAGAAGAAGAAATAGACGAGGCCTTAAGGATAAACAAAGATGGGGTGAGGAATATTGCCTTATTTTCTGCAAGTAGACAGGTTAGATTAATTCATATCTCTACTGACTATGTCTTTGATGGCCGGCAAGAGAAGAATGCTGCCTATAGCGAAGATGATAAAACTAATTCTATAAATATATATGGTAAGAGCAAATTAGCTGGCGAAGAGGAAATAAAAAATATATTAGAGAAATATTTTATTATCCGCACAGCCTGGCTTTTTGGATTACAAGGGAATAATTTTGTCTATACTGTGTTAAGATTATTTAAAGAAAGAGATTTGGTAAAGGTGGTAGAAGATCAGTGGGGCTCTCCAACTTATACGGTGGATTTAGCTGGGGCTATTTTAAAGATAATAGAAGATGGTTTAGTTAGTTATGGGATATATCATTTTACCAATGAGGGAGTAGCCAGCTGGTATGAATTTGCCCGGACTATTTATAAGAAAGCTAAAAGTTTAGGACTGATTGAAGGCAATAAAAAAGTAGAGATACAGCCTATCAAGACTGAGGATTATCCTACAGCAGCCAGGAGGCCAAAATATTCGGTTTTATCTAAAGAGAAGGTAAAGAAAGAATTTGGTCTAAAGATTAGAGATTGGGATGAGGCGCTGGAGGATTTTTTAGTATCTTTAAAGAGAGAAGAAGAAGGCTTAGAAAGTAGGATGGAGAAATGAAAAGAAGATTAGAAAATATTTTAGTTACCGGCAGAGCTGGTTTTATTGGCTCAAATTTTATCCATTTTATTTTTAGTAAAACTAAATTTAAGGGGAGAATAATCATGGAAAAGTTGCAATATATCAAAAGATCAAGAGAAATAAGACAGGAAGAAGGGATGCCATTGCAAATTGCTTTTATCACCTCTGCTGACGCCAGGGACAGACGTTCCTGGTCGGGTGGCCTTTATTATATGGGCAAAGCACTTGAACGGCATTGTGGCCAAGTGCACTATCTGGGACCGGCCGATTCAGCCTGGTTCACCTATGGAAAAATGGTGGGCCGCATCACTTCTCTCTTTATCAGAAAGCTGCTTGGCAAACGCTACGATTACAGTCATAGTTATAGATTATCCAAAGCGTTGGGGAAATTCTTTTCAAAAAAATTGAAACAAGGGGAATACGATCTGGTTTTTGCCCCATTAGCATCCTCCGAGATTGCTTTTTTGGAAACATCTCTTCCTATAGTTTATTTATCTGATACCACTTTTGCGAACGTGCTTGATTACTATTCCGGTTTCTCAAATCTTACCAAAATGTCAATCAAACAGGGATACGATGTGGAAGGTAAGGCTATACGCAAGTCAGCTATTGCATTATATACTTCGGAATGGGCTTCAAGGTCTGTCATACAAGACTGCTGGACTGACCCATCAGCCGTGCATGTGATACCACTGGGCGCAAACATAGATGTCTCTCCCAGCTTTGAAACCGTTTTGAGCAAAAAGAAAACGAATCGTTGCCGCCTCCTTTTCATCGGGGTCGACTGGAAACGGAAAGGAGGAGACATTGCCATTGATGCGTTTTTGTATCTTAACAAAATGGGTATCGATACTGAGCTTACGATACTCGGATGTGCACCTCCCCGTGAAGTCAGACATGAGAAGATGAAGGTGATACCTTTTTTAAATAAAAATATACCAGAACAGCAGCGAAGATTTTACGATATACTTTTCAATTCCGATTTTCTGCTTTTGCCAACCCGTGCAGAATGCATGGGGTTTGTTTTTTGTGAAGCAAGTGCGTTCGGACTGCCCTCCATCACGACCGATACAGGTGGAGTATCAAGCGTTGTCATAGATGGTAAAAACGGTTTTTTGCTCCCATATAAGGCTCGCGGAGAGGAGTATGCAAAAATAATCGCAGAAATTTTCTCAAATGATGAAAAATACTACTCCCTCGTGCAAAGTTCAAGAAAAATGTACGATGAAAAATTGAACTGGGATACCTGGGGGCTTAGGGTGAAGCGGATTCTTCATGAGAAATTGCAAATCAAAAATTGAGCACGTATCGATGATGAAGGCTAATGAGAATAGAATTTCCTGGTGCTGTTTATCATATAACATCCAGAGGGAATGCACAACAGGCGATATTTCTTGATGACAAAGACCTTTACTATGTTAAAACTATTTAAGGAAAAAGAAGAGATAAAAGTGGTCTCTGACCAGTGGGGGTCTCCAACTTATACCGTCGATTTAACTGAGGTTATTTTAAAGATGATTGATGTAGAAACGAAAGAATATCCTACTCCTGCTCAAAGACCAAAATGGTCATTATTAAGCAAAGAAAAAATAAAGAGGGAATTAAATTTAGAGATTAGGAATTGGGAAGATGCACTAACAGATTTTTTAAGCTTTTTGTCATTGCAAATAAAGTGAAGCAATCTCAAAAAAAATAAAAGAAGTATTCTCAAATTCTGAAATCTAAAGGCAGGATAATAAATTACAAAAAAGCAATTATTTAAAAATTAGAAATATTAAGATGGATTCCTGCCTTCGCAGGAATGACAATAAGCAAAGAGGGTTATTTATGATGAAAAGAAGATTAGAAAATATTTTAGTAACCGGGGGAGCAGGATTTATTGGCTCAAATTTTATTCATTATATCTTTAAGGAAACTAAATTTGATGGGAAAATTATCAATGTAGATAAGCTGACCTATGCTGGTAATTTGGAGAATTTAGTAGAGATTGATAATAAATATGGTGGAGAGAGATATTTTTTTGGGAAGGCAGATATTTGTGATTTTGATGAGATTAAAAAGATATTTGAGAAATATGATATTGATACAGTAGTTAATTTTGCCGCTGAATCTCACGTGGATAGGTCAATCTTTGGGCCTAAGAATTTTGTGCAAAGCAATATAATGGGAACATTTACTCTCTTAGAGGTGGTTAGAGAAAATTGGAAAGGCAGAGAAGATGTACTTTTTCATCATATTAGTACTGATGAGGTTTATGGTTCTATTGAAGAGGGTGATTATTTTTATGAGACTACTGCCTACAAACCCAATAGTCCTTATTCTGCCTCCAAGGCTTCTTCAGACCATTTAGTTAGAGCCTATTATAAAACTTATGGATTACCTGCTACTATCTCTAATTGCTCAAATAATTATGGTCCTTATCAGTTTCCAGAAAAATTAATTCCCCTGATGATATTAAATATTTTAGAAGAGAAGAATTTGCCGGTATATGGTGATGGGAAAAATGTGCGGGATTGGTTGCATGTAGAAGACCATTGCTCTGCAATCTGGGGGATATTAAATAAAGGAAAGGCCGGAGAGACTTACAATATTGGTGGAGAGAATGAATGGGAAAATATAAAGCTGGTTTATTTTCTTTGTGAGAAGATTGCGAAGATAAAGGGGAAAGATAAAGATTATTATAAAAAACTGGTTACCTTTGTCAAAGATAGACCCGGCCATGACAGAAGATATGCTATAAACTGCGATAAAATAAGAAATGAATTGGGTTGGGAGAGACAGTTTGATTTTGAAGAAGGGCTGGATGCTACAATCAAATGGTATATGAATCATCAAGATTGGATTGATAGAGTAAGAAGCGGGGAATATCGGAAATGGCTGGAGAAGAATTATGGAACAAGATGAGGGGAAAATGATGGAGAAACAGCCATTAGTTTCAGTAATAATGCCCTGTTATAATGGTGAAAAATTTATTGGCGAAGCCATTGAAAGTGTAATAAATCAAACCTGTAAGAATTGGGAACTTATCGTAGTAGATGATGGGTCAACAGATAATTCTAAAGAAATTATTAGGCAGTATTGTATTGCTGATAAGCGAATCCAATATATCCAACATAAAAAAAATAAAGGAATTCCATTTGCAAGAAATACTGGAATTAGAGCTTCAAAAGGAGAATACATTGCATTGCTTGATCAGGATGATAAATGGCTCTCAAATAAACTTGATTTACAATTAGATAAATTCTATATGAGCAAACCTGAAATTGGTTTAGTATTTGGAAATATAAATATAATAGATTCATATGGTTGTCTAATTTACAAAAGTAAAAATATAAAAATAAATTTTGCGAAAATAAATCAAAGAGATCTTGTCAGGCATTTATTTTTAAACTGTTTTATCCCTTCAATAACTGTAATGTTTAAACGAAAATGTATAAAAGAAGTTGGAGGATTTGATGAGAATATATTATGGGGAGGAGACGATTACGAATTATGGTTACGCTTAGCTAATAAATTTAAATTTGCATATATTAATAAAGTATTAGGGATAAGACGTTTACACCGTAATAACTACTCAGCAACTGAAAGAATGATAAGGGGTCAAATGCAATTAATAGAGGAAGTTGTAAAAAAGTACCATTTTTTAAATAAATATAAACAAAAGAGTATCGCTCAGAGATTATATCAATTAGGACGATACAAACAGTTAATTGGTAATTTTGCAGAAGCAAAAAAAATATATTTCAAAGCATTTTCAACATGTGTTAATGTTGGCTGGAAACCATACATAGCTTTTTTATTTGTATTATTTAAAATAAAATTTAATTATAAAAGAATAAAATATTTAAAGTAATATTAATATCGGACATAAGATATATATTGCAATACTAATCTTAATGGAATCCATTTAAAGAATTAATTAAACCCGGAGATATAGTTGTTTTAAAACCAAATATGGTAATGTATAAAAACGGAAACAAACAATTTTCTATAGATTGTTAATTGCTCATGGTTCTATTATGAGAGTCATATTAGATTATGTGTATATAGCGTTAAAAGGAAAGGGTAAAATAATTATTGCTGATGCACCATTACAAAAGTGTGATTTTTCCTTTGTGTATTTAAAAATGGCTATGAACTTTATTATGTTTCTGATTTTATTATATGGCACAACGTAGCACGAAGTTTTATTCGATCTGATTCTAAATATATTTATAATATGTATCGATGTAGACTTCTTCTATTAGAAAAGATTTTTTCTCATTTACAGTGGAAGATATGGTTTAGTACATTCCGCATTTATTACATGTTTTTGGCAAGATGGAAGTTTTTTAGATTAATAAAAGGATTTAATATTGATGTTGAAAGCGATGGTCTAATAAAAATAATTAGCATTGCAATAAGCGATCACAAGAAAAAGAAAAAAATTATTCTTGAAGATCTACAAAAAGTAGAGATAATGTTTAAGAAAGGTAAAAATATATGAGGATATCTTTCCCACTTATGGGTTTTAATATTTCGGGGGGTATCAGGATTATCATAAATATTGCCAATGGATTAGTTGGAAAAGGACATTCTGTTAGTATCATTGTTCCTGACTATGCATCTGTCTCTCCATTTGAATTAGAGGACAGTATAGAAATAAAAGTAATTTCTACCAAAGGCAAAGGTATCTGGCGAAAGCTTTTTTACTATTTAATATTATGCTTTGCATCTACACAAAGTAGTGATGTGGTCTTTGCAACAGGATATAAAACGACCTATTGTCTTTTTCTTTCTAAACTTATTCATCTTTCATCTGTTCGTCTTTTTTATTTGATCCAGGGTTATGAACCCCTAAGCTACGTTCAGCATTCGGATAAGAACAAGTTTATTAAAATTTTTTTTTATATTATAACAAAATTCAGCTATAAAGTTCCAATGAAAAAAATTGCTGTTTCATCTTGGATTAAAGATCAAATTGGTGATAATTCTATAAAGGTTATTAATAATGGGGTAGATCTTAATGTTTTTTTACCAAATAAAAAAAACAATGATAAAACAAATAGATTTGTTATAGGAACTATCGGTAGGTCGGCAAAATATAAGGGATATGATATTTTTTTAAAAGCAATTAGTTCGATCAATAGCAAGGATATTGAATTAATTGTATTATCACAAGAAGATCTTAAATTACCGAATAAGATAAAGGCAAGAATAATCAAGCCCAACAATGATACACAAGTTGTCGATTTTTATCATCAATGTGATATATTTGTTTTTACATCTTTTATAGAAGGTTTTGGAATGCCTCCTTTGGAAGCAATGGCTTGTGGTGTTCCAGTAATTACAACTGATTGTGGGGGCGTAAGAGATTTTGCGAATAATTCAAATTCAATTATCGTTCCTACGGGGGATGTTCATTCAATTGCAGATGCTGTTACTATGCTAAAAAAGGATAAAAATCTTAGAGAGGATCTTAGGCAACAAGGGTTAGAAACAGCAAAAAAATATTCCTTGAAAATAATGATAGAACGGTATTGTCAGTACTTGAATTATTATACATTTTGTGATTAAGATGATATCCGGGATCCCTATAAATTGACAACCTATAAAAGATTAGAGGAGATAAAATATGAATAATTTAAATTATATTTGTATTGGAGATAGAAAATGAGTAAGGTATCTATAGCAATGACAACATACAACGGTGAAAAATTTTTAGAACAACAACTTTTATCGATTTTTAATCAAACAAGACAGCCTGATGAAGTAATAATTTGTGATGATGGTTCTAGCGATAGAACTGTAATGATAGTACAACAATTTATAACAAAATATAATCTCCAAGATAGTTGGAAAATTATAAAAAATAAGTACAATAAAGGTTTGACAAAGAATTTTTTAGAATGTGCAAGCATGACAACTGGAGATATTGTCTTTTTTTCTGACCAAGATGATGTCTGGATGGCAAATAAAATATTCAAAATGGCTACATTATTTGAACATAATGACAAAATCAAAGCCATGTCTTGTAATTTTACTTGTATAGATAAAGAAAGTAACAGATCAGAATTTATTCTAAATATGTTACTAAAAGGCAAAGTAAATATGCAACAAGTTCCATTTTCTATGCAGGTTAGGGATGGTAGAAGTGGGGGATTGACTCTAGCCGTTAGACGTGAACTATTAGACTATGCAAAACCAATTATTTTTCAATACAATTTGCCTTATGATTTACCGATGGGGCTACTTGCGTCTGCATTTGGAGGGCATTACTTGCTTAGAGAATCTTTAGTTTATCGCCGCGTGCATTCACAGAATTTTTCAACTCCTAAATACACATTGAAATCTAGAATTCAAAATGTAGGTTATCACATATTAAGTTGTAGTTTTCGATTAAAGTTAATGAAAGCTTGTGCTAAGATTTTGGATGATAAATTATCTAAAAATGAAAGAGAAAATTTACGTAGAGCTATAAAACTATTAGAAAAGAGCTTGGTTAACTTGCAAACAAGAAAGATTATTCCTTTATTTCTTGATATCTTCTCTATTAATCCAATGATAAACCGGGTTATATCAGTAGATAATTTTCTTTGTGCTTTTTTTGGTGATTACACGCAAGTAAAAACTGATATAGAGGAATGATTTAATTAATAATATGATGATTGTTGTATAATTTAGATATATTTTGTCTGCTTTTATGGGTCTACACTAGGATATAAGTTAAGGTTTATGGCAGTTAGTAAGTTTGAGAAGTGGAATAGTAATATGATTAAACATAATGTTTTTATTACTTAAAGAAAATGCAGGTACCATGCTTATGAAAGGAGGACCCCTTAGTCCCCTGTTAAGTAACATCATGCTTGATGAACTTGATAAGGAATTAGAGAAACGAAACCATAAATTTTGCCGGTATGCGGATGATAATCAATTATACGTCAGAAGCTGCAAGGCAGCAGAAAGAGTAATGAAAAGTATTACCGTATTTATCGAAGATAAACTTAGGTTGAAAGTTAACAAGAAGAAAAGTGCAATAGGCAGACCCTGGGAAAGAAAATTCTTAGGATTCTCATTCTATACAAAACGGGAAGAGATACGGATAAGAATCCATCCCAGATCAATAGAAAGAGTAAAGGATAAGATAAGATTCATTACCTCAAGGAGTAATGCCTGGAGTATGGAATTTCGCTACCTGAAATTACGACAGTTAATAACAGGATGGGTCAGCTATTTTAGATTAGCAGATATAAAGACGAAATGCCAAGAACTCGATGTATGGACCAGACGCAGGATCAGGATGTGTTATTGGAAACAATGGAAGAAGATCAAGACCAGACATGATAATCTAAGAAAACTTGGTATTGATAACTCCCAGGCATGGGAATATGCCAACACCAGAAAAGGCTACTGGAGAATTTCCAACAGCCCTATACTTGCTCTAACCTTTACTAACAAAAGGCTTAAGAATCTTGGATACCTAAGTTTTACAGAAAGATATACACAAGTAGCTAATTTCTAACGAACCGCCGTATACCGAACGGTACGTACGGTGGTGTGAGAGGAGGTAGATAAATTAATTATCTACCTCCTACTCGATTGGTGGATGATAAATGACAATTAATGACAAAAATAAGCTGCTTGATCGATTGGAATCGGCCAAGTACGTTGTTATAGAGTTAGGCTGTGGGATGAGAAAACGTCATGCAGATGCTATTGGAATAGATGCGCTTGATTATCCATGTGTGGATATTGTCGGGGACATCTATGAGGTTCTCACTCAGTTCCCATCTGGCAGTGTAGATGAAGTGTATAGCTGTCATTTTGTTGAGCATGTGGATAGTGTTAGCAGGTTGCTTGCAGAATTAGCCCGTGTGGTCAAAGTTGGTGGGGTGGTTGAGTTTGTTGCGCCACATTTCTCAAACCCCTATTTTTATTCTGATCCAACGCACCGCAGTTTTTTTGGTCTTTATACGTTTAGTTACTTTTCGATTAACTCACCTTTGCGGCGCAAGGTTCCCACTTATCAAGAAAAGCTCTGGTTCCAGTTGGATCAAGTGGATTTGCGATTTAAATCATCACGAGAATTCTTTATTCGGAACGCGTTTAAGAGATTGATTGGGTTAGTTTTTAATTCATGCAGTTATATGAAAGAGCTATACGAGGAAAATTTTTGCTACTTATTTCCTTGCTACGAGATTCGCTACAAGTTAAGTCGGATAGACACCCAAGAGAAGGGTAAGTGAATATGAAAGTATTACTTTTAAGTCGATATGAAAACCTTGGCGCTAGCAGCCGTTATCGTTTTTATCAATACCTTCCATACCTACGTAAAGAAGGGATAGAAATAACAGTAGCTCCACTGTTTGGTAATGATTATATTGAAGATTTATATACTGGTAGAAAAAAAATCTTCTAAAAGTTTTAAGAGTATACGTTAAACGTATTATAAATTTATATCATGTAAGGGACTTCGACGTAATATGGATAGAGAAAGAAGCACTCCCATGGCTTCCCGCTTGGATTGAATATAAGTTAGGATTAGCTAAGTCGACTTATATAGTAGATTATGATGATGCAATATTTCATCAATACGATAAAAATAAATTTAAGTTAATCAAATGGATTCTAGTGTAGTGCGTCATAGATAACTTGACATTTAAAAGGATGTATGTTATGCTTATTTCAAATGAACATATCAGAACGTATTATTTTAGATCCTCAAGAACAGGCAACCATCC